>Ga0153956_1000437_pt1 | contig 48221 bp, 42 predicted proteins | sample TSFL040MetaG_FD_104704 | JGI IMG/M metagenome (GOLD analysis project Ga0153956, IMG submission 104704) | Attine ant fungus gardens microbial communities from Florida, USA - TSFL040 MetaG | ecosystem: Host-associated > Fungi > Mycelium > Unclassified | place: USA: Florida, Wekiwa Springs... | reverse complement strand
CTGCCGACTATTCCGAAAGGCATTCCGGCCAGCAGCTTCGGCGTAACCCAGGAGGACGAGGGAGGAGCCGATAAGCCCACCCTGCCCATTCTGATGATCGGCTCTTAAAACGCCAGGAAAGTTAAAGTCTGCATAAATGCAGAATGGGAAGCCACAAGGCTTCCCATTTGTCTTCCATAAGACAGCTTAAGACTGTGTAACTACTGAGCCACGCGCACCGCAACACCGTATCCCTGCAAACGAACCGTTGTGGAAAGAGTGTCGGTATCCGTGTTGATGATCGTGAGCAGCTGCGAGTCGGACGCAGTTACCAGTATCTTGCCCGTCGGCGCACCCGGAACCGCCTGAATCCAGTTCAGTTTACCGCCCACCTGGATATCCTTGATCTTCGTCATGGTGTTTAGATCGATCACCGAAACCGTGCCATCGCCCGCATTTGCAATGTAAGCCCTGGCCTTGCCCGGGTTGTTCGTATCGTTCAGCACTGCCACCTGTACCGGAGCCGCACCCACTGGAACCGTTGCCAGCACCTTGCCGAAATTCGCTGCGTCCGTCGGATGGTTGGGGTCGCAGGTGGTGTTTCCCGGCAGCGCCAGCGCACTGCAAAGCGCAATGTTCACAATGCTCAGCGAGCCGTTTCCGGTGCCGTCGCCGCCATTCAGCACAACCAGTTCATTAATGTTCGGGGCAATGTCTGCCCACAGCGGACTCTGGCCAACGGCGATGCTCGGCGTGGTGCTATCCAGCGCATTCTGCTGCGTGTCGATTACGGAAACCGTACCGTCACCCTTGTTCATGACAAAGACGCGGCGCGCATCCGCCGACATAACACCATAGATCGGGTTCACACCCACTGGAATCGTGGCTGAAATCGCATTATTTGCCGTCGCGGCTCCAGCTTCAATGCCATAAGCAATGCCGGTGCTTGTACCCGGGGCAGATCCCTGGGTCAGGGTATACACACGTGTCGCCGTTGGGTTTGCAATGGTGTATACCGGGTTCGACGGAACAGGGAGTTCCTGCTTGATGGTCGGAGGTGTGCCCGCACCCATCACCGCCACGTTACCCAAAGCCGGTTCGGTGATGAAGATGGGCCCCGAAGCACCGTTGGACGTCACCTGGTTCGGGCAGTTGGGAACCGCGCCCGTACCGCAGGCGCCTGCATCCAGCGACGATTGCCTCACCTGGTTCGTCGAAGTCGGGTTCAGGGTATCGTTACCCGTAAAAGAGTCGATCAGCGGGCTGTTGGAATGGAGCACATAGCTCTGCGCCGACGAATCGACATTCAGATAGGACGGCTTCGGCGCCACAGGAGCCGTTGCCACGATCTCCTCGCCAAATACATTGATCACCGTAACCAGGCCATTCTGGTTATTCCCGGGATCTGCCAATGCAACGGCATAGACCGAGGGCTGAGACGAAGGGCCAACCGGGTTGATGGCGTTCACCACCGGTCGGTAGTTATTACCGCAACCGGCGAGTGCGAATACCGCTGCTGCACCTAAACCACAGGTGGCCGCGCGAAGTGCCTGACGTGGATCGAAAACCAAAAGCTGCTCCTGCATTCGGAGCACCAGGCCCCGCCAGATGTCATTGTAACGGAAATAAGACGGTTGCCCGTGGAGGAAGGAAAGCAAACCCACTACGATTCCTCCCTGCCCTCCATCCATCGCCGCGTCCACCCCGCCTCCACATGCAGGCGCATCAGGGTGTAACTCAGCATTTCATGGGTTACGCGGCGAAAATACCCCCATCGCGACAGGTTGCCGTAAGGCGCACGCGGCGATGTAAGCACATGCAATCCGACTCGATCGCACAATGCCCGAATGCGGAAAAGATGCGTCCCGTCGCTGACCACAATCACGCGCTGCCACCCATTTGTGCGCGCAATCTGTGACAGTTCGTCCACCTGCTGGCTGGTATCGAGCGACTGTGTCTCCGCGATGATGCGGTCAAAAGGAATGCCCCGGCTCAGCAGGTAATCGCGGCCGACAGCACCCTCGCTCTGCCCGCTCTTCGGGTCTGACGATCCTCCCATGGTGACAATGACCGGTGCCATGCCACGCTCATACAGCGACACCACATGGTCCAGCCGCGCATGATACACCGGCGAGGGTCGCCCCACGTATTGCGCCGCGCCAAAGACCGCAATCGCATCCGCAGATGCTGCCTGGTCCTCCTGTGCCACGCGGTCGATCCGCATATACAGGCTGACAAACCACACCGTAACCATCAAAAACAGGACCACCAGCACCGTCCGGAAAGGATGGCCGTTACTGCCTCTGCGGGATGTGTTGCGCTTTGCCATTGTGTTCAAAAATATCTCTGGTTTGAAACAGGCCAAATACAAATCCTGAGATTCAGGATGCGCTCTGAAAGTACACTCCGAACGAATGCTCCCCTATAGATTGAAAAACCGGGACAATGCAAGCACCGGCTCAGACTCACTGTTGCAATGCCAGCGCTATCTCATGCGTGGGAATCGCACCTTCGCGCAGAATCATCCACGAATTACCACCACCACTAAGATCCACAATCGTCGTGGCTACACTGCGTGCGGTTGGGCCGCCATCCACAATCAGCGGGATCTTATCGCCCAGTTGCTCACGCACACAGCGCGAATGCGTACACTCCGGATGCCCTGCCAGGTTGGCCGAAGTCGCCGTAATCGGCAGGCCCAGATGCCGCGCCACCGCACGCGCAATCGGAGCCTCGGGAACACGGATGGCAACATTGCCGGTAAATGCCGTCACACGCAGCGGCAGCCGCGAACCCGCCTTTACGATGATCGTCAAAGGCCCAGGCCAGAAGCGCTCCGCCAGTCGATCGAATGCGGAGTCAAGTCCACGCGCAAGCTCGTAGCCCTGCGCTACTTCGCTAAGAAGCAGCGACAACGGCTTATGCCGCGCGCGCGACTTCAGCTCATAGATCTGCTCTACCGCACGCAGGTTCACAGGATCAACCGCCAGCCCGTAAAACGTGTCCGTGGGCAATGCCACCACCTGACCACGCTCCACGCACTGCGACACGTACCCAACCAGCTCCGGCTCTGGCTCATCCGGATGAATCCGCAACACCTCTGCCGACATGCACTCTCCCAAAGTCGCACGACCGAAACTGGTCTGGCAAACCTCTGGTCTTAAAAGACCTCTACTTCGAGAGCATCGCTGAAACAGACAAGGAACGCAAGACTTGCAGCACTGAAATGGGGTGCCACATCTCGGCTTTTTTGAGATGTGGGAGATTCGTGCGAAAGCACGAACCAACTCTTCGCCAATAACCCAATTAAAATTCTTGGAGTGCAGGAACGAATTACAAGCCGCACCAACCCACGCGTTAAAGCGCTGCGCAACGCTTTGTCACAGCGTCGCAGCGAAGTGGTTGGCATCGAAGGTCTGCACATGGTACGCGAAGCCGTCGCCAGCGGACTGCGATTCGACGCACTCTATTTGCGCGAAGACCGGCAGCACATTCTGAACGAACTACCGCCTGACACACCGCACGCCGTGTTCATCCTCTCAGCCGAAGCCTTTGACAGCGCCGCATCTACAGAGGCATCACAAGGTGTCGCCGCTACGATGACGCGGCCCTCTACCGCCTACATACCGTGCACCGGCGATCTTCTGCTCATCGCCGACGGCTTGCAGGACCCCGGCAACCTGGGCACACTCATCCGCTCTGCCGAAGCCTTCGGAGCCGCAGCCGTTGCACTCACCGCAGGCACGGTCGATCCATGGAATGGCAAGTGCCTGCGCGCTGCCGCAGGAGCCGCCTTCCGCATGCCCCTACCGCTTTGCGATGCAGCGTTCCTCTCCGCATGGCGCGTCGCCACAGGCCGCATCTACGCCGCAGTCCCAAAGGACGCGCAGCAAGCCCACACCACCGACCTTCGTGGCACCGTTGCCATGATCGTAGGCAATGAAGGTGCAGGCGTATCGCAGGCATTGCTGCAAGCCGCCGATGCACGCATCACCCTTGCTACCTCCGGCCCGACCGAAAGCCTCAACGCTGCTGTAGCCGGTTCACTGCTGCTCTACGAAGCATCCCAACAAAGAGCGCAACTGAGGAACCTTCGATGAGCCTCTTCGATCAATCCGTGGCAACCAGCCCATCGAACCGCCGCGATATTCCGCTGCCGGAACGCATGCGTCCGCGCACACTCGACGAGTTTGCCGGACAGCAGCACCTCATCGGCCCGGGCAAGCCTCTGCGTCTCGCAATTGAACGCGGTGAACCTGGCTCCATGATCTTCTGGGGCCCTCCGGGCACAGGCAAAACCACACTCGCCAAGATCATTGCGAATACAACCAACGCAAACTTCGTGGAGTTCTCCGCCGTCACCAGCGGCATTAAAGAGATCAAGCAGGTGATGTCCGACGCGGAACACGCCGCCGCACGCGGCGTGCGCACCATCCTCTTCATCGACGAGATTCATCGCTTCAACAAGGCGCAGCAGGATGCGTTTCTACCCTACGTGGAACGCGGCGCCATCCGCCTGATCGGTGCCACCACGGAGAATCCATCGTTTGAAATCAATGCGGCTCTGCTCTCTCGTGCGCGCGTCTACGTGCTGCAATCCATCGCAGACGAAGCCATCGTTACTCTGCTGCAGCGAGCACTCAGCGATGAAGAACGCGGCCTCGGCACACTCAACATACAAGCCGAAGGAGGTGCACTGCAAAGCATCGCAGCCTTCGCTAACGGCGACGCACGATATGCATTGAATGCGCTTGAAACGGCATCGCTGCTGCTCACGGGACGAGGAGAAACCACACTCACACGCGAGGCCGTTGCCGACGCCTTGCAGCAGCGCACACTGCTCTACGATAAGAACGGCGAGCAACACTACGACCTGATCAGCGCCCTGCACAAGAGCGTGCGCAACTCCGATGTGGATGCATCGCTCTACTGGCTGCGTCGCATGCTCGCCGCAGGCGAAGATCCCATGTACGTTGCGCGACGCATCGTGCGCATGGCCGTGGAAGACATTGGACTCGCCGCTCCTGAAGCATTAAATCTCACACTCTCCGCGCAGCAGGCCATGCACCTTCTCGGCTCACCCGAAGGCGAACTCGCACTGGCCCAGGCTGTTGTCTATCTCGCGCTCGCACCCAAATCGAATGCCGTCTACACCGCGTTCAACGAAACCGCCGCAGATGTAAACGCTACCGGCGCACAGCCTGTCCCGCTGCATCTTCGCAACGCACCCACACGGCTGATGAAAGACCTCGGCTACGCGAAGAACTACCAGTACGCGCACGATCTGCCGGGCAAGGTTGCCGCCATGCAGTGCATGCCCGACGGCCTTGAAGAACGCCGCTACTACCATCCCACCAATCAAGGCCGCGAGAAGCTGTTGGCACAGCGCATGGACGAAATCACACACGCAAAAGCCGAAGCCCAACAAACGCTCAAGCAACAGAAAGTATCACGCAAAACGCCAGAAAACTAACGCTTGCGTGCGAACACCAGCGTAATGTCGTCGGGCTGTTCTTCTCCGCCGATCCATGCGTCCAGCGCAGCCATTACCTCACGCGAGATCACCTCCAGAGGCTGATCGCGAATAGCGCGTACAACCTCCAGCAAGCGGTCTTCTCCGAATTCGCCAAAGTCATTCTCCGGTTCTGTGACGCCATCAGAGTAGGCAATCAACAGGTCGCCCGACTCCAGTTGCAACGACTCCTGTTCATAGCGCATGTTGTCCATCAGGCCAACCACGGTGCCACCGCGGTCCAGCATGCGCACGCTGCCATCGGCCTTCATCACAAACGGCGGCAGATGTCCGCCATTGGAATATGTCAGCCGCCCCGAACGGTCGCTGTAATGCGCGAGGAACAGCGTCGCATATTTTTCCGGTGTCGTTGAGCGATAGAGATGACGATTCAACAACGCGAGAATGCGTGCCGGCGATTCAAACAACTCGCCACATTCGAGTGAATGCTCATCCGTCATGGCACGCGCTGTACCGGTAAACATCTCTTCGCTGGCGAAACGATACGCACGCACGGCAGCGTGCAGCGTTGCCATCAGCAGCGCCGCGGAGATTCCCTTGCCGCTGATGTCGCCCAGTGCCAATCCCATGCCTGTTATTTCGTTCAGGTTTTCCGGGTTGTCGTGGAAGAGCAAAAAGTCATAGTAGTCGCCGGAGACCGTGCGTGCAGGACGGCACACACCATGCAATTCAAGCGAAGGTACAGTGATCGACGACCGCGGGAACAGGTTCGCCTGCACCTCCTGCGCAATCGTGAGTTCGCTCTGCATGCGCTCTTTTTCTTTTTGCTCATCGATCAAACGTCCCAACGACCATGACATGCGATTGAACGAACGCCCCAGGTCTGCCAGTTGATCGTCACGCTGCACGCGGATGCGATGCGTTAGATCGCCGCTGTCGATGGCCAGCGTTGCCGCATACAGGTCTTCCACTGATCCAGTCATCGAACGTGTAAGACGCATGGCAACGTAGAACGAAAACACCTCAAGCACGGCAAACAAGACGCAGATCAAGGAGAAATAGAAACGCACCGCATCCGTGATGGAACTCGTCAGGTTGCTACCGAAAAGCTGATCGAATAACACCGAAGGCCGCGATGTCACCACCATCGGCACATAACGGATCTGGCCCGTCTCCCAGTTCACCACAGGAAGACTCGACCGAAACATCACCTCATAATCGAAGAAGTTTACAGCGGCTGGCTTCTCTCCGCCGGAGAGAAGCTTGCGTCGTGCATCCGTGCGCAGAATACGTCTGCTCGGGCCATCCTCCATCAGCGGCAACAACGAAACCTGTCCCAATCCTTTGGCCACATTGGTCAGAAGCGCACTCGTCACCGGCATGGTGCCGATGACCGTAACAATATGGTTCTTACCCGTGCCGACGCGGTCCACAACCGCCATGTATACTTCGCCGCCGTCTTCGGCAAAGACGCGCATCTGGCCTGAACGACGATCGCGAATCCACTTGGTCAGTCGCATAGGACTGCGTGCATTCCCTTCCACTCCGGGATAGTCGATACTCTGTTCGTCCAGGTACACCGCACGCTGCCGGTCAGCGGGAGGGCGAAACTGCTGCGAACCTCCATTCGCGGGACCTCTTTCATCACGAGGACGGACAAAGTCCTGCACCGATCCACCTGCCTGCAACCGCCGCGCCAACGCAAACGCCAACCCGGCATCACTGGTGCCCATGTTCTCCAGCTGCAACTGTAGATGCTGCGAGGCCAGGTGAATGGCAAACTGCCCCGCCGCAACATACGCAATCGCAGAGACCAGCGTGAAGAAAAGCACAACCGGCGTAAGCCCGATCAACAGATATGTGAGGATGAGTTTGTTACGCAGCCGCCACAGCAGGCCGCGCGAGATTGCTTTGTAGAGAAATGGCAGCGATACCACCGCCACAATCGCAATCACAATCCATCGCAGCCAGAAGGTATTGCCCGCCAGCGTTCCCGGCAGAAAACCCACCAGGATACATACCGCGGCAATCGTCCAAAGGATGCGTAGATACAAGGGAATCGCTATCTTTACATCTGCAACCGATGGCGTCGCCGGATTGTACAAATGGTCGGACAAGCCGTTCTGGCGTGGACGAAAGATCAGCGGCATAGGGCTATCTCTCCTCCGCTGTCTGCTCATTCGCAAGACGCATGGCATGCCGAGTAGCAGAAAAATGTGCGCCCGCCAGCAGCATCAAACCGCTGAGAAAAGCCCACAGCATCAATCCCACCGAGATGTAAAACGGCCCGTAAACATTGGGCAGATCAAGATGTGGCAATGTAAGAATGTACAGATGCTTTGCGCCCTCCCACAGTAGCCCCGTCACAATTGCAGTGGGCAAGACTGCAAGCGCCGGAATCTTCCGGTTCGGCAAAATCCAGTACACAAGAAAGAACAGCGCGATGGAGCACAGCATCGCCAATCCGCCTAGAAATCCGCGCGATATCACATGGTACGCCACGTTATCCGTATGGCCGAAGAACGCAAAACTCAGCACACGTTGCTGCGCGCTTGTAACGGCTACGGAGAACATCGCCAACAGACCCACCGCAATGGCAAGTCCCAGCGACACCACCTGGTTATGCAGATAACTACGATTCCCCGACGCATGCCACACGTTATTCAACGCAACTTCCAACGGCAGAAATACTCCCGTACTACTGATGAACAGCATGACCACTGAAAACACCTGCACACCATGTTTTGGATGCGCCAGCAGGTTCATATTACGCATCACAAAATCCTGCCCTGTCGGCAGATAACTGCGCATCAACTCGCCCACCACGTTCACCATCGCCTGCGAATGAAACACGGTACGCGACAGTGTAAGCAGCAATACGATGAACGGAAACAGCGAAAGAATCACATTCGCCGCAACAGAAAACGCATAGGTGTGCACATCGGTCTGCGTAAGATAGCGCAGCAAACCAAGCAACTGCTTTGCCGAGCCACCTTCCACCGGCTCCGGCCAGTACCTGCATTCTCCCGGCGCGGTGGCAGTATCCTCTATCGCCCCCGCAACAACAGTGGAAACGCTATGCCCCGGTTCATGCGGCGGCGTGATCAACGACATAAGGTTTTCCGCCGCCTCCTCCCTGTAAGATCACAGCAATACACGTGAAATAAAACAATACAACTCAATGGATGCTCTGGTTGAGATGGAACGATGCTAGCAGAGCCAGGGCAGGTTACGACTTGGCTTCTTCCAACTGCCGTAGTGCCCATTTCGCCACATCGCGCAGCATCTCGTCCTCACCCGAGGCCCACACTCCAAGACGTATACGATGCTGCCCGTCTCCACTGTTCCCCATTGCCACGGCGACATTGCGCTGCAAGCGTCTGCGCCCCGTTCGTTCCAGCGGCGATCCGCGAAACATCCGCTTGAACTCCGCGCTATCCATCGCCGCAAGTGCCTCCAGTTGCGGATTCACCAGCTCACCACGCGCCTGCATATCCTGCGCCCTGCCAATCGGTGCCCTGCGATTCCACGGACACACATCCTGGCAGATATCGCAGCCAAAGACCTGCCTGCCCATCTGCGGCATTAGTTTCGCATCGAGATCGCCTTTCTTCTCAATCGTCAAGTAGGCGATGCAACGCGTCGCATCCATCTTGCGTGGCGCGATCAATGCCTCCGTAGGACACGCGTCAATACAACGAGTGCAGCTTCCACATCGATCCGCCGCAGGCAGAAGAACCGCATCCTCCGCCAGTTCCGCCGACGTTAACACTACCGCCAGCAACATATACGAACCCTGCTGCTGATTCAGTACACAGGTGTTCTTGCCAATCCATCCAATGCCTGCAAGCTGCGCAAGCCAACGCTCCACCACCGGGCCTGTATCCACATACGCACGAGTCTGCAACGGAGTTTCGCCGCCCACATCTTCAACGCTCAGATACTCGTGAAGAAAACTCTCCACCTCGCTCAAACGTCCGAGCAGCGTATCGTGATAATCCGTTGCCGCTCCATCGCAACCGCTCCACGCATAACGCGCAATCCAACCCGAACCCTCCGGCGCGGGATCAACTGACTTCGGATGAGCAGAGTTGTAATTCAACGCGCAGATCACGACGGAACGCGCCCACGGCACAGCCCTGCGCAAAGAGGAACGCAACGGCACGCCATCCTCCCCCGCCCGCAGCATCCACCCCATCTCACCGGCGAACCCCTGAGACGCCCACTCCAGAAAACGCTCTGACTGCAACACGGCAAGCTCATCGTCCTCGGCCAGTACAGGAGCAACACCCGCCAGATCAAACCCGGCCACCAACGCCCGCTCCACCACGGCCTTTCGTCCTGCATTCGTAATGACCGGTTTCAACATAATTCGCTATGGGTTACCACATCGTTATACGAATTATGACCCCGCGCTTAGCAAGGCCATGCCTGAAACGGCAAAACGCCTGACAAGGCAGGCGTTTTGCAAAAACATTCTGGCGGAGAGTGAGGGATTCGAACCCCCGATAGGATTGCTCCTATGTCTGATTTCGAGTCAGGTGCATTCAACCGGGCTCTGCCAACTCTCCGCGCTTTGTTCAGTATAAAGCTTCATTTGCTACCGGGCAATCCACAGACCTCTCGTTGCAATCACTTGCATGCAATCGCAAACAGCGTAGATTGAAATCGCCGGTCCGATACTTCTGGCGCCTTCACCAGAAGCAGAAGTTCATCGCCTGCGGATTCCCGAAAGCCCCCGGCAAGTGCCACATGTGCCGCTCAGTTATGCCAACAGTTGAAGCGCAACCCTTAGCCAAGTACACTCAAAAGCGCATGCCCACCGTAGCTCAACAGACCGGAACCGAAGAAGCAAGCCCGGACCTGGCGTTGGTGGAAGCCGCGCGAACCGGAGACACCAGTGCCTTTGAAAAGCTGGTGCGGATGTACGACCGCCAGATCTTTCGCGTAGCCCAGCACATAACCCAGAACCGCGAAGACGCCGAAGACATTACTCAGGATGTCTTCATGAAGGCTTACGGCAAACTGGATCAATTCCAGGGCAACAGCAAGTTCTCCACCTGGCTTACGCGCATTGCCGTGAATGAAAGCCTCATGCGGCTGCGCAAACGCAAGACCAGCCGCACCGTCTCCATGGATCAGGATGTACAGACCGAAGAGGGCTCCATCCCCCGCGACTTTGCCGACTGGACACCCGATCCTGAACAGCAGTACAGTTCTTCAGAACTGAACGAGATCCTGCAAAAAACAATTGCAGGATTATCGCCAGGTTTCCGAACCGTTTTCACTCTTCGCGACATCGAAAACCTGTCGACAGAAGAGACGGCGGCGGCACTCGGTTTAAGTGTTCCAGCAGTCAAGTCGAGATTACTGCGGGCTCGGCTTCAACTGCGCGAACGTTTAAGCCGATATCTGAAGCGTAAGGATGGGAGTGTATTACCGTGAAGCATCGTGGCCTGAGCATCGCCTTTTTTCCGGCCCGTCGGTTCCCAGCCTGCGGAGGTGCAGCGTGACCTGCACGGAATTTCTGGCACAGATGACCGATTACTTCGACGGCCAGGTAGAACCCGGCCTGTTGGACGAAATCCAGTCGCATCTTTGCGAATGCCACCACTGCGAAGTACTTGTAGATACTACACGTAAGACCATCCGTGTCTACCGCAATCACGAGATTTACGATCTGCCGGACGATGTGCGTGAACGTACCGTCGCCCGCATTATGGCAGCCTGCAAAGGACATGCGCACACAGTCGAAAAACGATAGGGCAACCTATCCCGCTGGTTGAGGCTCGCGCAAGACATAGCTTGAACCTGTATGAGTTGGCGTTCAAAACGTCGCATAGGTCGTTGCTTGAAAATCTTGCAAGCTATTTCCTATCTGTGCACACTTCCTGAATATGGCTCATGGTGATGCTCTTCCGCTGGTTTGTGCGGAACTCCTATAGGTCGCGGCGGCCTTCCAGGGCGCGGCTCATAGTGACTTCGTCGGCGTATTCGATGTCGCTGCCTGCGGGAATACCAGTGGCGATGCGGGTGATGCGGAGCGGATGATCGGCGGATGCGCGATGCAGTTCTCCGGCCAGCCAGTGCGATGTTGCTTCGCCTTCCACCGTAGGCGAAAGCGCAAGTATTACTTCCTGAATATCTCCGATCCGATTGAAAAGATTGGCTGTTCGCAGTTGCGATGGGCCGATACCATTCAGTGGCGATAACGTGCCGTGGAGTACATGGTAGACGCCGTTGTAGGTGCGCGTTTTTTCGATGGCAGCGATGCTGGTCGGCTCTTCCACCACGCAGACGGTGCTATGGGCGCGCTCGGTGCTGGAGCAGTAAGTGCATGGATCTACGTCAGTTACATTGTTACAGACGGAGCAGAGGCGCAGCTTTTCTTTTAACTCGCGGATGGCTCCGGCCAGCGCTTCAGCCTCGGTTGCCGGTGAACGCAGAATATGAAAAGCCAGTCTTTGCGCGGATTTTGTGCCGATTCCGGGCAGTTTTCGCAGCTCAGCGATGAGCCGTGCCATGGGTTGTGCGAATCGTTCCATTAGGTTCCTGGCTCATCCTATCAGGCCGAATCCGAGCCTCAAAAATGCAAAAAAGTACCCCAAAAATGTTTCAAAAAGAGCGGAATTTGCGTCGATAAAGCGATGTTTTTATGGGTTTCTGCGCAGTTTCCGGCAGAATTTTGCACTGGAAGCAGGGCAAACCATAAGAAACACTGCACGCATGCGTTCCGAGTGGTCTGAGATGAGAATTTCCCGGTTCTGCCTACCGGAGATGCTTCCCGGGAAACCGAACCTCCTCCCCTCTCGAAGCACGTTCGGTGCGGAAAGCTGTCTTGGTCAATCTACCCAGGCTAGAGACGGAAGCTTTCTCCGAGGTAGATGCGTTTTACTTCGGGGTCGCGGCCGAGTTCTGCCGGGGTGCCGTGGCGGAAGATGCGGCCTTCGGCAATGATGTAGGCGCGGTCGGTGACCATGAGGGTTTCGCGAACGTTATGGTCGGTGATGAGTACGCCGATGCCGCTCTTCTTGAGGCCGTGGATGATCTGCTGGAGGTCGAGCACTGCGATGGGGTCAATGCCGCTAAAGGGTTCGTCGAGCAGGATGAAGTGCGGATCGATACAAAGGCAGCGCGCGATTTCCACCCTGCGACGCTCGCCACCGGAGAGTGCGTAACCTTCGGTACGGCGCACATGGCCAAGGTTCAATTGCTCGATGAGTTCTGCGGTACGGTTGCGGCGCTGCTCCCAGCTCAGGGGTTGCGTTTCAAGGATGGCGAGGATGTTCTCTTCCACCGTGAGCTTGCGGAAGACGCTGGGTTCCTGCGGCAGATAACTGATGCGATAGTTGCGCGCACGCAGGTACATGGGCGTGCGTGTGATGTCGTCGTTGCCCACCTTTACGTGGCCACCGTCAGGCCGCACCAGGCCCACGATCATATAGAAGCTGGTGGTCTTGCCTGCGCCGTTCGGGCCGAGCAGACCAACGACCTCGCCCTGCGAAATTTGCAGGTTGACGCCGCGAACCACCTGGCGACCGCCATAGCTTTTCGCGATGTTTTCCGTGGATAGGGTTTCGCGGGTTTCCGGTGTCGCGGGTACGAACTCTGACAAACTGCGCAACGAAGCTTCGCTTCGTCCCTCCGTTACCACTGTATCCAATTCGGCGGCCATGCACTGTATGAGACGTCTGCGGAGCAGCTTTCGATGCAGAGGAAAACAGCAAGTCAGCGAGTTTGTTAGTTTGGGAAGTGCTTGCCGCATGGTTGTTCTTTGGGAAAGAGAAAGAGGTTCGTGCTACGTACGAATGCCCACCTTATCTTCGCGAAGGTGGGGCACCCGATTTCTCGGCTTACTTTGGCATTCCCTCGGGGGTTGAAGCCCCTTTATGCAATCTTCACCTGCAAAGTCCCATCATTTGATGGTGCTTTCGATTTCGGTGTGGACGCGTTGCTGGCCCTGGCCTTCTACCTCTACGGATTGATCCGGGGCGTGGACTATGAGCGTTGTACCGGTGAGCATGCCCTTGCGACTATCGACGACGCGCGGTGGTGATTGCGGTGTACCGGTGAGGACGTATCGCTGATCGTCGGCGGTATAGACCAGACGTTCGCCTGTGCCGCTGCGTCCGGGTTGATTGAGATGCACCTGCCCGGTGGCGACGATCTGTTGCACGCTGCCGGACATTAGATTGCTGCTTGTTGAGTTTCTTTTGTTTTTAGTTTCTATGTTGCTAGTTTCGTTGTTTCTGGTTTGTAGGTTTCCGGTTGTGGTGTTGCTGGCTGTTTCGTTCTGGTCTGCGTTGTTCTTGTTGGGATTTTTCTCTGTGACGTTCAGTGTGGCTATGGCCTGCCTTGCGGTCATGACGGTGCCGTTCTGTTCGATGCGCACGTTGCCCGATAGATCGGCGTGTGCGAGTTTGTTGCCTTCTGCGGGGATGTAGAGCAGGGTGGCTCCTTGCAGGCGGGTTATGCTGTTTGTCTTGGATGTGCTGTCGGTTCCAGTTGCTCCCGCTTTACCAGATGCTGCTGTGCCGGGTGTTTTGGCTGCGTTGGTTTTCGCCGGGTTGATGGAAGAGACGGGCAGTAGCAGATGTACGGATGGCGCGGTGGCGGATGCGTTTGCGGCTCCGTGCGCGAGCAGATGATTCGTGCTGCGATCGAGTTCGATGACTGGGGCTTCCATCTGCGCGGTGGAGGTCCACATTCTGGCTGGACGCTGTGTACCGAAGAACTTTGTTATTGCGGAAGCTATGGTTGCATGATCTGCGAGGACATGCACCGGCTCAGAACCGGGCTTGTCCGACGACTGATAGACGCCGCGAACTGCACCCCTTGCGTCGGCTGAATTGCTGCCCTGCGTTAACGTGATGCGATCTGCGGCCACCTGCATGCCGTCGCCGGTTACGACAGGCGATATGGTGAGGACAAGGTTGCCGGTAGCGTTCTGAAACTCGGCGTGGCCGGCTGTAGCGCGTGTCTGCGTGGCCTTGCCGTCCTTCGCTGCATCCTCTGCAAGCACGATGACGTGGCCGGTCTGCACCGCGGTTTGCACGGAGCTGTTCTGCTTGCCCTGTCCCGGTGGAAGCAGTTTTATATCGAGAGTGTCGCCGGAACTGGTGCGGAAGTTTCCGTCTCCATCATCACTCTCAAGCACCGTTGATCCTGTGCCGGTAAGCGAAGAGACGTAACGCTTGCTGCCGGACTGCGACAGGATGGCATGCAGCGAATCGCCGCGAACGACGGTGGTTTTCGCAGGGTTGGCGAGCGTGGTGGAATGCATCTCTGCGTGGCCGGTTGCGATGGCCGATTGAAGAATGACATGACGCTGGCTGTCCTGCGCTAACTGCGCTACGACCTTCTGCGCGATGAGATGGCTGTGCGAGGATTCGGACTGCTCATCGAGCGAAACCGTGCCGCTCAACTCTGCTAACTGCGCGATGCCTGCCGCGTTGAAGTGCAGGATGGCGGTATCGGCGTGGCCGTTGCAGCCGGTGCCGGAGATGGTGACTCCTCCGGTCATGGTGGCTTCAGTAGGCTTGCCTGCTGCGTTGATATGCGCCACGAGTTTGGGCGCCTGCACCTTCATGCCGTCGGGGGTCTGTATGGTGGCGTGGCCGTCCATGCGAATGACGTCGATGCCACCCGAGGAGCCGGCGTCGAGCACGACTGTGTCGCCGGATGCAATGGATGTTCCCGAATGCAGCACACCTGCGCGAAGCGTTGCCATGCGTGTGCTGCGATTAAACTCTGCCGCCGACGCTGTTAGATGAATGGCCTGTCCGGATTGCGTACCGTCCATCTGCACGGCAGAATGCAGGCGAAGGATCTGCGTGTCGGTGTTGTAGTCGGCACCTGTGGCTGTGCCATGCAGATCGCCATAGAGCATGCGCAAGGGTTGATCGGTGGTGGCAACGCCGTCCTTTTGCAGGAAGCTGAGGCCGCTGGTTGTGACCATGATGCGCTTGCCGTTCGCAGCACTCGCGACTGCATCCTGCGTGTTGGTGGGAGCAGCTAGATCGAGATGGACCTCTCCCGCCGCGGTGGCTACGCCGTTGGGCTGGTCGTACTCGAACTGCGCACCGCTGATGCTGTCGGTGGTGTTCGATCCGGGCGGACCGTAGAGAGTGATGGCCACATCATGCAGGGTGGTCCTGCCGTTCTTGCGCTGAATAGCCTTGGCGGCATGCAACGTGAACAGCGTACGGCCTTTGACCGACTGCGACCAGGTGAATCCGTTGGCCTGGTTCCTGATGTCGATGCCGAGTTTTGCAGGAAGGTCGTGGAAGAACTTGCGCTGCTTCCAGCGGGTGATGCCGATCAATGCTGCCAGAGCTACAAGCAACAGCACGACGCCCGCAAGCAGCCATCGCCGCAGACGAGCCACCGATATGCTGAATCTACTACCTCGCCTGTTGCCGCTTGCCATCAATGACTATCTTCTCAGGGAACGCGAGGCTCAGCCAGCCCTGAGAGCCTGTTCCAGCTTTCGCGTTGCTCTGTGTGGTTATGGGGTGCGGTGTTCGCACTGCATCTATGCGGGTACGTCTGTGTACTTGTGCCGGCGTTGGAGATGACTACGCGATCCGACTTTTTCAGGAAACCATTCCCGATCAGACAGTCGTAAGGAGCAGTGACTGCTGGCAAAGGTATGTGCGATTTCGAACATTTCGTTTATGTCCTTGCCTTTGCGGAAGGCCTTGGCTATAGGCTCGCAGCCTGCTGCCTGGCAGGCGATCATTTTGGGACGCTTGCCTTTGACCAGCCGAGTTTTCCATCTCAAGGAATACCTGAGACATGCCGATAAGACTCACACCACCGCTGATGGATAGAAGACTGCGTCAGGATAGGTTCGGCCATTTTGCTCAACGAGTTCATAACCCAGGATCTTCCTGCCTTCCACGCGGAAGGCTATAACGTGTCCACATTCAAGGCAGATGGTACGCAACTGGTCAGCACTTACTGGCCCCAGCAACGGAACCTTCAAGAAAGGAAATTCCAGGCATGACTGTCTTTCGGGTATTGTGCCGGGAATATATCGACCTATTCGTTTCGGTCACGGAAAACCGGGGAGAAACTTCCATATGCGGCCTGGAAAAACTTTCCCTGACCGGGAAATTAGTTCACTTAATCAAAAGAGAGGTGGCATATCTTACAGCTCTTTAAGTTATTAAGTTATTTTTCATCAAGTGTTTAGAATTTATGTTTTTTATTTTGTATTTGCCATGCGAAACTTTCTTCAGCCGCCGGAAATTTTCTTGAACGATAAGACAACCTTCGGTGAAGCCGCACCTCGAACAGGATCCCCTTACCTCATGTTCAAGCCAATTCGACTTATTGGAAGTCTCTCCCTGGCCTCCGTATTACTTACGGGTTGCGGCTCCGGAATTGTCAGCGAAGCGACCCCTGCAAGCGGCACTGGAGCGTCCGGCTCCACAAACTCCGGTTCTACCGGAACAGGATCGACAAATACCGGTTCGACTGGTTCAGGTTCAACCAATAGCGGTGGCTCTACAAATTCCGGTTCCAGCAACACAGGTTCGACCAACTCCGGCTCCAGTAACTCCGGCTCCAGCAATAGTGGATCGACGAACACAGGCTCCACCAATACAGGCTCGAATGGATCCGGTTCTACGAATACAGGCTCCACTGGATCAACTGGATCAACGAATTCCGGTTCGAACAATACAGGATCGAATTCTGGTTCGAGTAATAGCGGATCGACCAATTCTGGCTCTACGAACACAGGTTCTACCAATACAGGTTCTACGAACACTGGCTCGACCAATACTGGCTCTACGAATACTGGTTCGACCAATACGGGTTCAAGCAACAGCGGAACGACAAACACGGGTTCGAATAATTCCGGCTCTACCAACACGGGTTCCAGTAACTCCGGCTCAAGCAATACTGGTTCCACCAATACAGGTTCGACTGGTTCGACGAACACGGGCTCTACAAACACCGGCTCAACTGGTTCCGGTTCGAACAACAGCGGTTCGAGCAATACCGGATCGTCGAACAATTCCGGTTCCACCAATACTGGATCGAACAATACAACTCCTTCGAATAACACCGGTTCCACCAACGGCGGTTCGAATGACTCGGGGAATAGTGGTGGGGTCAGCGTAGCGACCGCATCGCGCCTGCTTGACCAGGCTACGTTCGGCGCTACGATGAACGATATTTCGCATGTGCAGTCAATCGGTGTGAACTCATGGATTAATGAGCAGTTCAATACATCGCAGACGACACTGCCGAATATCCCGATGCAAGTACCTTCGGGATGCTTCGGCGATCCGGCGGAGTGCGTGGAAGCCGAGTTCTGGCAGGCTGCATTAACGGCACCCGACCAGTTGCGCCATCGTGTTGCATTCGCACTGACACAACAGTTCGTCGTCAGTACAAATGGTGCGGATGGCCGCTCGGTTGTGCCCTACTACAACACACTTGCCGCGGATGCATTCAGCAACTGGCGCACCATCATGGAAGATGTCACGTTGACACCGGCCATGGGACTTTACCTGAACATGATCCAGGCGTCAAAGCCACCTGCGGGCCAGCACGCGAATGAAAACTTTGCGCGCGAGATGATGCAGTTGTTCTCGATCGGCCTTGTGAAGCTGAAGAATGATGGGACACCGCAGCTGGATAGCAACGGCAATACTATTCCCACTTACACACAGGAGCAGGTACAGGCATTTGCCGATGTCTACACCGGCTGGACCTATGCCAAGCAGGATGGCAGCGCACCGGCGACCTTCCCCAACCCGACATCGAACTTTTACGTTCCAATGGTGCCGGTGGACAGCGCACACGATACGACGCAGAAGACGCTGTTGAACGGAACGGTTGTGCCCGCGGGTGGAACAGCACGTGGCGACCTGAAGATTGCACTCGACAATATCTTCAATGACCCGAGCCTGCCGCCGTTTGTGTGCCGTCAGTTGATTCAGCACCTGGTGACGAGCGCGCCTTCGACGGGTTATGTAGACCGCGTTACATCGGTCTTCATCAATAACGGCGCTGGCGTGCGCGGCGATATGAAGTCGGTTCTGACAGCAATTCTTACCGACCAGGAAGCACGCGCGGGAGATACGAATCCGTCTTACGACGGTGGCCATCTGCGCGAGCCGGTGCTTTATCTCACGTCGCTGATGCGCGGCCTGGGTTACACGAACACCAATACTTCGAGCCAGTTTCCGTATCAAACCATGCGTTACTACGCGAACATGCTGAACGAAATTCCAATGGCCGCAAACAGCGTGTTCAACTTTTTTCCACCGGATTACGTCATTCCCGACACGAACCTGAATGCACCCGAATTCTCCCTGGAAAATACTGCCAGCGTAAACCAGAGACTGACCGTGGCCCAGCTTTTCAGCCTGGGTACAGCTCAGAACTATGCGACGGATTTTTCCGATAAGGGTACTTTAGGCCAACTTGCCGCAAAGGACCCAGGCCAGCTCGCAGATGCGCTCTCAGTCATGTTGATGCACGGACAGATGCCCAGCAATATGCGCTCAACAATTGTGAATGCGCTGAACCAGATAGCAGGGATTACTTCACCATCGCAACGTGTACATACGGCTGTGTATCTCGTACTGGGCAGCTCGCTGTACAAAGTGATGCATTAATCCTGCACAAAACTTTCAGGTGAATTTCGAAAGGCAACTTTAAATCATGCCGATACGCCAGTCTCTTGTAAGTCGACGTTCGTTCTTACGCTATGCCTCTCTTGCCGCCGCAGGACAAGCAGCCGGTCTGCGTCCGTTCGGCATGTTGAATGCCATGGCGCAGAGCAACAATGCAGCCAGTAACTACAAAGCCCTCGTATGTGTTTTTCTATACGGCGGCAACGATGGCAACAACACCGTGATCCCCTTCGATGCGCAGGGGTACGGCAACTACAAAAATCTGCGTGGACCGCTGGCCCTTGCGCAGAACAACCTGCTTACATTGCCGGGACTACAGAACTTTGCCCTGCATCCGAGCCTGCCGGAGATTCAGTCGCTGGTGAACAGTGGACAGGCTGCGATTGTGGCCAACGTTGGCACACTGCTGCAGCCGACGACGCGCGCGCAGTATCTCGCAGGATCTTCACTACCTGTGAACCTGTTCTCGCACCCTGATCAGCAGCAGGAGTGGCAGAATGCCGCGTCCAGTCCGCAGGTCAGCTCCGGATGGGCGGGACGTCTTGCCGACAGCATGGCAGGCGCACACAACGCAGGCGCACACATTCCCATGATCACCAGCGTCAACGGCGATGCGCTGTTCTGCGATGGCGATCACACATCGCCGGTCGCGGTGAACCCGGGCAACCTTTCCGGCACTCCGTGCTATGACGATCCATCTGTATGTTCTGTTCGCTCCGCGGCTGCGCAATCGCTGCTTACGTTCAACAGCGGCATCTCACTTGTTGCCGCCGACAACGCGATTACCACCAATGCTTATCAGTACGGGAAGACACTCTCGGATGCCGCGGCATCGCTGTCACCGTTGCAGACAGCCTTCCCCGCAAACGGACTCGGTGCGCAGTTGCAGCAGGTGGCACAGTTGATCGCGATTCGCTCGGCGCTGGGCATGGATCGTCAGATCTTCTTCTGCGGCATCGGCAACTTCGATACACACAGCTCGCAGCTTGATACACAGGCGACGTTGCTGAGCCAGATCTCCGCGGCAATTGGTGCGTTCTATAAGGCCACGCAGGAACTGGGTGTTGCAAACCAGGTGACCACCTTCACCATGAGCGACTTTGCACGTACGCTGCAACCCAACAGCAACGGCGGCAGCGACCATGGCTGGGGTTCGCACCACTTCGTGGTTGGCGGTGCGGTCAAGGGCAACCAGATGTACGGCACCTATCCCACGCTGGCGCTGGGTGGACCGGACGACAGTGGTTCCAATGGACGCTGGATTCCTTCTACGTCGAGTGTTGTGTATGCATCGACGCTGGCGCAGTGGTTCGGTGTGGATCCGTCGCAGCTTGGCAGTGTGTTCCCCACGCTTGGGTCGTTCCAGAACAACAAACTGGGCTTCCTGGGATAACGCATCTTTTACACAAACACAAAGGCTCGGCACTTCGGATGGAGTGCCGAGCCTTTGTGTATCGGGTCATTTAAGGCTTACTGATTTCGTTGCGTCGGAAGCAATTCCATGCATGGTCGTTGACCATGCCGACCGCCTGCATCCATGCGTAGGTGATGGATGGTCCGACGAATTTGAAGCCTCGGCGTTTTAACTCTTTTGAGATGCTTTTTGATAGCTCTGTCTCTGTATGGAAGGTTCTTCCATCGCCATGCAGTGTTTTGCCGTCGGTGAACTGCCAGCAGAAGGATGCGAAGTCTTCGCCCTTTTGCTGCATCTCGATATAGATTCGCGCGCCCTGAATTGTGGCTGCGATCTTTGCGCGGGAACGCACGATGCCGGGGTTCGCGAGGAGCAGATCGATCTCACGATCTGCGAAACGAGCTACCTTCTCCGGATTGAATCCGAGGAATGCGTCGCGAAAGTTTTCGCGTTTGCGCAGAATCACTGTCCACGAAAGTCCTGCCTGGAAACCTTCAAGCATCAGACATTCCCAGAGCATGCGGCTGTCGCGGATGGGTACGCCCCATTCCTCGTCGTGATAGATCGTCTCCATTGGGTCGCGCTCGGACCATTTGCAACGCTGCTTTGTCATGCGGCTTCTTCTCTGGGATGTATTTATTTCGGGTGTAGGATACCAAGCTCTTCGTATCGTGGACGCATCAGAGAACGCATCTGCGATTGCCGGGTGTAGAACCACGCATTCATCAGCAGTACACTCACACCGCTCATGACAAGCGTGTGCGGCGCGCCGATCCTGCTTGCCAGCGATCCTGCGAGCAGGCTGCCGAAGGGAGTCATGCCTATGAAAGCCATGGTGTAAAAACTCATTACACGTCCGCGCTTCTCTTCAGGTGCTAACGTTTGAATCACAGTGTTGCTACTGGCTAGTCCTGTCATCATGCCAAAGCCTACGAACACGAGCGATAGCAACGACAGGATCTTCCACTGCGATAGCCCAAACACGATGACCGCGGTGCCGAACAGTACGCCGCCCATTTGAATTTTGCGCAGTAAGCCGAGCACGCTCTTGCGAGATGCAAGCAGCACCGCGGCGGTTAATGCTCCCGTGGCGCTTGCCGTTGTCAACATGCCCAGTAGATGCGGGCCGCCATGCAAAACCTGTGCCGCAAACATTGGCATGAGTGCCATCTGCGACATGCCAAGCAGACTTGTTACTGCAAAGAGCAGCAGGATATTGCGGATGGGTTTGTAAGTAGAAACATAATGCCAGCCGTCGTGTAACTGCTCTGCTATCGACGCGCGATGATGTTGGCTGCGGGCCTCCGATGCGATCCGCATCATCCAAAGCGAAGCGATCACCGCAAAGTAAGACATGCCGTCAATGGCAAAGCACCAGCCTTCGCCAAGCTTTGCAATGATCAGTGCTGCCACGGGAGGACCGACAAGGCGAGCCACATTCACCGTAGATGAGTTCAGAGCAATCGCATTGCCCAGGTCTTCCTTGCTGGGCACCATCTTCGTTACGAACGACTGCCTTGCAGGCATATCAAAGGCATCGATCAAGCCCTGCAAGGCAGCAAGCGCAAGAATCTCATGGATGGTAATGACATGAGCCAGCGTAAGCGCTGCCAGCGAAAGTGACTGCATTGCGGCCGCGAACTGCGTGCCGATTAAAAGCTTGCGGCGATCGATACGATCTACCCAAACACCTGCAAAAGGCGCCAGAAGAAATGTAAGTATCTGACCGGAGAATCCCACCATGCCGAGCAGAAACGCAGACCTTGTGAGGCGCCATGTGAGCCACGACAAGGCGAGCCGCGTCATCCATGTGCCCATCAGAGAGATGCATTGACCGCTGAGATAGAGCCTGTAATTGCGGTGACGCAACGCACGCACGATATGCGCCCAGCGGCTCATTGCGGGCGCTGCTTCGTGCCTTATCTTTTCTTCCATCTACTTCATAGATGCTAGCGAGTGGCTGATGTCTTCAATAAGATCTGCCACATCTTCAAGACCGACACTGAAGCGCACAATGCGACCGTGATACTTCTCATCGATGCGTGTAAGCGTGGGATACGCCATAACCAGACTATTCACGCCACCCCAACTCCAACCGATGCGAAAGAGCTTTAACCGATCGACGAACGCATTCACCTGCCCCGTTGTAAAACGTGGATCGAATAACACGGAGAAGATACCGGCAGAGCCGGTGAAATCGCGCTTCCAGAATTCGTGCCCCACACATGACGGCAATGCCGGGTGCAGAACAACATTCACTTCATCGCGGCTTGTAAACCACTCTGCGATCTCCAACGTGGATGCTTCAATGCGATCCATTCGCACTGCGAGTGTTTGCAATCCGCGCAGAGCGAGCGAGCATTCATCGGGCGATACGGAGAGGCCAAGCGTGCGACGCATGTCTCCGATGCGTTCGTAAGCATCCTGTGTAGCAACGGAAACCGATCCAAGAAGAATATCACTGTGACCGCCGATGTACTTTGTGAGCGCCTGCACACTTACATCGACACCGTGCGCGAATGCATCGAACAGAACGCCTGATGCATAGGTGTTATCAATCGCTACCACGACATTGCGTGCGTGTGCCGCGGCCACAATCGCAGGTATATCCTGCACCTCCATCGTGATGGAACCGGGCGATTCACACCAGATGAGCGTTGTGTTCTCGCGGATGAGCGACGCAATGCCCGCGCCGATCATAGGGTTATATAACTCGGCTTCAACACCGTAACGACCGAGGAGAGTCTCAGCCGCTTCTACGTTCGGTCCGTATGCCGAGCCTGGAACCAGCACGTGATCACCGGGCTTGCAGAAGGTTAGATCGACCAACGCAATGGCGCTTTGCCCGCTGGGCACGAGAAATGTATGGCGCGCACCTTCGAGTGCTGCAATGCGTGTAGCCAGTTCATCCGACGTGGGTGTGCCATAGATGCCATAGACATAACCAACTTCACTTTGCCTCCAGCCCTCTCTCACTTCGTCCATGGAAGGAAATACAACCGTAGATGCGCGATGCGTCGCCGCTACCAGCGATTCAAAGCCCGCAGGAGTTGCGGGGGCTGACTGAAGAAGTTTTGTGCGCCAATCCATACACTTCCAGACTAACGGATTATGGGAATTCCGAATTGCACCGCAAGAAAATGGATGCAATGAATTTGTGCGGATTGCAGGATTGCAATAGATACATTGATGCTGGGCGGGCAGTCGCACACATGCAAGGATGGAAGGTGAAGGGTGGATATGAAGCGGGAACAAACAAAGACAGCCTCATTGAATAACGCGCAACATGTGTTGAACGATCCTCGATGGCTGCGCTTAATTCATCGTGATCGCGAGGCAGATGGGACGTTTGTGTATGCCGTGAGCAGTACGGGAGTATTCTGCCGTCCTGCATGCGCATCGCGCACGCCGCGGCCGGAGAATGTGCGCTTTTTCTCTTCGCCGGACGAAGCGATTCGAGCAGGCTTTCGCCCGTGCAAACGTTGTCAGCCAATCGCAGCGACAGCGCCACAACCAAAATCTGACCTGGTGGAAGCTGTGTGCGCGCAGATGAATCGTGCCATTGCCACAGGAGATCGCATTCCCACTCTTGACGATCTGGCTGCGGTTACCAGACTCAGCCGCTTTCACCTGCAACGTACATTTCGCGAAGCGACAGGCATGTCACCCAGGCAGTACGCTGCGTTCCAACGTGCAAAGCGTGTGCAAAACGAACTGCGCGAAAACACAACCGTTACAGACGCTATCTACAACGCGGGTTATAACTCATCGAGCCACTTCTATAGCGAGGCAAAGGAGGCACTGGGCATGCAACCATCTCATCTTCAATCGGGCGGCAAAGATACAACAATCCGTTATGCGGTCGGGAGATCGCCGCTTGGCCTGGTGCTTGCAGCGCAGAGCGAACGCGGCATCTGCGCGATTCTTATGGGTGACAACAAGAAGGAACTTGTTGCCGATCTGAAAAAACGATTCGCACGCGCAACTTTAATTGAAGCTGGCGATGACTTCACGGCTGTATTAAACGAAGTAATTGCACTGGCAACTGAGCCGCAACAGGCGAAGCTGCGCCTGCCATTAGATATGAGCGGCACGCTGTTTCAACAACGTGTGTGGAAGGCACTGCGCAGCATCCCTGCAGGCAAGACCGCGACCTACAGACAGATTGCGGAGAAACTCGGCTCTCCGCGTGCGGTTCGTGCCGTGGCCGGTGCATGCGCAGCGAATCACATTGCAATAGCTATTCCCTGCCACCGCGTGGTGCGCAACGACGGTTCCCTCTCTGGCTATCGCTGGGGCGTAGAACGCAAAACCGAACTGCTGCGCCGTGAAGGTGCACGCTGAATCGATCCATATCGATTCAGCGTGCACCTTTCAAAGAAAAACGCATCTGAAGATACATTGATTCCGTAGATCATTAATTCATGGTGCCGGGAGGGGGGTCGAACCCCCACGACCGCAAAGGTCGGCGGATTTGAGTCCCTATCCCATACTTCCTACATATTGAAAATACAGTGTTTACTGCGACTTAGCGGACTTCACAATGCGGTTCCATGCGGTTCTGTGAGGGGTCATTCGGGATGTTTGGGCACAGTTGGAAGCCCTCGTTTCAGCCGCAATCAGTTCCGATTCAGCCCCATTTCCTGGCTCTTAAGTTTCTTCTTCCAACGTGATTCCATCGCCAGAACATCTTCTCGTGTCGCGGCAGTTCCGGCAACCTCAAGAACCGAAACTTGGTAGTCGCTGTACTCGCGGCTCTTAACCCGACGGAGGACAGCTCTGTCCGGGTGTACGTGAGGCAATTGCGGCTGCGGCTCTACGAGTATTTCCAATCCGCTGGAGCGGACGAGCGCACCATCATCGAGATTCCTAAGGGTGGTTATGCGTTGGTATTCCATCCGAGGCATGTGCTGTCCTTAGATACAGAGTCAAATCCGAGAGGATCGGTGCCTCTCCCCGCTCCGGTCGCATTGGAGCGAGCAACAGTGAGGCAAACACTGGCAACTTGGTTTCCATGGGCTCTGGTGACGCTCATGACCCTGGTGGCGATTGCAGGCTGGACACGGTGGTATCGTTCCGCTTCTGTCGCACTGCCGCCGTGGCCCTTAAACCAAGTGTTGGATCGGCAGCGACCGACGACTGTCGTGTTGGCCGATGTCAGCTATGTGCTGTGCTTGCTCGGCGACCGACCGGTCACACTGGATGAGTATGCCGACCACAAGTACACCAAGGGGCTGATCCCGGGAACACCTCCCGTGGGGAGTTAGGCCTGTTCCACTATCTGCAGGACTCGCAGATCACATCCATGGCGGATGCACGTGCCGCCTCAGTCCTGACACTGCTTGCGGGGTCGCTGCATGACAAGTTGGTGTTTCGTTCTGCCAAGGAAGTGAACGGCGAGACCATGCTGACTGGAAACTTCATCATCGTGGGCACAAAAAACTCGAACCCATGGGTGGAGCTATACGAGCCACGAATGAACTTCCGCTTCGTCGAAAGTGGCATCCACGAGTCAAGATACATTGACAATCGTGTACCCAGGCCGGGCGAACAGACGTTCTACGCCGTGCATGAGCCTACCGGATACTCTGGCGAAGACTATGCCACCATCTCCGTCATGCCAAGTGTGAGCGACCAGGGTTCGACTTTGCTTGTGCAAGGGCTTCGACGCGAAGGTACGGAAGCAGCAATCCAGTTTTTGAACAGTGCAAGTCGCCGCAGTTCCCTGGAGGCGAGGCTGCGTGCAGCGAACGGGGGCAGACTGCCGAAGTATTTCGAAGCCTTGATCCAATCGCATGCGGTCGCGGGTTCCGCCACATCCATCGACTGCATCGCCGTTCATCCGCTGCATCCGTAACACTTTTGAAGACCGCTGACTTGAGCATAAAGCGTTGGTACGCGCATTGCGTATGAAAGATGAGGAGCGGGCACGAGAGCGCGCGTTAGATCATCTGAATAAGACAGAAACGCGTGGCAGGCGAGTGGACTGGAGACCGGGTAAATACACGGATCGAACAGATTGAGGCAAAGTTTGCATTGGCAACTTAGGTTGACTACATGCCAAGGCCACGTATACTGTTCCATCAACACCTAAGCGGCGTTGCCGAATGAAGTACCGCGGTTTTCACGTCCCACCATGATCATGGCTGCAGCTAGCAGAAAGGCAATTGCGGCTGTTGCAGCCATTGCAGTGGAGTAGCGACCATTGCGCGTAAGCGCTGCTTCCAGATAAGGAATGACACTGGCTAGCAACACACCGAACTGATAGGCCATTCCGGGCAAAGATCCGCGAATGGAATCCGGAGACATTTCCGTCAGGTGAGCCGGCACAACACCCCACGCGCCCTGAACAAAAAACTGCATCAGCACGGCGCCCAGCACCAGCAGCACCAGAGTATGAGCGAAAGCCCATAGCGGGATGACACAAAGTGCCCCGAAGATGGCGAGAGTCATGGATCGGCGTCGTCCGAAGCGATCGGAAAGAAAACCGATAGTGAGAGCACCGGCGATTCCACCCACCATGGAAATAGCGGAGAGCATCGCGCGTGCTTTCGGAAGAATGCCCCATTCGCGCTGCAGGAAAGTCGGATAGAGATCCTGTGTTCCATGCGAGCTCATGTGCAGTGTCGTCATAAGGATCGTGCAGTAGACCAGCAACTTCCAGTGCCGCGCAAGTACGCGGCCCAGGCCGCCCCAGCTTGTTTGCCGTGTGTTGGTCCAGACGGTGGATTCACGAACGTTGAACGTGACAAAGGCTGCTGCGGCCAGCGCAGGAAGCACGCCAAGAAAGAACAATGGTTTCCAGGAAAAGCGATCAAAGAGGAAAAAGTAGGCCGCTGCCGCCAGAAGATATCCAATGGCATAACCCTCTTGCAGAAAGCCGGAGAGCACGCCGCGAAGTCGCTCAGGCACCTTTTCCATTGCCAGCGTAACGCCGATGCCCCACTGTCCACCCATGACAATGCCAAAAATGGCGCGAACAATTAGAAATTCAACAAAGCCATGGGAAAGCCCGGTGAGCACTTCAACAACTGCAAAGAGAAATAGATTGAACGCAAAAGGTATCCGGCGGCCATAACGGTCAGAGATAAGGCCAAAGATGAGTGCGCCGACCGGCCGTAGCGCCAGTGTTGCTGTCATGGCCAGTGCAACAGTCTTGTCGTCTTTGCCAAAGGAGTGGCCGATTGCCGTCAGGCTGAAGACAACAAGAAAGAAATCGAATCCATCCAATGTCCAGCCGGCAAGCCCACAAAGGAAAGAACCGAACCAAGGTTCGCGTGTGACGCCTGTCCGGGCATCGTTTGTCTTCGACACAGAGATAGGCATCTACTTTAACCCCAGCAATCGCGCAGGATTTTCTTTCGTCATCCGGTCAAGCTCTGTCTGTGAGAAGCCGATTGCCTCCATTCCTTCAAGAAACGTAAACATGCCGTCGGCGTGAGGAGGATTGACAATCTGGCCGAGGTCGGTTGAAAGGATGCTTTGTTTCACACCAGTGAGACGGATCGCCTCTGCATACTCCGTAAGCTCAAATTCTTTGTAAGGCCCAATGGTCCCGTTGTAGACAAACTCGATATATGCGCCCAACTCGGCCGCTTCGATCATGACGGCATGTGTCATGTGGATGGGGGCGATCATCGCATGCGTAACGATGATATGTTGGACACCCTGACGGCGGGCCTCCCGAATCATGAGCAGAACTTCGTCCGGAGTGTTATGCCCGGTGGAAAGGACAAGATTGTAGCGCGCGATCACTGCAATCACGTCTTTCACCTCAGGTAACAGTTCACCATTTCGGGATACTGACACGAAAGGACGTTCTTCTCTGGAATAGCGGACTTGTGCCTCCGTATCAAAGGATCCCATCCAGACAAAGCGGCCATATCCTCCGATAACTTTCGCCATATGCTCGACTGCAACCGGATTCATCCCACCCACTGCAAGGTTGAGAGTCACTCCGCCAAAAACTTCTATTCCCGGCACTTGTTTGCGCGCCATGTATGCCAATGAAGCTGTCGGCTCGTAATGGTTCTTCACAACAAAGCCGCGCATCCCCCGCTCCTTTGCTATGCGCGCAAGGTCGACTGCATCAAAGGTGCGGGCAAGGCTGTCCGGACCGCAGTGGACATGAAGATCGATGACACCCTCAAGATTCATCCAATAAGGCTCATTTCAGGAGTGTATTCACAACAGCAGCCTGACTCGAAACTCGTCTGCCATAAAGCACATAAATGGTATGTTGGTCATACCATTTATGTCAAGACGCTTTCAGGTCTCCGCAGTGGCTTCATCAGCGTTTACGCTGAAACCATATCTGCGGTACGGCAAGTGAAGCGAGATGAGCCATGCACCTGCATGAGCGATGTATCACGCATTCTGCAACTTAACGATTGACCGTGATGCCGGTCTCTAATGGAGAAGAGAGGTTTGTCCTGAAGTTTAGTAGCTGGACTTCGGCTGCGTGGAGTCGTAGCGTCGGATAGCAGATCCGATGTGAGCCTGCATCGCTTTACGAGCGCCCTCGGCATCGCGGCGAAGCAGCGCCTTCACAATGGCTTCATGCTCTTTCAGCGAAAGCGGACGGGCATCCGGCAGTTTCAGCACTGTGGAAACAACATGGGCCAACTGACTGCGAAGCATGATGAGCATGTCAGCCATGGCAAGATTCTTGGATGATTGGGAAATCGCAAGATGAAATTCAAGGTCGAGTGCGCTGAAGCGCTTAGCATCACCGAGTGCATCCTGCATACGCACGAGGAGTCCTTCGATTGCCGCAAGCTCTGCATCTGTTGCCCGTTCTGCCGTGCTTGCCGCCGCAAGTCCTTCCAGGGCCAAACGTACCTCCATCAGGTTGCGAAGATCGTAACGCTCTGTGATGACACGCCACTCCATGATGGTCCCCAAAAACTTGCTGCCATCTGTGGCAACAGAGGTACCTTCGCCCACTCGGGCGGTGAGTACACCCATGATGGACAGGCAGCGTAAAGCTTCGCGTAGAGACGAACGGCCTGCATTGAATTGTTTACAAAGCTCACGTTCCGAGGGCAAACGCTGGCCCGCCCGCAGGTGTCCACTTGAAATCTCCCTCAGTAACTGACGGATGATTTCGTCACTGATCGAGTTTTTCTGGATAGGCCGGGTTCTGATGGTGGCCTTCCTTTTAAGCGCTGCGTCGTGAACATCTGGTTTGGGCATCTACGAATCACCTTACCACTCCATGCCGCTGCATAGTTAGCGATTAATGATCTGTCCAATATGGAGGCCACCCTAAATTTCTAGGCTCATTTAAAACGCAGAAAATAATGTACTAACGACTTTCCATATCCACATATTCAAAAAAGTTCTTAATGGAGTGTTGACAAAATTGGTCTGACCAACAGACAATTCTCGCGCAATAAAAACTCCTGTGCTCCGATCAGTGGAAAGTTATCTGGATCGTGGATAGGGGAACGCGACGAAGGGTGATCTATCAGTAGAAATATCTCTACTGATAGCTGCGGTGGGTATCATCGCACCGCTTTACACGTACTATCTCGACTTCTGATTAAGGATTCGAAACGTATGGCACGGTTGGGATTTATTGGACTCGGAATCATGGGGATGCCAATGGCTCGGCACCTGTTGGAGGCGGGGCATGAGGTTGCGCTCTGGTCTATAACTCCGGGGAAAGCGGAGATGCTTGCCTCTCATGGAGAGGCAAGATTGTGCAACTCCCCGGCTGAGGTAGGCCAACGCAGTGAAGTTGTCTTCCTCTGCGTGGGCGATACCAGCATGTCTCGCAAAACCGTCTTGGGCGAACATAGCATTGCCGCCGGTGCAAAGCCCGGATGCATCATTGTCGATTGCAGCAGCATCTCGCCAAGCGTAAGCAGGCAGATGGCGGAACAACTGCGGGAACGGGGCATCCACTTCCTCGATGCTCCCGTAACAGGATCGAAAAACGGTGCAGAAAACGCCAACCTGACCTTTATGGTTGGTGGCGATGAATCCGTCTTTGAACTCGTTAAGCCCTATTGCCGCTTGATGGGACCGAACCTTTATTACTGCGGAACAAACGGCATGGGTTTGCATGCCAAGCTATCGCAGAACCTGATCATAGGCAACCTGATCAATGCATTCAACGAGTCGTTTGTTCTCAGCACAAAGGCGGGAATCGCTCCAGAACTGATGCTGGACATTCTGAACAATAGTGCGGCGAAATCCGGCCTGGTTGCGGCCAAAGCTCCGCTGGTGTTTGCCCGTAATTTCTCTACACACTTTTCTGTGAAGTGGCTGGAGAAGGATATGCAACTGATGCTGGAGTCTGCCAGTGAACTGGGAGTACCAACACCACTGACTGCTCTTTCTTCGCAGATGCTTCGTATGGCCATGGCGGCCGGTTACGGAGATGAGGATATATGCGCATCGATCAAGCTTCTGGAGGATCTCGCCGGAGTAGAGGTAAGTGATCCGGCACATCGTAATCGGGCTGGATAAACGGCATCGGGCCTGTACATCAATCAGAGGCTGAGGACAAAGGGTTCGGGCCTCATCGCTATTAGCAAGTTGTTCATCACCGACGCGGCTCCATGACTGGAGCTCTGGAGACCTCTATGTCTATTTTCCGTAACTTGATGCTTCTCTTTCTGGGGATGCTCCTGACATCTGTGCCCTTGTTGGCGCAGTCTTCCAACGCAACTCTCTCCGGCTTCGTTCGAGACGGCTCCGGCGCCTTTGTGCCGAATGCAACTGTCACGGTCGAATCCATTGCCACCCATCGGAAATACACAGCAACCACGACGGACTCGGGAGCTTACAGGGTCGTCGATCTTCCGGTAGGCGACTATAAAGTATCGACAATGGCCAGCGGCTTCAAATTGTCGGTCGTGCCCACGGTAACACTACAGACGGCTCAGGCTGCGAACCTGGATGTAACTCTTGCGAACGGAGAGGTGAGCGAGCAGGTTACTGTCACCACAGCAGTTCCCATCATCAACTCCCAGGAAAGTTCAATTGGTCAGGTGATCGAGAATAAGTCCATCGAAAGCGTGGCATTGAATGGACGCCAGTTCTGGCAACTGGTTTCCCTTACACCCGGAGCGACGTATACACCCGGAGGGCAGGGTACGCGTACGGGTGGTTCGTCACTGCGTTCTTCGTCGGTCAACGTGCAGATTAACGGTACGGGATTCATCTACAACGGATGGTCGCTCGATGGAGTCGACATTACTGAGTATGAGCAGGGTGGCACCAACGTACAACCTAACGTGGACTCGTTGGCAGAGTTCAAGGTCTTCGGGGCAAATATGGCGGCAAGCTATGGCTTTACGCCCAATGTAATCTCCGCGACCATGAAGAGCGGCACGAATGCGTTTCACGGAACAGCCTTTGAGTTCATCCGCAACGATGTTGCCGATGCGCATAATTACTTCGCTCGCACCAATAAGAACATTCTTCGTCGCAATCAATTCGGCGGTGTTATCGGTGGTCCCATTCGCCGCGACAAGGCGTTCTTCTTCACGGACTTTGAAATGACGAAGCAAAGCTCCGGCATCGTCTTCAACAACAGCAGCCTCGTCCTTACCGATCCGGAAAGAACGGGTGACTTCAACGACTATAGTGGCACCCTGAAAAATCCTGTTACCGGCGCAGTCCTGACTCCGGGGAACAAATTCATCGCTGTTTCGCCGCAGTCGGCTTACTTTCTGCAATTCATGCCAAGGCAGTCACAGGCCAACTTCAGTGCGGCTCAGAAGCTGACGATCATCAAGGGCGATGGCAAGGTGGATGCTGCCCTTTCAGCGCACGATCATCTGATGGGGCGCTACTCCATTACCGATAACGACGAAGAAGATCCGAACCAGTTTCCCGCCCTTGGTGTACAGGCGTTGCACAGTCGTGCACAGAACGTTGCGCTTACAGAAGCGCATACCTTTGGTTCCAACTGGTTGAACGAAGCAAAGTTCGGGCTCTATAAGGACATTTTCCTCTTTGGCCCAGTTCTGCCTGGAACAAACTTCGTGGCAAATGCCGGTATTACCGGCTTCGAAGAAACACAAATTAACCCGAGCTTTCCTTACATCACCATCACCGGCGGTGCTTCTTTCAATGGTTCAGGAAACGGCAGCCTGCCCAAGTCCAATCGCATCCGCACATGGCAGTACAGCGATACTGTCACGTACAGCGGCGGCAAGCATGAAGTGTTCATGGGTTTCGGCCTTTACCATCAGCGCCATACCTTTTACAACGGTCAAGGTCAGGAAGGTGTCTTCAATTTCTCCAACAAGTACACGGGTAGCGGCCTGGCTGACTTTCTCTCAGGTTATCCGGCCTCCGTCGTGCGTGCGTTTCCGATCTCTCTTTATGGCAGCATCGGCAACTGGTACACCTCATTCGTGCAGGACAACTGGCGTATCCGTCCCGATCTGACTCTGAACATCGGTCTGCGTTACGAGCACACGCCCTTTTACAACGGTGTCAACGGACAGAACAGCGCGGTTGACTACTCAACTGGCAAGATCATTGTCCCAATGCGCAACGGCCAGGTGTACAACACCAATGCGCAACCGGAAATTCCGCTACTGCTTCCACTTTTCTCTGATCGTCTTGAGAGCTCAGAAGATCTGAAACTGCCTGAATCATTGCGCAAGAGCGGCCCCGGCATATTCGCACCGCGTGTCGGCTTTGCGTATCGCGTGCATGGACAGGACAATACCGTCATCCGCGCTGCGTATGGTCTATTTCCCATCTACTTCGATTCCAACATGTCGCTGCAGTGGACCAAGGTGGTTCCGTTTGAGGTGACGCAGACGGTAAATAACGGCAGCACCACGCCGACCTTCAACTTTCAGAATCCTTTCAACGGCCAGGCCATTGTTGCACCGAATCCAACTCCAGGCGCTGCGTGTCCCGGAACGACGGTGGCTTATGCCTCTTGTCTTACGCCAAATGTCTATAGCGCACCGCGAACCCTGCAGCATACTTACATGCATCAGTACAGCCTGGCGGTGCAACGTCAGTTGATGAACAACCTGTCGCTTGAAGTGTCGTATGTGGGGAATCGAACGGTTCACAATCAATTGATTTCGGTTCCGGATAACGTCCCGCAGCCCGGTGCCGGTACGATTCAGACGCGCCGTCCTTATCCGCAGTGGGGTCAGTTCTCGTTGGGTCTAACAAATGGAACGGCGAACTACAACGCTTTGCAGGCTAAGGTTGAGAAGCGTTATAGCAATGGCTTTCAAATACTCGCTTCGTACGCATATTCGAAGTGCCTCGATAATGGCACCAGCCAATCTGCGCCCATCACGATCGGTCTGTATCCCTTGAACTATAGTGTGTGCGACATTGACCTGCGTCACGTCCTCACCATCAGCTCTGTGTACGCGCTGCCCTTCGGACATGGACGCATGTTTCTCAACCACAGCAATGCCATCGTGAATAGCCTACTGGGTGGATGGGAAGTTGCTGGTATCTATACGGCGCGTAGCGGCTTACCATACACACCGGTCGTCGGCTCCGATGTTGCAAACACCGGCGTCGGAGGTCAGCGGCCGATGCGTCTCGGAACTCCTGTTCAACCGCGTACACCGACATGCTGGTTCTTCGATTCCAATAACAAGAGTTGCACTGCCCTTGCTCCTGGTGCGACCAATGCGTTCGTAGCAGCACCGCAATATACGTATGGCACATCCGGGCGTAACATTCTCTTCGGCGACGGCTTGGTGCAACTTGACGCAACCTTAAAGAAGGTGTTCCAGATTCACGAGGCGTTGAATACGGAGCTGCGTCTGGAAGCATTCAACGTAGCAAATCATCCTACGTTTGCGAATCCAAGCGCCACCATCGGAACGTCATCCACGGGATCGGTCACGTCGACTCTGAATGCAAACCGCACGCTGCAAGCGGCGATCAAGATCAACTTCTAAACAGAAAAGGTGACAGAAAAATGAATCGGCGTCAATTCATTGCAGGAGCCGGCGCGGCAGTAGCAGCAACGCAGGCTGGTCTGGGCGGAAATCTTTTCGCCCAGACCAGCGCGAAAAAAGATACCCCGACCATCGGTATCCAGATTGGCGCGATCTCTTTTCAGGACGAAGGCACAGAGAAGGTGCTGGACATCTTGCAGGAGAAGGGCGGTATCAATGCGCTCTTTATCGCGTCGTTCACGTATGGCAATGGCATCGCAGGCCGCATGATTCCCGACCATCCTTTCCCTGACCACGGAGTGCAAAACCTGAGCGACCACTTCTTCGGTGGGAATTATGCAACACCACATCCGCAGTACTACAAGAACACGCGGATGAAACCAACGAAGGCCCCGGACAACGGTGGTACGTACGACGTACTGGAAGACGTAATCCCCAAGGCGAAAAAGCGCGGCATGAAGACCTACACATGGAGTGAGGATGTTTGGAATCGCACAATCCCGAACTTCGAGTTGATTGCGGAACGCGACCTGGAAGGACGTCCACAGGGAACCGCCTGTTTCCGCAATCCGGACCATCATAATTTCATCCTTGGTGTTCAAGAAGACTTCGCTCGTTCCTATGACATTGATGGCGTCCTTTGGGGTTCCGAACGTTATGGCCCGTTCGGCAACATGGTGGAATCGGTGCACAATCCGCAGGGCAATGACCCCACCAAAGTGACATGTTTCTGCCAATTCTGCCAGCAAGAGGCGAAACGCCGCGGTATTGACGTGAAGCGCGCATTGGAAGGCTTCCGTGAGCTGGAGAAGTGGGTCTATCTTTGCCGTAGCGGAGACAAGATCCCGGATGGACATTACGTCACCTTCTGGCGGGTGATCTTCCAGTATCCCGAGGTGCTTGCCTGGGAAACGATGTGGAACGACGGAGTACACGAAACCTACAAGGCGATGTACAGCACCGTAAAGGCCGCCAAGCCGCAGGCTGGCGTCGGCTGGCATGTTTGGCATGCACACAGTTACAGCACATTCTTCCGTGCGCAGACAGACCTGAAGAAACTCAGTGAATATTCGGACTTTCTAAAGATGACGGTCTACAACAACCTGGGTGGATGGCGCATGCAGAACTACATCACCAGCGCACACCGCACCATGTATGGCGATATGCCGATGGAGCAGGCGCTGGAGTTCGAATACAAGATTATGGGTTATCAAGGGCGCAGTTACGAACAGCTTCCGTATGCCGGACTCGATGAAAGCTATGTTTTGAACGAGACAAAGCGTTGCGTGGCCGATGTGGAAGGTACAAAGACAGAAATCTGGCCCGGCCTGGATGTGGACATCGCTAACATGCCCGAGGAGTACAGCCACACCACGCCACCTGGAATTAAAGCCTGCACAAAAGCCTGTTTCGAGGGCGGTGGGAAGGGACTCGTCATCTCGCGTAAGTATTCCGAGATGAAGCTTGCAAACCTTGCGGCAGTGGGTGAGGCCTTGCGGGAAATAAAGGTGATCTGAAATGAGGCGATCGCTTGTGCCAATCACCGGTCTCTTCGTCTTGATGTGTTCGACGCTCACTGCGCAGCAGGCTTCCACTGAGAGGCCTCTGGCGGGAGCGATCGACATCCATATGCATTGCGGACCGGACGTGAAGCCGCATTCCGCGGACGAGATCGATGTCGCGCGTCTGGCGAAGGCAGAAGGCATGCGCGCCATCGTTTTGAAAAATCACTACGTCCCTACCGCAAACGACGCCTACCTGGTGCGGAAGATTGTGCCTGGAATCGAGGTCTTCGGAGGGATTGACCTGAACCTTACCGTGGGTGGCATTAACCCTGCGGCGGTGGAGAATATGGCCCACATCGCCGGTGGCTACGGGCGCATGGTGTGGATGACCAGCTTCGATTCTCGCGCGGCCGTGGAAGCAGAGAAAGGAAAGAAGCTACCTCGCCCGTACGTCACCGTTAGCAGGAATGGTCAACTGCTACCGGAGGTAAAGCAGGTTATCGCCATCATCGCCAAGTACAACCTTGTACTTGAAACAGGTCATAACTATCCAGACGAAATTCTCGCGATGATTCGCGAAGCCAACCAAGACGGTGTAAAGCACATTGTGGTGACGCATGCCATGATTGCACCCATTCACATGAATATCCAGCAGATGAAACAGGCAGCGGCGATGGGCGCTTATATCGAGTTCGTTTACAACGGACTCATCGGCCCATACAAAGAATTCTCCTTCGCGGACTATGCCCAGGCGATCAAAGCTATTGGAGCAGACCACGCGATCCTGGCTAGCGATCTTGGACAGGTCGTCAATCCGGTTCATACGGAAGGGCTGAAGGATTTTTATGCCGGCTTGTTGAAGGCAGGTATATCGCAGGCTGAAATCGACACCATGGCACGCACCAATCCCGCAAAAGTTCTTGACCTCAATTAGTTCTTACAGCAAAGGAAAATCACTTATGGATCGTAGACAGTTCATTCAAACCGCAGCCGGCGCTACCGTTACCGCAGCCATTGCACCGGCTCACGCATTGGAAGTTCCCGCACCCAAGCCGAAGAAGATGGTGGGCATCCAGATCGGAGCCGTATCGTTCACCGATGAGGGCACGGACAATGTCATCGAAGAGTGCCAGCGTGATTCCTTTGTGGACACGTTGTTTGTCGCGACCTTCACCTATGGCCGAGGCATTGCCGGACGCCAGATACCGGGGCAGCCGTTGCCCGATCATGGCAAGCAGCAGTATGACCGGGACACCTTTGTCGGTGGATGCTACACCAACTATGACAAGAAGTATTTTGCGGATACCACGTTCAAAGACTTCCGCGCGCCTGACCTTGGCAACTATGATGTTCTGGCAGATGTGATCCCGAAAGCGAAGAAACATGGCATGAAGACCATTGCCTGGTTTGAAGATGTCATGGGTAAGGACCTTGCCGGCATTCAGCCGATGCAGGATGTGAACCTGCAGGGAGAAAAGCTTGCCACGATGAACTTCAATGCGCCGGAATACCGCGCCTGGATTCTGGGCATGGTGGAGAATTGGGCGCGGAACTATGACCTCGATGGCATTATGTGGGGATCGGAGCGGCAGGGGCCATTCTCGAATGCACTTGGTGCAAGCCACTCGCACCCCAAGCTGTCTTCTGTCTGCGACTTTTCCGAACACACGATCGCACGAGCCAAGTCGCAGGGCATCAATGCCGATCGTGCCAAGAAGGGCTATGAAGAGCTCGAGAAGTTTGTTACCGCATCACGTAAGGGTGTGAGACCTGCGGATGGTTACTATGTCATGCTGTGGCGGCTCATGCTCAAATACCCTGAATTGCTGGCATGGGAGTCGCTATGGACACAAAGCCTGCGCGATACGCAGAAGGCTGTCTACGAGAAGATCAAATCCATCAAGCCCCAAATGGGAGTCGGCTGGCACATCTGGCATAACAACTCGTTCAACCCGATCTATCGTGCCGAACAGGATTATGCGGAAATGGCTCCCTATTCAGACTTCCTGAAGGTTGTGATTTATCAGAACTGCGGCGGTGAACGCATGGTGGACTATATCAACTCAGTTGGCTCCACGTACTTTGCAGACGTGCCGAAGCAGGAACTGCTCGATTTTCACTACCGCATTCTTGATTATGGCCCGGAGGCCGATATGGCTCACCTGGCCGCTGCCGGACTTTCGGCCGACTATGTGTTTCGAGAGACGAAGCGTGCAAAAGAAAGCCTCATCGGCACCAAGACACAGCTATGGCCCGGAATTGACATCGACATTCCAACAGGTGAAGGTAGCGCGAAGTGCACTCCGGAGGGAACAAAGCAAGTAGTTGAAGCAGCATTCAAGGGGGGCGCAGATGGCGTATTGCTTTCACGCAAATACTCTGAAATGAAGCTTGCGAACCTGCGCGCTGCGGGAGATGCTATCCGTTCCATGAAACTGATCTAACACTGTGTCCCCGCTCTCCGATATGGAAGAAACCGCGCAAGTTCGGCAATCTACCTCGGCATTTGCCCGATGGTTGTTTATGAATGTCATGAAGCGCATGGATGTCCTGGCAAGCATGCGCGAGGCTGTGTACCTCATCGGAAAGCGATTGCATGTTGGACCGCATAGCTTCGATCTCGTCCTCTTCCGACAGATATTTCTCGTATCTGTTGGAAAGGCCGCGATTCCTATGGCGAACTATATGCTTGAAACCCTGCAGGGCACCCTTCCTTTGAAAGGTGTTGTGGTGGGGCCAGGTATATGGAATCCACCGGATGGCATACGCTATGTGCGCGGCGATCATCCTGTGCCTTATGCAAACTCGTATGCAGCCGCGCAGGAATGTATACAACTGATGAACGAGGCCGACGACCAAACTCTCGTCGTCTTTCTCATCAGTGGTGGAGCATCTTCCATGGCTGAGGCGCCTCTGAGCCCTTCTATTCCCATGGAAGATCTATCCGCTTTCTATCGGACAATCCTGTATTCAGGGCTTCCCATCGGTAGAGCAAACACGTTGCGGAAGCACTTTTCTGCAATCAAAGGCGGAAGGCTGGCCGTGGCTGCAGGAGGTGCGACGCGTTGTACGATCCTCATCTCGGATGTTCCGGAGGGAGAACTGGATGTCGTCGGTTCCGGTCCTTCTCTTGCCGATCCCAGCACCGTCGAGGAGTGCCACCGACTGCTTGCGAAGCTTCCCGGATTTACCGAGTTGCCTTCCTCTCTTCAAGAGTTTGCGGCGAACATGCCGGAGACCCCCAAACAGTTGCAGGAAGGGCGCTTCCCCTCCGTAGGCTTTTCCTTACTTTCCAGTGCATCGTTGATACAGGCAACGATACCGTTGGTGGAAGCGGCAGGATATCGCGTAGTCGTCGATAACACCTGCGACGACTGGGACTATCACGAGGCCTCTGGATATCTGGTAAATCGCGCTATCGCGGAGTCGAAGGATGGAAGACCCGTCTGCATCCTCTCCGCAGGGGAGGTAACGGTATCGATCCCTGAAAGCTCCGGCATCGGAGGCCGCAACCAGCAGTGGGCCTTGCAGGTTGCACGCCTGATTGAGGGCGACGTTCGCTTCGTTGCAATGAGCGTTGGCTCAGACGGCATCGACGGCAACAGCCCCGCCGCAGGTGCATGGGTCGATGGGACTACATGGAAACGGGCATATGCTGCCGGTTTCAATGCGGCAGAAGCGCTTAAAGAGTTTAATGCGTATCCTCTCTTTGCAGCATTGGAGGACGCGATTACTCCTGGTCCTTTGGGAAACAACATTCGCGATCTTCGGGTCATTCTGTGTAACTCAGATAACTAGAGCAAGCATCACTGCTGCATGTGCCGATGGACTGGATGTTGTTGTCGATCCCTCTGGGACAGCAGCATCCGCACGATCATCGTCACGACCGTCAAGGCGACTGAAGATACACAGGTGGAGTTCCTCGCCGCAAATCTGGTCTCCGAACTGTTCATGTGGAGTGCTATACAGATAGGCGACGAGACTATGCAATCGCTTGAGCATGCCTGGTTCCGGTCATGCCGTCGTATGTGGAAAAAGAGATCTCCGAGGATTGATCTCCCGTCATGTGTGCGAGGTTAACGAGGCCTGTGTCCAACCTGCTGCGGCCCTCTGGCGTTTGATGGACCAGTACTCAGCGATTCCATCCCTTAATTAATTCCAGAACAAATTCAATACCTTGAGATTCGTCGCCGCCCAGAGGCTCCAGTGTCAAAGAAACGGCTTCGTCCGTGAGGATGCGGATAAGGTGGTCAACGGTCCAGAGGGACTCGTAGCGATTTCCTGCTTTGTCGGCGTCACCGCCTTGAGTCGGCATACAGTAATTCTATTTATGGGAGAGGAAATGCGATGATCCTACACCAAAGCCAACCCATATCTATTGGACTGACACTCGCATTGGGGACGGACGACTAAAGAGTTATAAATCGGCCCAACCGGATAAGTAGGTTTATAGGCAATAGTTGTGGCCAAATGCTGCAAAATCATCAAGTGGCCATGAACCCGACAGTGTGGATCGAGTTCATTTATTTTTTCTCACTTCGAGCGATTACATCTCGTCAGGTTCGCTGACGAGATGTAGCACTAGGCTTAGCCCATCTGATTCCTGTGTAGAGGGAAGTTTTTTCTCGCCCTCATTTGGGATGGGGGTGCCAAAACCGATACGAGGTTTAGGCCAAACTCGCAACTTCGATACGAAGGTGGAAGTTCGGATGCCGTGACCGCAATGCTGTAAGGAGGTGATCCTTGGCAACGTGTATGTATCGTTGGGTTGTCGCGATGGACGCATGCCCGAGAACCTCCTGTACGATCCTCAGGTCTGCCCCCATAGCGCAAGAGCAGCGTAGCGGCGGTGTGCCGGATCATGTGTGGTGTCACCTTGCTGGATATGCGGGCGTCGCTCGCGATTTTAGCTAGGCTCTGTGCGACAATCCGTTTAGAAATCCTTTGCCCTGAAGCATTCAGAAAAAATGCTTTGCACTTACCTCCTAAATTCGCTCTGAGAGTTTGATAAATGTTTAGGGCTAAGACTGAGCGGTCATCCGGCAAAAATGATAGCCGGTCACGACCGCCCTTCCCATGAATTAAGAACGAGGAATCGTACGGATGCCAGTTTTCGAGATCTAACTTGACGAGCTCCCCGACTCGCATACCGGTTGCAAATAAGGTCTCGATTATCGCCAAATCTCTGGCCGCCAAAGCATATGTCCGTGACGTTTTGCCGTGCGATTCAGAGCGTTTGTAGCGGCTCCACGCTTCGAGAATGAGGAATTCACTATCTGCTGGCGAGAGTGAGCGCGGGAGCACCCTCGTCCGACCCAATGTAAAGCTCAACTGCCAGAACGGAGATGTTGTCAGCGTACCCGCCGGCCCCAGTAACCGAAGAAGACTCGCACGGAAGCGAGCTTGCGACGAATTGAGGCAATACCGTACGGTCTGGCTTGAAGTTGGGCAGCCCAGGCCTCTAATTTCGCCGGTTCTATGGACGAGAGCATCGAATCGGCGCCAACAAAATTCATAAGCTGTTTTAAATCAACCTCATATCCACTTCTGGTTTTAGAACTCCGTTGGTTGATCCCGAAATAGACTTCCAAAAACAACTCAATCGCCTTGCTAGTAGTCATAGATGCTCCTTGTATGGGAAGATGAACAGCACTACCCAGTGGAGCATCCACACAGTCACCACGTTTGAGTGCTCTGTTGAAATGCCCGTATAGCAGTTAACGGCTTTTGAGTCCTTTTGGTACGCCCCTAAGCCATTGATACATATACATTTATTTCGATAAAACTGTGTACTGTGTAAGAAAATGTGAAAATTTGCACTTTTTTTGATCCCGCCTGCGAGAGCTGTCTGTGGTTCTCAGCTATATAACAGTTATTGTTATAATGGTCTTGTGACTGGCAATGACCTCAAATCGGCTCGGACCGCTGCGAACTGGACTCAGGCCGAAGCTGCTCATCGCCTTGGCGTCACGCAAGCGTACCTTTCCATGGTTGAACGCGGCAATAGGCCGGTCTCAAACGATCTCACGTCGGCAGCTCTTCAGGTGTTCCCTTTACCTGCAACGGCACGCCCCATAGAAGATCATCCAGCGGTGAACGCGGGAGAAGAGTTCTTCAAGCGAGCTTTGGGAGAGCTGGGATATCCGGGGTTTGCCTATATGGAGAGTAAGCAACTGCTTAATCCAGCCGAATTGCTTCTTCTTGCACTCGACAGCGAAGATCTTGATGCTCGGGTGACAGAAGCTTTGCCGTGGCTCCCGTTTCACTTCCCTGAGATGAACTGGAACTGGCTTACTTCCGAGAGCAAGTCTCGGGATAGACAGAATCGGCTTGCATACGTCGCTCTGCTCGCAAGCGACGTTGCACAAAAGCGCGGAGACACGCAGCTAGCAGAGAAGCTGCGCTCTCGTGTGACGGCGTTGGAACGCTCTCGCCTGGCCAACGAAGACACGCTCGCCAAAAGTTCCATGTCACAGGCCGAACGCAAATGGCTGCGCACCCACCGAACTCCATCGGCAGCTCACTGGAATTTGCTCACTGACCTGAAAGCCGAGGACCTCCAGCATGTCTTCTGAATTAAGGCCTCCCGAGCCTTGGCACTCGTTCCTTCGCGATCTCGATGATGCGTTGCAAGCGCCTGCTCGTCTGGACTGCATCGGAGGGTTTGTTGTCACGCAGCTATATGGACTCGCCCGTCCTACGGCGGATGTGGACGTCATCGAACTTGCACCGAGAGAGGCATCTGAGGCGCTGATGCAGATTGCAATGCAAGGAGGCCTTCTTCACCGAAAGCATCGGATTTACCTTGATCGCGTAGGCGTGGCTGCAATCCCGGAGAACTATGAAGACCGCCTCACAGAGATGTTCCCTGGAGCATATCGACACCTTAGACTGATGGCTCTCGATCCGTACGATATCGCTTTATCGAAACTCGAACGGAACAGCCAGAAAGACCGTGATGACGTTCGGTACCTCAGCCGCACGGTTCCCTTCGATCTGGCTACGCTTCAGCGACGGTATGAAACCGAGCTGCGTTGGCAACTCGGAAGGCCGGATCGTGAGGATCTGACCATGAAGTTGTGGATGGACATGCTTTCCGAAGAATAATCGCGAATGCTAGCAGCCTTCGACTCTGACCCCACGCGGTTCGATCAGCAGACATCCATCAAACCCAGGACAAAGCGATAATGAAAGTGACGCCGAGGATTAGCCTCAAGGCTCAGAGGAGTTTCAGTCCGCTGCCTGCGTAAGCAGCGCGATGCATACCACACATCGTATACGCGGTCGTCGGAGTTTCAATCCGCCGAGCACATTACGGCGAAGAGTCTACTTCAAGTTCGATCAACCACGTTCGATGTCGCTCACAGCCACGGTCTTCAGAGCCTTGCCCACGACTTCAAACTGAAGCTCGGCATAGATGGTTGGATAGACCATCTTGATTTGTGTGGTCGGGCCGTTAGAACGCGAACGCCATATATCGTGGCTGACCTCATATTCAATCTCAATCTCAAGTTCCGCCCAGAGCGAGACCCCTACCATCATCGCCCCCGACACCATATCGGAGACAAAAAAGTCCTCAACGTTTCTTTGCACGACTTGGACAAAGTTGGAATAGCCGGTGAAGATTGCTCGGTCGTGCTCCACCGAGGGCATCACCAAACGATCCTCTTTGCCCTGGATATAACGTTCTATAGCGGCGTCAACCAGCGGACTTTCGACTTGCACCTCGACCCAGTCTCTATCGATCCATGAAGATCGAGCATGATGGACCTTCAGGAACGCGTCAAGGCCTTCATACACCAAAACGTCATAAGGCAAAGGATCCAACTCTCTCTTCAGCTCGGACTTCAGTTCTCCGTCTTTGAGAAAGGCCTTCTTATCTCCCGTGACAAAAGCCAACTCATTTTTCTGCGCGAGCTGTAAAACCGTGAGCCAGATCAAAACGTCCCGAGCCTCCTCTCCAGCCGGTGACGCCGGTGGAACCCGGTTCGCGAGCCGTCGCACCAACTCCTTCAGATCGGAATGCTGGTTTTCGATCAAAACCACCTTATTCGCCAAAGCCTTTATAGCGACTTCGTGTGCATCAACTGCCGCTTCTACATCAACAGCCTTCAGATGTTTCACTACTGATTTGTAACCAGGAACAAGTCCTTGTAGTTCTTTATTGGCTTCCAAACCCTTGCTGATGGATTTAACGACAGACGCTCTTCGTTGCGCGCGCAGCTCCTCTAGGACGACTGCTGGTATCAGAAGGCGCGACTTTGTTTTCTGAAGATAATCGCGAAGAGAGCCAAACGCCGGATTCAGCAGCCCGAGAGAGACAACTGCATTGGTGTCTAGGACTACATCCATGCGCTTTATTTTATTCGCTCAAATCCAACCAAGCATATCCGGTCCTTGGCCGGTAGACCCCGTTAACAAGCGTCTAAAATCCGGTGAATTACGACAGTTGGATAGAGTGTTTCCAATTTATGCGTCACGTGCGGGCGCATGATTGAATCACTCGAAGCTTAGAGCGTCCGAAGTTGGGTTGGATTCTGAATCATATAACGCAATCCGCTGCGCTCTAACAACCCATCGACTGCGATGCGCTGCCCTACCTTATGAGCTTCCACAGCTCTAAGGTAGTCCGATGCGTTGAGTGTGACCTTAACCTTTATATCTCCGAGATCTTCGTCTTCGAAATCTATGACTACGTCTCTTGACTTCGCCAGCTGCATAAGCCTAGAGGGATCAGTCGTATTGCGTAGGTTGATAATACGACCAACGACTGTTTTTAGCGCCGGTTTGTAAGTCGCACGGAGTCTGTCAGCAGCTTCCCGCGAAACTTCAATAGTTTGCGCCGAAAACTCGAACGACTCGACTCTTGCTCTATCAGTTTGAAGTTGCCACCGACGACTGAAAGCAACCTCTATTGATATTTGCCCTCCCGCCTCTTCTATCAGATTTGCAAGCACATCAAATCCGTTAGCGCTGAGCCCGTCTTCTGGGTTTAGGGCTGCAGCGAGATTGTTCTCTTTTTGTGCCACTTTGATGCTCTCCAATCCGGTCACTAGGCGAGAGAGGACCTTGCGTTCAAATGGAACGTCTAGCTCGAAGAGTTTGGGCTGAGAGGTTTCGATCAGGAGTGGGGACTGAACGGTAAATCCAAAGCTTCCCTTGAAGGTGTGGCCAAATAGGCATCGTTCGCTGTATTCAACAGCCGCCTTTCGGACTCTTCCATAGAAAGCTTTGGGACTAATTTGTGTGGTTGCTGATGACGCCAGGAGCTCCTGCAAGTTGCCTACATGCTCAACGGCGGACTGCAATGGGATTGCATCGTAAGTGAGATATGAATTCGGAATCGTAGACTTGAGCAGATCGAAATTTATGAATCGTATCTCGGTCGCAATCTCGTGCTGGGGTCGATCTTCGACAGCTTCGAGCGTTCGCAACGCATCTTGTACTCGTTGGTGGTAATCGGAAGTTTGTGAGTCTCGCGGAACAATCAGTTCGACGGGGTGTGGTTCTCCAAAGTAAAAGACGTCGTATTTTCTTGCTGCCCCCCATCTCTTCGCGAGGAGCTTAGGCTCCTTCGCCTGAGTAGATAGCTGAAAATTCTGCTGAAGATGCCATCCTGTCGATTCCAAGTAAGCACGAATCAGATCAGCGGGAAGTTCCGGATTGCGGGTTACGTCAAGCAGCATCATAACTGTGCAATCCTCCGATTCCGCTCTTCTACCATCAGCGCTTCTAGAGTTTGTGGAGTCAGGATTTGATCGACGGGAATGCGGATTCTACGCGACGTTGTATTTTCAGTTTCTGGTCCGTCAGGAATGTGCCAGTAGCAGCAGTTCCTCAATTCAGAAACATCTTGATTTACACGGAGCCATGTGCTCCGATCGTTCGGGAGGCACAGGAGGATAAGAATCAAAGTTGTCTCGGCGGGAGAGCGAGAGACGATGTCGTTGAATGCAGTGGCGTCGAGGTCGTACACGATGAAGTCGGCGTCTCGGTGCCAATTTATGGAGGCCTTAAGCTGGAAATCGAGAGGAAACCCTTCGGCTACAAACCTATTTCCCCTGCGCTGGACGGAATGGAACCGTCCGTCAACACCATAATCGAGTGGGGGACGGCATTCAGCGATGTAGCCAGCAGCACCCGCAATTGCTTGTATGTGTGCGATTGAAAGGCATTCTTCGGTATGTTGCTCTGTTATTGGCAAACCGATGGCGCTCCGTACTAATTCACCGCAATATTATCAGCGCGCATCGACCACCGTGGCCAAGTACAGACCAAAGCATGCATGCCCGATCCGGATGAGCGACGTTGTTGCATTTTGGTAGCGTCAGACCCCATCATTTTGAAACCCTGTGCGTGTTGAATTCAACACTTCTGACAACAAAGACCTAGAAAGGACCAGCGCCAGCAACAATCGGGCGGCCTGTGGGCTATATCCACGTCAATGACATTTTTCATCGTCAAGGGATTGTCATGTCTTCGGTGTGGAGGGATGGTGGCCGAGGTCGGACTCGAACCGACACGAAGTTGCCTTCGGCAGATTTTGAGTCTGCTGTGGCTGCCAATTTCACCACTCGGCCATCCTCTAGATTGTACCGCAGTAATATGAACCGATGCGCGCTCTGAGCGTCTCTTCTATCGCGTATCGCGCAGCCGGCGAGCGGGGCCGGAAGATTACCGGAAATGGGTGCAGGAAGAAACCGACCGGGTTTCTCCCTGCCGCGCAAGAGCGCGCGAAAGAAGAGGCCGCAGATTCGCGGCCTCACCGATATTGGTCTTGTTTAGCCGAGAATGCACCTACTCGTGAAAGCTTCTTCATAGCCCTGCAAGCGCAGGTTGTTGTCCCATGTCTCCGCAAACTTCTCGTGCTGCTTCTGCAATTCGAGAAGGGCGACGTAATGGTCACGGATGATGGCGCGTGAGAGCTGCTCTACGGCCACATAGTCATTTCGCCAGAAGTATGGAATCAAGTGCGCGCCTCCCGCGAGGCCAAGCTCGAAACACATTTCCGGGTCGCGCATGGCATCGCCGTTTTGTTCGCCATAGTGTGCGACTGCAAGCGCAGGAAGACCGAGTGGACCTGACTCTGGCATCCCCTCAATGACCAACGGCAGATAGGGCGGGTTCTCAATTCTGATATAGAGGTTGGGTCTCCAGCCTCCGGCTTTCTTGAGGATGTTGAGAATGGTCTTCATGCCGCCATCTCCGCGAGTTCGTCTGTGGCGGCTGTGTCGTTCTCCTCTTCTATGGTTGGCTCCAATGCGGCAAGGATGACTGCCGCCGTCCTCTGGATGACTTCCAGCGATTCGGCCAGCAACGATGCGTTGCCGTGGTAAAGCTGGATGTAATCGGCAGACGCGGAACCCGTCACCAGTCCTACGGCCTTGCCGACAACAAAGGCGACCGCCTCAGCCTCGGTTTCCCGTACCGTCTTCGTGGTTGCCGTGCGGCGTTCCGCCTTATGCAAAAGCTCGTGCGCCGTTTCATGGACAAGCGTGGCGAAGGTTTCGGCCTTGGACTGTTCGGGCAGGATGGCGATACGCCCGCCGTAGCTCATGCCGAGGGCTGGCGCGATGTTCGGGCTGTAGACAAGCTGAATGCCTTTGCTTTGGACGAACGCGGCCAGACGCTCCAAGTTCTCTCCGGGGTCGCCGGAGACTTCGCGCATCTCCGGCAGGGCTACGCCGTCAGTCTGCGAAACCTCGAAGACATAAGCATTGCGGAAGCCCAACAACGCACGCTCGTTCTGCTTCGTAATATCTTTGCTGGCCTCTTCGTCCTTCTTGCGGCGGACGCCGACGATGGGAGCAAGGATGCGAATGCCTTTCTGTCCGGCCTTCACATTGCGGCCTAAGTTCTTCCACGTCCAGAACCCGGCTACTCTGGTCGCTGTAGGCATCTGCCGCGCAATCTCCAGCACATTGCCAAAGCTGTAGTGATGAAAGCGGCTCATGGCGGTGAGGTAGTTGGTAAGGGCTTCGGAGTGTCCGGCCTCCAACTGTTCAATCAAGAGCTTGATGTTGGCGGCGATGAGTTCCTGCTTGGTGTTGGGCTTCTTGCTGTCGATAGTGGCGAGGGTGTTAGTGCTATTCATGGTGTTGGCTCCTTATCGGCATTTGCTTTTGCACGTCCGCGTTGAACGCGGCATGTACATGCCGAACGCCACCTGGCGAAGGCGGGGGTAGCAAACGGAAAGGTCTTCGAGCGGAGCTTTTTGGGGGGACCGCTTGCGGGGGAGCCAAAACCCGCAGGGCGAACGGCCTTGGAGCGCGCGAGGGGAGACCCCTT
>Ga0153956_1000436_pt1 | contig 48324 bp, 43 predicted proteins | sample TSFL040MetaG_FD_104704 | JGI IMG/M metagenome (GOLD analysis project Ga0153956, IMG submission 104704) | Attine ant fungus gardens microbial communities from Florida, USA - TSFL040 MetaG | ecosystem: Host-associated > Fungi > Mycelium > Unclassified | place: USA: Florida, Wekiwa Springs... | reverse complement strand
TCGCGATCGAGGCATCGGACATCAGCCTGATCCGAGGCGACCTGCGCAGCGTGGTAGACGCCATTCGCCTGTCCCGACGGACCCTGGCCACGATCAAGGTCAATCTGTTCTGGGCATTCGCCTACAACGTGGCGGCCATTCCGCTGGCCGCCTTCGGTCTGCTCAACCCGATGCTGGCCGGAGCCGCGATGGCTTTATCCAGCGTCTTCGTCGTCGGCAACAGCCTCAGGCTGAACTCCTTCGGCAGCGGCATGAAGGAACCGGGCACCAAGGCAGGGAAAGAGAACTGAGATGGCAGCAGAAGAACACAGCCAACACGGCTACATGCATGACAAAGAGCGCTACCTGGCCCGCCTCAAGCGGATCGAGGGCCAGGCCAGGGGCATCCATCGGATGGTCGAGGAAGAGAAATACTGCATCGACATCCTGACCCAGATCAGCGCCCTTACCTCGGCCCTCGAAGGAGTGGCGATCGGGCTGCTCGACGAGCACCTGAAGCACTGCGTGGTCGACGCGGCCAGGGAAGGCGGTCCGGAAGCGGATCAGAAGATCAAGGAAGCCTCCGACGCGATCGCACGTCTGGTCAAGTCTTGACAGATCGCGAGTAGGAAGGCGAAGAGAACCTGGACGCCTGGCAGGGGGCAAACGGAGGCTCAGAGCTTGGCGCGCCACCAATACCCGAGCGGCCTGGCGGTCAGCTCGGTCTGGGTCGACCACCAGGTCAGCGCCGATCCGCGGAACGAGGTCTCGACTCCGATCCGGTTGACGAAACGTCCGGCCGGACCGCTCCGGGTGTAGAGGGGATGCTCGATCCTGGTCCCGGACTTCCAGATCGCGGTGCCGACCTTGACCTTGACGAGACGGCGCCCGGTGAACCAGCTGCGAGTGAAGGCGAGGGCGAGGCTGCCGTGGGGAAGAGGGGCGGCGTCCTTGAGCACGTCATTCGCCGACTCGCGGTAGAGCCGCAGTCCTCTGATCTTTCGCGGCGGGGCGGGGTGCCCACCCGGCCGGGCAGTCACATAGAGGTAGGCGTCGGTCGGCTTGCCCGGCTTGGCGCGGCTCCAGATCAACGTCGCCTGGCCGTCGCCGCTCACCGCCAGGTGCCCCGCATCGGTCCGGTCGGCGGCAGCGGTCACCTCGGCCGCCTGGCCAAAGGATCGGTCGTGCTTCCTGGCGGCGAGCTGGATGCCGTCCGCCAGGCCGATCCGCAGGAACTGATTGCCCTGACGGTCGGCCTGCAGGTCCAGACCCCGGGTCACGCAGCCGCTGCCCCGCACCACGTATGGATCCGTCACGGCGGACGAGTCCAGCTCGACCCAGCGCACCTCGCCGAGGCCGTCGCCGACCGAGCACGGTGAAGACCAGACCACGGTCCAGCCGCCGAAGGCGGAGGGGGCGATCGAGGCAAAGCTGCCGACGGCGTTCTCTGGTGCGCTGACGGCGACCCAGTCGCTGAACAGGCCGGAGGCCGGGTCACGGAGTGCGACGTCGACGCTTCGCCCGGTGGCCGGGTCACTGTTCAAGCCGAGGATCGCCGCCGATCCCTCCCGGCCGATCCTGACCATGGGAGCTTCGACAGAGGAGGCGCCCTGAAGTTCCTGGGTCCCGAGCCAGCCCCCGGAGGGCCAGCGGGTGGCAACCCGCCAGAGGCCGTTTTCGCCCCTGTAGGTGACTAGCGTCATTCCTCCCGGCCCGATCTCGACGTCAGTGAAGGGGGAACGTGTGACGCCTCGAAAGATCGCCGCCCGGAAGTGCCGCTCGCCCGGCCTCCTCACCTTCACGAAGACCGCTCCCTCGAACTCGCCGGGCAACGATTCGCCGGGGACCACATAGGCCATGACCGCGTACCCGTTGTCTCCCAGATCGGCGGAGAAACCGGTCAGGTTGCGCGACTTGGAGGCGACCGATCGAGTTCCGGTCCAATCGCCGGCGTCAGCGGTCGCCGGTCCCCAGAGCAGCACCAGGGCCACGATGGCGACCAGCGACATCCCTTGCTTTGACGGCATCCGGGCTCCTGACAGGCGATGGTTGCGCATGGACGGACTGATCGGGAAAACCCGTCGGTACGCGCTAGTTGCGGTCAGTCCAGGACGTACTCCGCCAGATGCTCTCCGGTCAAGGTCTTTCGCTCCTTGACCAGATCGGCGGGCCGTCCCTCGAACACGACCCGGCCACCGTCCTGCCCGGCTCCGGGTCCGAGGTCGACGATCCAGTCGGCATGGGCCATGACCGCCTGGTGATGCTCGATCACGATCACCGACTTTCCCGAATCGACCAGCTTGTCGAGCAGGTCCAGCAACTGTTGGACGTCAGCCAGGTGCAGACCGGTGGTCGGCTCGTCGAGCACATAGACGTCGCCCTTCCCGGCCATCTGGGTGGCCAGCTTGAGCCGCTGGCGCTCGCCGCCCGAGAGGGTGGTGAGGGGCTGGCCGATGGTCAGGTACCCGAGCCCGACATCTCGCAGGCGGGTGAGCACCTTTTCCGCGGCGGGAATCGCGGCGTCGCCCTGGCCGAAGAATTCGGCCGCCTGGTCAACCGGCATCTCCAGCACCTGGCTGATGTCGCGGCCTCCGAACTCGTACTCGAGCACCTCGGCCTGGAAACGCCGGCCTTCGCACTCCTCGCAGGTGGTTGAGACCGTGGCCATGATGCCGAGATCCGTGTAGACGACACCCGCTCCGTTGCAGTTCGGGCAGGCCCCGTCGGAGTTGGCGCTGAAGAGACCCGGCTTGACCCCGTTGGCTTTGGCGAAAGCCTTGCGGATCGGGTCGAGCAGGCCGCTGTAGGTGGCCGGGTTGCTTCGCCTCGACCCCCGGATCGGGTCCTGGTCCACCGTCACCACGCCTTCCTGGCTCGATACCGACCCGTCGATCAGCGAGCTCTTGCCGGAGCCGGCCACGCCGGTGATCACGACCAGGACACCGAGCGGTATGTCGACGTCGACCTTCCGGAGGTTGTTGGCATCGGCACCTCGGATCTCCATGACGCCGGTCGCCTCACGGACCGTTTCCTTGAGCCTTGCCCGGTCGTCCAGATGCCGCCCGGTGACCGTCCCGCTCTTCCGCAGACCCGAGAACGAGCCTTCGAAGCAGACTTCGCCGCCGTCGGAGCCGGCCCCGGGGCCGAGGTCGACCACATGGTCCGCGATGCCGATCGTCTCCGGCTTGTGCTCGACCACCAGGACGGTGTTGCCCTTGTCCCTGAGCTGGAGCAGCAGTCCGTTCATGCGTTCGATGTCATGCGGGTGCAGGCCCGCCGTCGGCTCGTCGAACACGTAGGTGACATCGGTGAGCGACGACCCGAGCTGGCGGATCATCTTCACCCGCTGGGCTTCCCCGCCGGAGAGGGTGCCCGAGGACCGGTCGAGCGAGAGGTACCCGAGGCCGATGTCGACGAAGGAGCCAAGGTTCTCCCGGAGCGCGTCGATCAGCGGGGCGACCGACTCATCCTCGAGCGCCTCCAGCCATTCCGCGAGATCGGTCACCTGCATCGCGCAGAGGTCGGCGATGCTCTTGCCCCTGATCTTCGACGAGCGGGCTTCCTCGCTCAGGCGGGTGCCGCCGCATTCGGGACAGGGCGCGAAGGTGACGACCCGGTCGACGAAGGCCCTGATGTGTGGCTGCATCGCCTCGCGGTCCTTGGACAGCATCGATCGCTGGATGACCGGGATGACTCCCTCGTAGGTGAGGTTGGTGCCCTCGATCTTCATCCGGACCGGCTCCTTGTAGAGCAGGTCGTTCAGCTCCTTCTTCGTGAACTTGCGCAGCGGCTTGTCCATGTCGAAGAAGCCGCTGCCGCGGAAGATCCTCCCGTACCAGCCCTCCATGCTGTAGCCGGGAACCTTCAGCGCGCCCTCGGCCAGGCTCTTGTCGCGGTCGAAGAGCTCGTCCAGGTCGAAGTCGGAGACCTGCCCGCGCCCCTCGCAATTCGGGCACATTCCGCCGATTCGCTTGAAAGTGACCTTCTTTCTCTTCTCGTCGCCTTTCTTGAAGACACCGGTGCCCTCGGCGGAGGCGACGTTGAACGAGAAGGCCTGGGGCGAGCCGATGTGGGGCTTGCCGATCCGGCTGTAGAGGATCCGAAGCATCGCGGCCGCGTCGGTGACCGTTCCGACGGTCGAGCGTGCGTCCCCGCTGAGCCGCTCCTGATCCACGAGTATCGCCGTGGTCAGCCCTTCGAGCACGTCCACGTCGGGACGAGCCTGGTTGGGCATGAAGCCCTGTACGAAGGTGGAGTAGGTCTCGTTGATCAGACGCTGCGACTCGGCGGCGATGGTCCCGAACACCAGCGAGCTCTTGCCCGAGCCGGAGACTCCGGTGAAAGCGGTGAGCCGCCGCTTCGGCAGCTCGACCGCAACATCCTTCAGGTTGTTGACCCGCGCCCCGTGGACCCGGATCCGGTCGTGACTGTCCGCGCTGTCGGTGCCCGGGGCACCTTCGTTCCTGGCCATGTGCGGACTTTAGCCATGGCGCGTCCCGTCCGGAACCCGACGGGCGCCGCCGCCCAGATGGAATCCGGGTCAGCGACCTAGTTCCTGATGCTCGGTGAGCACATCGGCGAGGGGATCGGGCCGATGGCGAAACCGCTGAGTGGGTCTGGCTGGTGTAGAAGTGCGTTCATCTGCCCGTCATATTGACGGGTGAATGAGCTCACCTTCAAGCGTCCCTCAACCAAAACGGGGCCCGCAAGGGGCCCCGTTGGTCAGCTGCGTGGCCCGATCCGGGCCGGACGTGCCTAGAAGGCCGATTCGGACATCTCCATGATGTCGTTGTCGATCTGGGCGACCGCGACCTTGGTCGCTTCGAGGTTGGGGAGCATGTTGCGGGCGAAGAACTTCGCGCCGGTGACCTTGCCCTCGTAGTAGTCCTTGTCCCGCTCCGCGGCGCCGTTCTCGAGTGCGGCGGCGGCAACCTCGGCCTGGGTGATCAGCAGCCAGCCGATGATCAGGTCGCCGAATGCCTTGAGGAACTGGACCGAGCCGAGGCCGACCTTGTAGATGCTCTTCGGGTCTTCCTGCGATCCCATGAGGTAGCCCATCATGGTGTTGAAGATCTCACGCAGGTTGGCGATGGCGGCTGCCAGGCGTTCCCGCTCGGCATCGAGACCGGCGCCGGAGCCGGCGGCGGTGGCGTCCATCTTCTCGAGCAGGTGGTTCAGCGACTTCGCTTCGTCACGGACGATCTTGCGGAAGAAGAAGTCCTGCGCCTGGATCGCCGTGGTGCCCTCGTAGAGGCTGTCGATCTTGGCGTCGCGGATGTACTGCTCGATCGGGTAATCCTGGAGGAAGCCGGAGCCGCCGTAGGTCTGGAGCGACTCGGTCAGCACCTCGTAGGCACGTTCGGAGCCGACGCCCTTGACGATCGGGAGCAGGAAGTCGTTGATCTTCGCGGCGAACTCGGCATCGACGCCCTGCGAGACCTTGGCCGCCGTAGCGTCGTGGTGGAGCGCCGTGAAGATGTAGAGCGCCCGCAGGCCCTCGGCGTAGGTCTTCTGGGTCATCAGCGACCGGCGCACGTCCGGATGGTTGATGACGGTGACCCGCGGGGCCTCCTTGTCCATGATCTGGGTGAGGTCGGCGCCCTGGACGCGCTCCTTGGCGTACTCGAGCGCGTTGAGGTAACCAGTCGAGAGGGTGGCGATGGCCTTGGTGCCGACCATCATGCGGGCGAACTCGATCACGTCGAACATCTGGCGGATGCCCTGGTGGACGTCGCCGACCAGGTAGCCGACGGCCGGGTTGTCGCCGTCGCCGAAGGCCATGTCGCAGGTGGCCGAGGCCTTGATGCCCATCTTGTGCTCGATCGAGGTGACGTTGACGCCGTTGCGGGCACCGAGCTCGCCGGTCTGCGAGTCGAAGTGGAACTTCGGCACGACGAAGAGGCTGAGGCCCTTGGTGCCGGCGCCGGCGCCCTCGGGGCGGGCGAGCGTGTAATGGAAGATGTTCTCGAAGAGGTCGTCGGAGTCACCGGAGGTGATGAAGCGCTTCTCGCCCTCGATGTGCCAGGTGCCGTCGCCCTGGTCGATCGCCTTGGTGCGGCCGGCGCCGACATCCGAGCCGGCTTCCGGCTCGGTCAGCACCATGGTCGCGCCCCAGTTCTTCTCGACCGCCATCTGGGCCCAGTGCTTCTGCTCCTCGTTGCCGTTTTTGTAGAGCAGGCTGGCGAAGGCAGGACCGGCCAGGTAGAAGAAGCCGGCTGGCAGGGCGCCGCACATGAACTCGTTGATCGCCCAGGCGACGGTGGAGGGAGCGGGGATGCCGCCGACCTCGTCGGTCAGGCCGATCTTCTCCCAGTCGGCTTCGGTCCAGGCGTTGACCGAATCCTTCAGCGCCTGGGGCAGGCTGACGTCGTGGGTCTCGGGATCGAAGGTGGGAGGGGTGCGGTCGGTGGACTCGAAAGCGGCCGCGACGGGGCCTTCGGCCAGCTTCGAGGCCTCCTCGAGCATGATCTTCACCGTGTCGGAATCGAGGTCGCCGAAGGCTCCGGTCTTCAGCACCTCATCGGTGTCGAACATCTCGAACAGGTTGAACTCGATGTCCCGGACGTTGCTCTTGTAATGACCCACCTATATCTCCGTTCAAAGCTTCTTGACAGTGACTGCGACCCGGGAGCATTCCATCATTTGATGTCGAATGCGTTGAGGTCCGGGCTTTCGTCGGCCGGTGGCGATGATCGTCACCATCGACCTGGTCCTCGGGCGGGACTGAGCCGGCCAGGGTCCGAGTGTGATGCATACACACTTGACCAAATCTCGTTAGGAACCTAAGGTTAGGTGCCTAATGAATTCAGCGGAAGCCAAGCAGACCCCGATAGAACCGTACGTCTGGAAGATCGCCGCCGTGGTGATCCTCGGCATGATCATGTCGATCCTGGACACCACCATCGTCAACGTGGCCCTGGACACCCTGGCCAAGGATCTCCACACGACGATCAGCGAGATCCAGTGGGTCGCGACCGGCTATCTGCTCTCGCTCGCCGCGGTGATCCCGCTGACCGGGTGGGCGGCACGGAAGTACGGGGCCAAGAACGTCTACATCTGGTCGATCGTCCTGTTCACCCTTGGATCGGCGCTCTGCGGCATCGCGGATTCAAGCGGCTCGCTGATCGCCTTCCGCGTCATCCAGGGCATCGGCGGCGGCATGATCATGCCGATCGCGCAGATGATCATGGCCGAGGTCGCCGGGCCTCAGCGGATGGGCCGCGTCATGAGCATCACCGTCATGCCCGCAATGCTGGCCCCGATCCTGGGCCCGGTCGTCGGCGGTCTGATCCTCCAGAACTTCCACTGGTCGTGGATCTTCTTCGTCAACGTGCCGGTCGGGATCATCGCCGTCGCCCTGGCCATGAAGATGCTGCCTCACTCGAAGCTGGGGGAGGCAGGCAAGCTCGATGTCACCGGGTTGATCCTGATGATCCTGGGCATCCCGGCGCTCGTCTTCGGGATCTCGGAGGTCGGTTCGACCGGCAGCTTCACCTCGCCCGAGGTGATCTGGCCGAGCGTCGCCGGTCTGGTCCTGATCGTCGCCTTCATCTGGCACGCGATGCGCATCGAACGCCCGCTGCTGGACGTGAGGCTCTACGCCAACCGGATCTTCGGGGCCGCATCGCTGACCACCTTCGCATTGGGTGCCGCGCTCTTCGGCGCGATGATCCTGATGCCGCTCTACTACCAGCAGATCCGTGGCGAGAGCGTGATCATGACCGGTCTCCTGCTCGGTCCGCAGGGCCTGGGAATGCTCTTGGTCGGGCCTTTCGCGGCCCGGCTCACCGATCGCTTCGGCGGCGGCAAGGTCGCCACCTTCGGGGTGACGGTGCTCTGCCTCAGCTCGCTGCCCTACGTATTCATCGGGGTCGACACGTCGATCGCCTTCCTCTCGGCGATGTTGCTGATCCGCGGCGTCGGCATCGGCCTGGCATTCATGCCGACCATGACCGTGGCCTATGCCTCGCTGAGGAAGGACCAGCTTTCTGACGCCACTCCCCAGATGAACGTGATCCAGCGGGTCGGCGGCGCGATCGGGACCGCGGTCCTGGCGGTCGTGCTCCAGCGGGCCAGCGAAGGCGCGACCACGGCAGCCGGCGCGGCCGACGCCTTCGGCACGGCCTACCTCTGGGCGCTGGGGATCGGCGTTCTCGCCCTGATTCCCTGCATCGTGCTCTGGCGGGCCGAGAACCCGACTGAGATCAGCGAAGACGAGAAGATCGCAGAGGCCGAACTTGAGCCGCTCGGGGCCTGACCAGGCACAGACCGAACTGACCGGCGGCGCACTCGCCGTCGTCCAGTCGTTCAAGAACGCCTATCGAAGCCTCGAGCGCCGTAAGGGCCGCGAAACCCATCATCTCGACGGCAGCGGGGTCAGCCAGGCCCAGTTCGAGCTGCTGGTCGAGTTGCGCAAGAACGGTCCGACCGCGGTCGGTGAGCTCGCTCACTCGGCTGGCTTGAGCGCGGCCAGCGTCTCCCAGATGGTCGACCGCCTCTCCGATCAGGGCCACGTCGAAAGGGTCCGCTCGGAGGAGGACCGCCGGATAGTCAAGGTCGAGCTCTCCGAGCAGGGCAAGGCCGCCATCGATCCGATCGTCGAACGCTGGCGACAGAGCTGGCTGAAAGCGCTGGAAGGCGTCAGCGAGAATGATCTCGAAGCGGCCAGCCGGGTCCTCGAGCGGGTCGCGTCGATCTACGAGGACCCTGCCGAAGCCTGACTCAATAGCCTTGAGGGCGGTGCGGTCCGTGCTCAAAGCGAAACTGGTCGATCCGCTCACCGATTTCCTCGACGACGAGGTTGTCGGCGGAGCGGTGCTTCTCGCTGCGGCGCTGGTCGCTCTCGCCTGGGCCAACTCGCCCTGGTCCGAGTCCTACTTCGAGCTGTGGGGCAGCTATCTGAACCTCAGCTTCGGCGGAATCTCGATCAACCTCGACCTACAGCATTGGATCAACGATCTTCTGATGGCGGTCTTTTTCTTCGTCGTCGGGGTCGAGATCAAACGCGAGCTCGTTTCCGGCGAGCTCAGGGAAAGAAGCGCGGCGGTGGTCCCGGTGCTGGCGGCACTCGGTGGCGTCGTCCTCCCGGCGCTGATCTTCACCCTGATCGTCCGGGGCGGCGATGCCGCCGGCGGTTGGGCGATCCCGGCCGCCACCGACATCGCCTTCGCCGTCGGGGTGCTGGCCCTCCTGGGCGATCGCGTCTCGAACGGGGTGAGGGTGTTCCTCCTGACCGTCGCGATCGTCGATGACATCGTCGCGATCGTGATCATCGCCCTCTTCTATGGCGAAGGACTGTCAGCGGGATGGCTGGCGGTCGCCGTCGCCGGGCTGCTGGCGGTGGTCTGCTTTCAGAAGCTGGGCATATGGAGGATATGGCCATATGTTCCACTGGCCGCGATCGTCTGGGTGGCCACCTATGAATCCGGCATCCACGCGACCATCGCCGGCGTCGCACTCGGCCTCCTCGTCCCGGTGAAGCCCTTTCGTGGCCGGGATGTCAACCAAACGCTGGAGCATGCCCTTCATCCATTGAGCGCCTTCCTGATAGTTCCCCTTTTCGCCCTGGCCAACGCCGGCATCGACCTTCGTGGGGGAGTCCTCGGCGACACGTTGGGCAGCAGCCTGACCTGGGCGGTGATCGCCGGACTCGTGATCGGCAAGACGATCGGAATCTCCGGCGCCACGTTCTCAGTGCTGAAGCTGGGCCGTGGCAAGTTGCCCGCCGGGATGCGCAAGGCGCAGGTGTGGGGCGTCGGCGCCCTTGGCGGAATCGGTTTCACCGTCTCGCTCTTCATCACCGACCTCGCCTTCCAGAGCGAGCTGCTTCAGGAGGAGGCGAAAGTCGGGATCTTCCTCGGTTCGATCCTGGGTGGCGTGGCCGGAGCGTTGCTCTTGCTGCGCACTCGGGATCCGGGGTGAAGCCTGGGACTACTTGATCTTTACCGGCCTGGTCGATGCCGTTCGGACGGTCACGTTGGTTCCCTTGACCGACACCTTGACCTTGAACTTCGCCCTCTTCCTGGCTTTGGGCTTGACTTTGACCTTCAGCGTCTTGGTAACGGAACCGCCCGCCGCCAGGCTCGAGACCTTGATCGGTCTGACAGCCGCCGCCAGCTTCCCGGGCACCGATGCTTTGATGACCAGCGATTTGGCCGCCGCGCCGCCCAGGTTCTTGATTTTGACTTTCACCCCGAAGTTCTTGCCTCGCCTGACTTTTGCGGGAGCGGAGAGCTTCAGAGAGAGCTTCGGCTTCGGCGTCGCGGGCGTCGCCGCCGCGGTCCCGCTCAGTGGAACGGAAGTGGGGGAGCCGCTGGTCGTGAAGACGTCGAAATCGAGGCTCGCCTCGCGCGGCCCGGCCGCTCCGCCTCGCGGCGCGAACTTCACGGTGACGGTGCAGGGCTGAGTCGACGCGACGATGGAGTCACAGGGAGGCGAAGTGATGCTGAAAGAGTCGGCGTCGGCGCCTCCGATCGAGACTCCCTCGACCGGCAACAAATCCAAGGGCCCGGCCGGTTGGATCTGGAATGACTTGGTGACCGTGCCATTGGACGATCCCAGGGTCACCGAGCCGAAATCCTGCGACGACGGGGAGATTCTGTGGGTAGCCTGGACAGCCGATGCGAGCAGGTCGAACTGGCGGGAGCCGGCATTGGCCGTATCGATGGTCAAAGACACATCGGAGTAGTTGCCCGGCTGGTCGCCGACCGGCGCGAACTTCACCTTGACCTGGCAGCTCTGCCCGGGCGGGAGGGTGGTCACGCATCCGGTCGGATCGAGGATCTGGAAGTTGGCGGCATCGCTTCCGCTCAGGCTGGCACCGCTCATGACGACGTCGTTCGTTCCCGACGAGTTCACGGTGAAGGTCAAGGTTCGCTGGCTGGGTGGATAGCCCGCGATCGACCAACCGAAGTCGACCGGGCTCTCCTGGTTGACCGTGAAGCTCGGATTGGCGGTTTCGGCAATCAACGGCACGGCGAGGGAGTCGGCGTTCGCGAACTCGATCCGGAGGTTCGTGGAGGCGAGGCCCGCAACCTGAGGGGCGAAGATGACCTCGATCTGGCAGGACTCCCCGCCGGCGAGAGTCGATCCGCAGTCGGAATGGTCGACGGGGAACAGGTCGGCTTCGTTGTGGCCGTGGTCATCGATCTCAAAACCGCTGATCTGGAGGTCCGGGGCGCCCTGGTCGTTGGTCAACGTCACCTGGATCGGCAAGGACTCGTAGCCGGGCGTAGTGGCGGGGAAGAAAACCGCATCGGGCGCCGAGGCCGGGCTCGGGATGGACAACATGATGTCGACCCCGTAGTTCAGGTCGTTGACGCTCTCCATCAGACCGGCGAGGTCGGTCGAGCCGTCACCGTTGAAGTCTCCGGTGCTCACCTTTTCGGCCCAGTAGTTCTGGTTGTTGCCCGCGGGCGGCAGGGCGTAAGGCGAGTTCCGGGCCCGAGAGAGGCCGCCGGAGCCGTTGCCGAGAATCACCGCGGCAGCCTGGCCGCCGCTGAGCGCGACGGCCACATCCTGATGACCGTCCCCGTTGATGTCGGTCACTTGCTGGCCGACCGGGTCGTAGCCGGCGTCGACCTGGTTGCCGGCCTCGGTGTTCTGATGGAGGCCGGCCGCACCGCCGAGCATGGTCCACATGTCTTCCAGGCCGGCGTCGACCCGGTTCGGCTGGGTGATGGTCAGGTCGGTGTAGGAATCTCCGTTGAGGTCGATCCCGGCGATCGAGGTGATCGGCTTCCCCGGAGCCGCGGCATAGACCGGGTTCGACGCCGGCGCGGTGAAGGCTCCGGTTCCGTCGCCTTCCGCGACGTATATGCCGGTCGCGTCGGCATTGCGGAAGAGCAGGGCCACGTCGGGCTTGCCGTTGCCCGAGAACTGACCGATCGTCACCTCTTCCATCGCATCGTCGGATGCGTTGTTCGGGGTCGGGATGTTGAACGGACTGCCGCCGGCCGGAGTGAACGTGCCCGCTCCGTTGCCGAGCGCGACGGCGAACTCGTGGTCGTTCAGCCCCGAGACGAGGTCGATCTTCCCGTCTTCGTTCACGTCGGCAGCCGTGGTCGAGTTCGGGCCGCCCAGGCTCCCCGTCGCGGCGATCTGGCCCTGCGTGGTGGGGGCGCTGAGGAAGGTTCCGTCTCCGACTCCGGCAAACACCTCCCAGCGGACCGGGTCCGAGTTGGGCGGGGCCGCTTTGCCGGTGAGCAGCAGGTCGACCTTGTTGTCGCCGTTGAAGTCCCCGGCCAGGAAGGACTCTCGGCTCGTGATCGACGTCGACCCGATCGAAGTCCCGACCTTGGCGCCTGCCGAGAAGCTGCCGTTGTTCTGGCTGAGGTAGACGACGATGCCCTGGGCCGGGCCGATCCGAGCGACGTCATCGCGGCCGTCGCCGTTGAAGTCACCGACCGCCATGTTGGCTATCGGCCCCCAGGTGAAGTCGTTCTCTTTCAGCGGGCTGCCGGGGGCGGCCTTGAAGGTGAGCCCCATGGCGCTGGGCGCCAGGGCCCCGAAAACCAAAAGTATGAGGACACTCGCGAGTGTCCGGAGCAATGCCTTCAAGAAGATCCCCTGACGTGATGGTTACGCGGTCAGACTATCTGACCACCTCGGCTGAAAACCACGGACTTCCCCCGAGTTGCACCGCCCGGTTCCGCTCCTGATCAGGGAGAACCCCTGGGCAACCCTCGTTTCGCCGGCATCGGATGGACTGGTCGCGTCCCACTATCCGATGTCACTCATCTGGGCAGGCCGGACGAGCAGATCCACGAGCTCGGCCGGCACGAGATGCTGATGATCCTCCAGGGGCCACATGGGTATATCTCTCCGAGTACCCAAGGCCGTCGGCTGATCGACTCTGCCTTGCCGACTAGGATCCAGGAAGGGGTCTACCGGACGATCCCAGGCTTCGATCGTTCCAATCACCAAATGAGGTTTCTATTGTGCGTATTCGTCTGCTGTTGACTTTGGCCCTCGCCTTCCTGGCGATGCCGTCGATCGCATCGGCCTCCTCGGTGACCGACACCGGGATCGACCTTTACCAGCCGGGCAGTGGGTTGCCCGTCTCGCAGGTGGTGGCCGGATCGAAGGGCGGTCTGCTCGTCTCGTTCACCGTCGCCACGGAAACCGGACCGGGTGACACGGTCACCGTGACCGCGCCGGAAGGCGGTTTCTTCGACGGTCAGCTGAACACGTCGAACCTGAACTTCATCAGCAACGGCACCACCGATCCGGGTAGCTATGCGACCACCTATCCAGTGAGCATCCTGAATGACGGGCGCACCATAACCATGCAGGTGCCCAACTCGGTCGATGTGCTGCCGGGACAACGGCTCGTGCTGCGTCTGACCCTGTACCAGCAGCTGGTCACCTTCGGCACGGTCGCCGGCCAGAACAAGATGCAGGTCTACACGTCGAGGGACTTCGACCCGGTCGATACGCCCGCCTTCACGATCTTGCCCGCCGACCCCGATTCGGTGGTCGCCTTGGATGGCCCGCAGAGGACTCCACACGACCAGGACTTCGATCCGATACGGGTGGGGGTCGAGGATGAGTTCGGGAACCTGATCCCCGACCAGGAAGTTACGGCGACCGTCGCGGCGAGCGGGGCCAGCGGCACCTTCCCGGGTTCCGAGAGCTCGGCCACCGTCGATACGGGCGCGAGTGGGGAGGGGCTGCTGCCGACCGTCAAGGCCAACGGGATACTCGGTGATTGGGACCTGTCGTTGGAGGGACCGGACAGCCTCGAATCCACCTATCCGATGACGAATCTAGCGCACGGCGATGTGGCTTCGGTCAACGTGATCCTGACACCGTCTTCATTGCCCGCGGACGGCAGTTCGAAGACCACAGCGGTGGCAACGGTAAGCGACCGCTTCGGCAATCCGGTGCCTGGGGAAGACGTCGAATTCGGGTCGAGCGGAACCCAGCAGATCGGCGCGGTGACAGACAACGATGACGGCACCTACGAAGCCAAGGTCACCACATCGACCGTCAGCGGCACGGCGACCATCACGGCGACGGACGTTTCCGTGCCTGATCGGATCAGTGGCTCCGCGACGCTCACCCAGTCGGCTTTGCCGGCCAGCACCATCGACCTGAGCCTCGATCCGGCCAGTCTGCCCGCAGATGGCAAATCAACCGCTGTCGGCAGGGCGGTCGTGCGGGACGTGTTGGGCGAACCGGTGACCGGCGCACAGGTCAAGTTCACATCCAGCGGCGGTCAGAAGATCGCCGCGGTGAAAAACGAGGGGCAGGGGGTGTACACAGCCGTGATCACCGCGGACCGGACACCGGGCTCCAGCACGATCACCGCAACCGTGGCCGGAGCCGGCCCGGCGGTTTCCGCGAGCACGGCCCTGAAGCAGGTCGAGGCAGCGGTCATGAAGCCGGTCTTGAGGTTCGTCAAACCGCCGAAGAAAAAGGTGAAGGCGGTGAAGGTCAGGTTCCGGTTCAAGGTGGTCAAGGGCACGGCCCGTGGTTTCCAGTGCCGGATCGACCGCAAGAAATGGGCGAAATGCAAGTCGCCGAAGACGGTGAAGCTCAAGCGCGGCAGCCATACCTTCCGGGTACGCGGGATAGCCGCCGACGGCACCTACGGCAAACCGATAGTTCGCAAGATCAAACGGGTGAGTTGACCTCGCAACCGACCTCGATCGGTCAGGAACAGCGGTAGAGCTTCGTCAGGTTCCGGCCTGGCCGGTGTTCTGCACCAGCTGGGCTTGAAAGGCACGCCGGTAGGCCGGGCGTGATTCTCCGCGTGCGACATAGGCCGCCAGGTTCGGAAACTCGTCCAGGACGCCCGAGGGCCTCGTTCTGAGCAGCACCGAAACCATCATCAGGTCACCGGCGCTGAACTCTCCGTCTAGCCAGTCCGCTTCACCGAGGCGCGCGGACAACCGTTCGAGGCGGTCACGGACACGATCCATGACCAGCGGGAGACGGGCCTCGGCCCATGGCTCGTTGCCCTCCAGGACCTTTGCCGTGGAGAGCTCGAGGATCGGTGGTTCCACCGTGCTGAGCGCAGCGAACATCCAGGTGATCGCCTGCGCCCGGGCATCGGCGTCCTCCGGCAGAAGGACGCCGTACCGCTCGCCGATGTGGAGAACGATCGACCCGCTCTCGAACAAGGTGAGATCGCCTCCCTCGTAGGTCGGAATCAAACCGAAGGGATGGAGGTCGAGATGGGCTGCCTGCTTCTTGGCCTCGAAACCGACCGGGCGAACCTCATAGGGCTGGCCGACCTCTTCGAGCGCCCAACGTACGCGCGTGTCGCGCGCCAAGCCCTTGCCGCCGTCAGGCGAACGTTCGAAAGCGGTGATGACGATGGACAAGCGAACTTCCTCCAGATCGAATTACCCGCCGACAAGCAAACCAAGTTCAGTCTGAACTTTCAACGGCTATCACTCTTCCAAGTTGACATAAGACACATTATCGAGCATAGGACGGGAATTGGCTCTCTGCCTGGGTTCTAGTGTGGAACGTCAGCCGTTGACACTGGATCCGTCACGTCGTGGCAAATCGGATCTGCTCTCAGGTCCGAGTCGGATTTACTTAATTTTCGGGAAGAGGAGTTCGGAAGAGCACTTCTCCGCTGTCGGAGAGCCCAGTTACCGTTCCACTTGCCGATTTCCGGGTCAGCTGGAACACATTGTCTGGGACGGAGATGGTTCGCGAACCGTCGTCTCCTGAGACTTGAACCTCGACTACGTCGTCGCTGACAAGGCCGAAGATCTGGCTTTGACTTGAGGTATCGCCCGTACTCACCCCAATCGCGAGGCCCTTGTCAATGTCGTCCTCTCTTCCACAGATTTGAGAGCTGAACCCACTCTCCTCATAGGCGCAGATCTCGTCGTCGATCACCAAGAGCGTCACGGGCGAACCTACGTTGCTCTCAACGTGGCCAATCGCGGATACCGCGGCTGGATCGGGCCGAAACGGTTCCGTGCTTCCTGGCTCGCCGAGTGGAGGCAGACCCTGCTCCTGGTTGGTTTGGCCTGTGTTCTTCGTAGCTATGGCCGCCGCGCTGAGCGCGATTCCACCAGGAAGACTGTCGAGGTCATGCTGAGTGGCCGGACGCAAGGCGTCGAACGAGTCGAAGCCCACCGGTGAGTCGTTCACTTCAAGATCCTGACTGAAGACTGACGCGAACGGATTCTCTCCACTAGCGGCCCACGAGACTCCCGCTCCCAGCACTAGGACCGCGAGAATTACCGAGATTGACTGTCCGAGCCTCCGGAGGAAGGAGCGGTTCCTCGAGTTCGTTCCCTGGTTCAGTACGACTGGATTTGCAGCGCGAAGCCGCGCAGCTAGTTTCGCGTTGTTCATGTGATCTCCTTAATGGGAAGCTTGGAAGATTCAGGTGCTTCAGGAACTGGATTCTCGATTGCGAAACGGAGCCGGCGACGCGCTCTATGAAGGCGGACCCTGAACGTCGCAGGGCGAATTCCCATTGAACGTGCCGCCTGGGTTGGGGTTAGCTCCTCCCAAGCAATCAGCAACACGGCTTCGCGGTCAGACGGAGTCAGCGAGTCGAGGGCCCGGACGATCCCAGGATCAGGCGATACAACTTCGAAATCTGGTTCTGCGCGATCATCAAGTTCTACAAGCGCAGCGGGGTCCGTAGATCGAACCCGGGTCCGGGATCGATATTCCTCCATCAGGAGATTTCGAGCGGTCACGATCAACCAAGGCCGACAATGCTTCAAATCTAGGCTGGCTCGCTTTCTCCACGCGATGCTTATCGTCTCTGCGGCGATGCCTTCAGAGTCCCAACTGCCACGACGCCGGCAGTAGGCTTCGATGAACGGCTGGTCCTCTAGGACCGCCTTAAAGGCTCGAGCATCTTCTTGATCTCTTGGAGACATCACTACTCTTAGATGCAGATCAACCTCAAAGCGTTACAGGCGGAATAGGTTCGCGAGTCCATTCTTCCTCCCTATCCGGTCACGGCACCGTATGGACGGTTGGATGTCCAGGTCGGATCGGTTGAAGCTTGCAGCCGCCTATGCGACGATACGAGGGATATCGCAGTGAGGGATCCGGAGCGATTTTCGCCAAGGAGAGGTCAAATGTCTCGTTTCGTGAAGAGGTCAGCGAATGTTGCGGCAGTTGCGTGTCTGCTCGGATCGCTCTTTGTCGCCAGCCAGGCCAGGGCGTTCACCAGGACGATCACCGATATCGAGGATCCCGCTGTCACGGCCAAGGTCCTCCAGCTCGATGCGGCGGCCGAACGCTACTGGAGCGCGGACTACAACTTTTTGCTTGAAGGTCGTTCGTTGCTGCTTTCGTCCCTGGATTGGGGGCACTCACTGTCCGGAGCAACCGACAGTTCACTCAGCGAAGGGCAGATGCCGAAGGTGATCATCGGGCGAGATCCGTTTTCGGTGAAGGTCGAAGGCAAGGTGGTGACCGATGAGGCTCAGGGTGCGGAGCACTACTGGGACTTCGAAAGATGCACCGGCAATCGCGTCACGACGAAGAGTCCGCTTCTCGACGTAGAGCTCGATGGCTTCTACCAGTTGGGGTCTTCGACTTCCAGGGGAAATCCGGAGGTGAGGCTCGAGACGGAGAATCTCGATCCCTGGATCGACAGCTGCGGGATGCTCAGCTCCGGCCCGCAGGCGACGCTCATCAAGTCCTTCTCTAGCTTGGACACCACCAGCGTGATGATCAACGGTAGTTACATCTCTCAGCGCTGGATCCCAGGCGAAGGTTCTCTGACCATCACCAGGGACGGCTGCACCGAGGAGTTCTGTGATTTCACGATTATGGGCAGCAACAAAGATTCGGGCCAGATCACGGACGGCTATTCGGGCAGCGGTTCGCTATTCACGAGCTTCCACCTGCAGCTTCGCCTCGAATATCCGGAGGTTCCCGTGACGGCACCCGACACGATCATCACCAAACACCCCAAAAAGGTGATCAAGACGAAAAACGGCAAGGCGAAAGTGACCTTCAAGTTCCGATCGACCGGCCCCGTCGGGATGAGATTCCGGTGCCGTCTGGATGACCGCACCTACTTCCCCTGCACCTCGAAGTTCACCCGGAGAGTGGGCCGCGGCAAGCACAGGTTCGAGGTGACCTCCACTTACCAGGGCAAGGCCGACGAGTCTCCGGCGGTTTACCTGTGGCGGGTCAAGAAGCTGAAGAAGCGCTGAACGCCACCTGCTGAGTGGCTTCGGTTCAGAGCGACGAGTTGTCGATCACGAAGCGGTAGCGGACATCCGAGTTCAGGACACGTTCCCACGCCTCGTTGATCTGATCCGCGTCGATCTTTTCGATCTGGGCGGCGATTCCGTGCTCGGCGCAGAAGTCGAGCATCTCCTGGGTCTCCCGGATCCCTCCGATCGAGGAGCCGGCGAAGGATCGGCGCTGGCCGATGAGGGCAAAGGCCGGAACGTCCAGGGGTTCGGGCGGAGCGCCGACGTTGACCAGCGCCCCGTCGGTCGTGAGGAGGCTCAACAGCCGACCGATGTTCATCTTGGCGCTGACCGTGTTGACGATCAGGTCGAAGGTCCCGGCGAGTTCCTTGAAGGTCGCCGGGTCGCTGGTCGCGAAGTAGGCGTCGGCGCCGAGCTTCAGGCCGTCTTCCTTCTTGCGAAGCGACTGTGACAGAACGGTCACCTCCGCGCCCATGGCCTTGGCCAGCTGGACGGCCATGTGACCGAGGCCACCCAATCCGATCACGCCGACCTTCTTGCCCGGGCCCGCATCCCAGTGACGCAGCGGCGAGTAGGTCGTGATCCCGGCGCAGAGCAGCGGCGCCGCGACGTCGAGGTCGAGCCCGTCGGGGATGTTGACGACGAAGTCCTCGTCGACGACCACGTGCTGCGAGTAGCCGCCGTAGGTGATCGTGCCGTCACGGTCGACGGACCCGTAGGTCAAGGTGGCACCGTTCGTGCAGTACTGCTCCTCGCCCCTCTTGCAGTTGTCGCATTCGCGGCAGGAGTTCACCATGCAGCCGACCCCGACCCTGTCCCCCGCTTTGAATCCGGTCACCTCGGCTCCGACCGCCGTGACGACTCCGGCGATCTCGTGGCCGGGCACCACCGGATAGGGCACCTCCCGCCACTCGCTACGCGCGAAGTGGATGTCGGAATGGCATATGCCGCAGAAATGGACCTCGATCCTGACGTCCTTGGGACCGACGCCGCGACGTTCGATCTCAAGGTTCTTCAAGGGCTCGTCCGCAGCGAAGGTGCCGTAGGCCCGCGTAGTGGTCGCATCGGAAGCCATGGTCGTTGCCTCGTTGTCGTTCACTCTCAGGTTCCTTTCGTCGTGCCCCGTCGGCTGCCAGATCGGAACCTATGTTGACGAAGTCCGTGGCTCGGCTGTTGCGGGCGCAGATGCATATAGGCCAAGCCGATCAAAACCAGGATGCCTCCCGCCAGGGTCAGCCAGAGCCCCCAGCCGATCACCGGATCGGCGTCCAGCCGCGGATGGTCTCCCGGGAACTGGCGAATGTCGACGATCGTTATGACGGATTGCGCAAGGATCATCCCGGTGAAAGCGGCGATGGTGTTCTTCCAGCCTTCCCCCATGCCCCGGAGATACGCCGCGAGGCAGACGAGGCAGATGACCGAAAAGGCAACGGTGGCCCAGGGGTCGCCGGCCAACACGGCCCGGTCGAGAAGCAGCTGCGAGGTCCAGGGCCCGAACGCCCCGGCCAGCACCGCCAGGACGCCGAGGACGATCATCAAGACGCCGGGATGAGTCACCTTGGGCACCGGACCGGGAGCTTTGCGTGGCCGGGATGGCGGCAAAGGCTTCTGCTCGACCTTGATCGCCGGTGGCCTGACCGTCGAGCCATCTTCAAAGGCCACGAACTTGGCCGCGGTCTCAGGTGCCGTGGGCAGAGACCGCGTGGTCCAGGCGCTGCCATCCCAGTATCTGAGCCTGGACCGATTCCTCGGGTCGCTCTTCCACCCAGATTCGAGGTCCCTGGGCAAGCTGTCAAACCCCGATGTTCTCCCCATGGTCGGATCCTACCGCTCGATAGACACCTTCTCGTCGACCAGGCGGACCGCCCTGATCGAGTGGGCGGGGTCGTTGCCTTCGTTTCGGTCGAACAGATACAGGGCCTTGTGCCCGTTTGACCTGATCAGCAATGGCTCCCCGACATCCTGACCGTGGATCTTGGCACCCGCGAAAAGCTGGTCCGAGATGTAGGTCATCAAGGTGCGGTACCTCTTGCTCGTGTACCCGGGACGGCGCTGAAACGTCTTCTCACCGGCGCAACGCTTGCCGCCGACGGTCGTGATTCTCGCCTGCTCCCAGAAGCTGAGCCAGACGTCGCCTCTGTCGCAGCCATGGCCCTTGATCATGATCCCAGCTCGGGTGATTATCCCCTTGTCCAGGTTCATGTGCTGGTGCTTCTTCCCCGCCCGGCTCACGTTGTAGATCAACGTGCGCGTGTCCTTCGCAGTGAACGGGCCCTCCCTCCATGAGCTTGAACCGCTGGATGACTTCCCTGGTGCCAGAATGCCGATCTTCGGCTTCGCGATCGCCATGGACGGTGCGCAGATCACCAACGCCCCCACGGCCGCCAAAGCCACCGACAACATCTTCCTGACGGTCATTGTGCCTCTCTTTCTCTGCCTTCGGGGTTAGCTGACGGGCTCGCGCTGAAAGAGTTCGCGCTACGCGATGCGATTCGCCCCCGGACCGTCCCCGGCCGAATTGGTTCCCCCGATCCGGACCCTTTCCGGATTCGGTTTTTATTAGTAGAAACCTAACACTTCTTTAGGAAATATTCATATTCTCCCTTCAAGTTAAAGGGAATCCGAAGGCTCCTCTCAGGAGAGATTCAGGTCTCCGAAGGCAGGCTTGCGGCCATGAATACGCTTGCCGAAGAAGTTCCGGTCGCCGGGACGGACCAATCGAAGGTCCGTCAAATGCTCAACAAGGTTCCGGAGGTAACCCTCTATTTCTGGATCATCAAGGTCCTCTGCACCACGGTCGGCGAGACCGCAGCCGACTACCTGAACGACAATCTGGGATTCGGGCTGACCAACACCACCTATGTGGTCGGAGCGCTGCTGATCGGGGTGCTCGTGTTCCAGTTCAGATCGAAGCGCTACGTGCCCGGCATCTACTGGACGGCGGTCGTCCTGATCAGCGTGGTCGGAACCCTGATCTCCGACAACCTGGTCGACAACCTTGGTGTGCCGCTCCAGACCACCACGATCGCGTTTTCAATCGCTCTCGCCGTCACCTTCATGACCTGGTACGCCTTTGAACGCACCCTCTCGATCCACTCGATCACCACTACCCGCCGCGAGGCCTTCTACTGGCTGGCGGTGCTGTTCACCTTCGCTCTGGGGACCTCGGCCGGCGATCAGATCGCGGAGCAGTACGGGCTCGGCTACTTCGTCTCGGTTCTGATCTTCGCCGCGGCAATCGCCGTGGTGGCGCTCGCCCACTTCAGGTTCCGCCTGGGTGCGATCCCCGCCTTCTGGGCCGCGTACATCCTCACCCGTCCGCTCGGCGCGTCGATCGGCGACTGGATGTCACAGCCGACCGGCAACGGTGGCCTGGGATTGGGGACCACCGGCACCAGCTTCATCTTCCTCGCCCTGATCCTCGGCCTGGTGGTCTACCTGACGGTGACCAAGGTCGACCAGACCCCGCCCGACCTGGTCGAGGCCGAGATGGAAGCCGAGCTGGAACCGGAGCCGGCCCCCGCGCAGTCCTGACAGGCCGGCCAGAGAGCTAGAAGGTGTGGTCAAAACGTCCCGAGGACAAAGTTTTGACCACACCTTCTAGGAAATGGCGCCGGCTGCGACGAGGATGAGCACGCCGGCGCCAACCAGCACCCGGTACCAGACGAACAGCTTCATCGAGTGGTTGGTCAGGTACCGCAGGAACCAGGAGATCACGGCGAGGCCGACCACGAAGGCGACCAGCGTGGCCACCGCCACATTGAGCAGCGGCTCCCCTACGTGTTCCTTGCCGGCGAGGATCTTCAGCAGCTCGTAGGCGCCGGAGAGGACCACCGCGGGGATCGCCAGCAGAAAGGAGAACCGCGCCGCCGCCGGCCGCTCCAGGCCGAGGAAGCGACCGGCGCTGATCGTCGCGCCGGAGCGCGACACGCCCGGGATCAGGGCCAGGCTCTGTGCCAGGCCGATCAGCGCGCCGTCACGGAAGGAAAGCTGGTCCACGGTCCGATCGGTCGAGCCGATCCGGTCGGCCAAGCCGAGCACCAGGCCGAAGACGATCAGCGTGCTGCCGACCAGCCAAAGGTTCCGGGCCGCGGTCTCGATCTGATTCTGGAAGGCGAAGCCGAGCAGGGCGATCGGAACCGTCGCGACGACCAGATACCAGCCCATCCGGGCGTCCGGATGGCTCCGCAGGCCGCGGTCGCGAAGCGAGCGGATCCAGGTCAGGGCGATCCGCCAGAGATCGTGCCTGAAATAGATCAGCACGGCGGCCTCGGTACCGAGCTGGATCACGGCGGTGAAGGCCGCTCCGGGATCGTCCCAGCCCAGCAGAGCCGGGACGATCAGCAGGTGCCCGCTGGAAGAGATCGGCAGGAACTCGGTCAGCCCCTGGACGAGGCCCAGGATGATGCTTTGAAGGAGATTCATGGCTCAGTAGGCCTGCGGAGGGACTGGCTGGGTCTCACCTTCATCGGTTGGCCCACCTCGCCCCCGCCACCACTTCAGGAGCAGATAGGCACCAGCGGCCAAGGCTACGACGACGACCAGATAGTCGACGTAATGGAGCCGGTCCTTCCAGTCGACCCAGTTTGCTCCGACGGTCTTACCGACCAGGGTGAGCATCAGGACCCAGGGCAGGCAGCCGGCGAAGGTGGCGACGGAAAACCTCCAGAACGGCATCCTGGCCACTCCGGCCGGCAGCGAGATGAAGGTCCTGACGATCGGCAGCATGCGGGAGAAGAAGACCGCCCATGTCCCCCACCGCTCGAACCATCGATCGGCCTGGGCAAGCCTCTCCGGGGTGACGTGGATCTTTCGACCGTGCTCGACCAGAACCTCCTGGCGGCCGAAGTACCCGACCCCGTAGAGGATCCACGATCCGATCAGGTTCGCGATCGTGCCGACCGCCACCGCGGCGGCCAGCGAATACTGACCTTCCTGGACGTTGAATCCAGCGAAGAGCATGGTCGCTTCGGACGGAATCGGGATGCCCGCGCTTTCGGGGAGCATCAGCAGAAAGATCCCCGGCAGACCAAGGTCACCGACGACTTTGACGGCCCAATTGACGACCGGGTCGGTCACCGAGGCGAGATAGATCGGAAGTTCGAGATTCGGCATCGGAGCAGGTTCGCACAGCAAACCTGAACTTCTTCTGAACGCCCGTTTTGGGATTCTCGGAGGTCTTATTCGGGATTCGGTGCGGGATCGATCGCGAGGGGCACCGAGAGCGACACCTGCGCTCCTTCTTCCGAGGGCATGATCGAAACCTCGCCTCCGTTGGCCCGGGCCAGCCTTCTGGACAGGGCCAGACCGAGCCCGGTGCCGGCTGGTGCCGCCGCGTTTCGCGGCGCGGACCCACGCCGCCCCGGCTCGAAGGCTGCAACCGCTTCCTCTCCGTCGAAGCCCGGGCCGTCATCGGTGACGAGTATCTCCGCGGCCCTTCCGTTTTCTTTGCGTCCGAAACCGATCGCAACCGAGGACCTCGCATAGGTCAGCGCGTTCTCGATGATCGGCGCGAGCATCCTCTGGAGGGTGTCCGGAGCCACCTGGACCCGCAGATGCTCACCGTCCGGGCCTACTTCCAGACGGATTCCGTAGCGCTCGGCCAGAGAGTCGGCGGCGACTATCGCCTGCCCGACCGCGTAATCGAGATCGACCGTCTCACCGGACTGCGCGCCACCTTCGGCGCGGGCGACGTCCAGCAAGGTCTCGAGGATCCCGGTCAATTCGACTGACCGCTCGGAGATCCGTTCGAGCGAATCCCGGTACTCGTCTGGCGGGCGGTCCTTCCGCAGCGCGATCTCGGCCTCTGCCGCGATCGCCGAGAGCGGCGTCCTCAACTCATGCGAAAGCTCGGCCGAGAAGTTCCGCTCGTGGCGGACCATGTAGGCCATCCGGTCGAGCATCGTGTCGAAGGTGGCGGCGAGCTGGGTCAGCTCGTCGGTCGGCTCGCCCTCGTTGAAGCGGCGGTCGAGGTCATGCTCGCTCCAGTTGGCAGCTTCCTCGGTCATCACCGAAACCGGCTTGAGGGCCCGGTCGACGACCAGCCGGGTGGTTATCGCGATCAGAACCAGCATCACCAGGGCCAACACGATCGAAGCGACCAGGGCTCGGTCAGCGGTCTTCTCGTAAGGCTCCAGCGAGATCCCGGTCACCACGGTCCCGGCCGCACGTCCCCGGACGACGATCGGCTCAGCGTAGAAGCGGGTGTCGCTCGCATCGTCGGTCGATTCACCTCTGCCCTCATTGGCAAGCCGCCTCGCGATCTGGTCGAGTCGCCCCGAGATCTGCGGGCCTTCCACCTGCCTGCCATCCGCGAACACCCAAACCAGCGCGTCCTCGGCACCGTCGTCGGATCCCTCGCCGACCTGGAGGTTGCCGTCCTTGAAATCGACGTTCTCCAGAGTCGTCTGGGCGCGGGCCTCGAGCAGCTGGTCGACATCGCCGTCGAGGCTGGATCGGAGCGTGAGGTTGAATCCGATCACCAGCAGAGCCAGCATGACCGCGGTGATCGACACGACCGAGATGGTCAGTCGCTGCCGGATGGTGCCCTTCATTCGAGCCTGTACCCGACGCCGTGGACCGTGTGTATGCCGGTCTCGCTGTCGAGCTCGAGCAGCTTCTTGCGCAGCCGGCGCACGTACACGTCAACCGTGTTGTCGTGGACGATCGCGCCGGGCGGCCAGGCGGCAGCGATCAGCTCGCGGCGCCGGATCACCTCCCCCGCCCTGGCGATCAGGGCGCCGGTCAGCCGGAACTCGGTCGGAGTCAGCTCCGCGGTGCGCTCGCCGCAGGTGAGCACATGCTTGACCGGGTCCAGCCGAAGGTCCCCGGCCACGGAGCCGCCGTTCGAGGCGGAGCGCCGGGCCATCACACGGAGCCTCGCCACCAGCTCGGCGAACACGAAGGGCTTGGTCAGGTAGTCGTCCCCGCCGGCGCTGAAGCCCGAGACCCTGTCCGGACCGGAGTCTCTGGCGGTCAGGAAGAGGACCGGCGCATCGACCCCCGCCGACTTCAGGGCTTGGCAGACATCGCGTCCGTCGGAATCCGGGAGCCCGATATCGATCACCAGAAGATCGTGGCCACCGGCGTTGGCGATAGTCAGGGCCTCTCGCCCGTCCCGCGCCAGGTCGACCTCGAACCCTTCTTCCTCCAGACCCTGGTTCAGAAGCCGGCGCAGCTCGGCGTTGTCCTCCACCACCAGGACCTTCGAATTCATTTGGACGGCCTCGCGATCATCGCTTTACATGATCGACAACAAACCTGAATGGCTCCTGAAAATCCGCTCCCGGTCAGGAGAAATTCAGGCCGCCGGGCGAATACTCGCCTCATTGGAAAAGCGCCGACGATGATCGGCCCTGATGGGAAGGACACAAATGACATCGAAGATCAAGAAAATACTCGCCTCTCTCCTCGCACTCGTCGCCTTGGCACTCGGCGGCGCGGCGATCGCATCCGCAACCAACGGCGGCGGGTCCGGAGACAACGGCTCCCAGGAGAAGGCGGAAGCCAACGATCACGGCTCCGACGCCGGTGAGAACGAGGCCAACGGCGCCAATGAGAATGGCGAGCAGGCCGATGGCGAGCAGGCCGACGACGCGAACCAAAAGGGTGAGCAGGCCGACTCCAAGGAGAAGGGCGAAAAGGCCGACGGCAACGAGAAAGGCGAGCGGGCCGACAACGGCCACGAAGCCGAAGGCGCCCAGGAAGCCGCCGACCCAGGCGAGAACGAGCAGAACTGACCAAGTGGCAACCGGCCAGTTGGGAGCCCGGGCCGCCAGCGGCGGCCCGGGCTTCTCCTCGCCTTACTCGTAGCGGCGTTCGATCCGACGGATCACCTTCGGCCACGATCTCGGCGCCACCCGCACCAGGGCGTCGAGGAACCTGGCGTCGTTTCCGATCAAGATCCGCGGCCGGTCCGACTCGACCCCGCCGACGATGATCTGAGCCGCCCGGTCCGGATCCATCTTCAGCAGCTTCTCGTTGTAGACCCGGTTGCGCTCCTCGTGCTCGGCGGTCACCGGAAGCCCCGACTTCTTCGCCCATTCCAGCGCCGAATTGGCGATCTCGGTCCGGACCCCGCCGGGATGCACCACGGTCACCCGCACCGGATGTCCTTCGGCCTGCATGTCCAGGGCGACCGATTCAGTGAACCCGCGCACCGCGAACTTGCTGGCGCAGTATCCGCTCAGCTCACGCTGGGCCATGATCCCGTTGATGCTGGAGACGTTGACCAGATGGCCGTCGCCGGAGGCGATCAGGTGCGGCAGGAACTCCTTGGTTCCGTGGATCACTCCCCAGAGGTTGATGCCAAGGATCCGCTCGTAGCGTTCGTAGTCGAACCATTCGATCGGATCCGAGTCGGCGATTCCGGCGTTGTTGTAGAGCTGGTGAACGATGCCGAACCGTTCGGCCACCGTGGTCGCGTAGCTCGCGAACTCGGCCCGGTCGCCGACATCGAGCTTCGCCGCGTGGACCTCGACTCCACCGCTTGATTCGAGGATCGCGGCCGTCCGGCTCACCGATTCCTCGTCGATGTCGCTGATCGCCAGCGCCCGCGCTCCCCGCTTCGCCAACTCCAGCGCCAGCGCGCGGCCGATGCCGGAGCCGGCCCCGGTCACCACGCATGCCTTGCCTCGTACCTTGCTCAAGTCGGGATCCTTTCGCTGTCCTCCGCCCTCCGCCCGCTGCGGCGGAACTCCGTGTATTCGTCGGCGACCTCGCCGCGCCTGAGGAAGCGGGAGTCCTTGGCGTAGTTCTGAGCGAGATGCCACGGCGACTCGGTGCCCTGCCTGGGCAGGCCGTCCAAGGCCCTCAGCACGTACCCCGCCTTGAAGTCGAGCAGCGGGACCCGCTCCATACCCGGGTCGGCGAGCCGGACGGTCGCCGAGTCGGCGGCGATCCGGTCCATGTGCTCGAGCAGACGGCAGAAATACTCACAGACGAGGTCGACCTTCAGGGTCCAGGACGAGTTCGTGTAGCCGATCGCGAAAGCCAGGTTGGGAACGTCGCTCAGCATCATCCCCTTGTAGGCCACGGTGTCCGGCAGCCGAACCGGCTCCCCGTCGACCTCCACCTCGATCCCGCCGAAGACGAGCATGTTGAGCCCGGTCGCCGTGATCACGATGTCCGCCTCCAGCTCGCGGCCCGATTCGAGGCGGATCCCCGAGGAGTTGAACGCCTCGATCCGGTCGGTCACGACGGAGGCCGACCCGTCTCTTATCGACTGGTACAGGTCGCCGTCGGGGACGGCGCAGAGGCGCTGGTCCCACGGGCCGTACTTGGGGTTGAAGTGGATGTCCACGTCGCAATCCGAACCTTCTAGCAGCTTCGCGTTGACTCTCCGGATCAGCTTGCGAGCCGCCCTCGGGAAACGCTGGCTGAGCTGATAGACGAGCTTCTGCTTGAGGATGTTCTTGCGGCGGATGATGCGGTAGGCGCGGCTCTCCCCCAGGTAGCGGCGCAGCGCGAGGGCGATCCGGTCCTTCTCCGGCACCGGCAGCACATAGGTCGGAGACCGCTGGAGCATGGTCACGTGCGCGGCTTCCTTCGCCAGCTCGGGGATCAGGGTGACGGCTGTGGCTCCGCTGCCGATCACCACGATGCGCTTGCCGGCGTAGTCGAACTCCTCCGGCCAGTGTTGAGGGTGGATCACCTGTCCCTCGAAACCTTCGATGTTCTCGAAGTGCGGCGTGTATCCCTCGTCGTAGCGGTAATAGCCGGTCGCGGCGAAGATCCACCTCGCCCTGATCTCGAATGCCTCCCCGGTCTCGACCAGCTCCCCGGTCACGGTCCAACGCGAGTCCTCCGAAGACCACTCGGCCCGCTTCACCCGTTGCCCGAAGCGGATCTTGCGGTCGATTCCGTTCTCTTCGGCCGTCTCCTTCACATAGGCCTTGATCGCGGGGCCGTCGGCGATCGCCTGATCATCGGTCCAGGGCTTGAACTGGTATCCGAAGGTGTAGAGGTCCGAGTCGGACCGGATCCCCGGATAGCGGAACAGATCCCAGGTCCCCCCGAGATCGTTTCTGGACTCGAGGATCGCGTAGCTCTTGCCCGGATGGCGGCGCTGCAGGTGCCAGGCTGCCCCGATGCCCGAGACCCCGGCCCCGACGATCAGCACGTCGAGTTCTTCCTGCGGCTTGGATCCCATCGCCATATTCAGCCCTTCACCGGCGGACAGGGCCGACCCGTCAAGGTTGTACCGTCCCATTGATGGCCGTCGAGGAAAGCAAAGACGAGCAACGGCAGCGTCTGCTCGACGCGCTCGTCGAGTCGATCAAGGAAAGGGGTCTGGTCGACACGCAGGTCAGCGACGTCGTCCGGCTGGCCAAAGCCTCGCGACGGACCTTCTACAACCACTTCCCGGACAAGGAATCCTGTTACGTCGAGTTGATCGACTCGCTGACCGAGGACGTGGTCGATCGGCTCGAAGCGGTCACCGATCGTTCCCGGCCCGCGGTCGGCCAGATCGACCAGGCGATCGACGGGTACATGGGGATCATGCTGGCCGAGCCCGAGCTCGCCAGCGCCTACTGGCTGCCCGCCCAGGACGCCCGCGTGGTCGACGCCCAGCGCAAAGGCTACGAGCGGGTCTCGTCCTTCATCCATTCCGTCGTCCAACAGGACCGGCAGCTCGACCCCAGCCTGGAGGAGATCTCCTTCGACCGGATCTACATGCTGGTCGTCGGGTTCCATCAGACCGTGATGCGCGCCCATGCCGCCGGGCGAGACATTCAGGCGGTCGCCGCCGACCTGAAGCCGCTGCTCAGAGCTTCGCTCAGCCAGACCCAGGACCTGACCAGCGCCTGACCCGGGGGCGGTCATCGCACCCTGGCCTTTCCGCCGCCGGCAGGGGCGTAGGCCAGCCCCTTGAAGCGCTCGCTCTCCCCCGCTGCGTCGGTGGCCTGGAGCTCGAAGCGGCGCAGCAGGGTCCGTAGCACGATGTCCATCTCGAACTGCGCGAAGGCGGCGCCCAGGCAGCGCCGCATCCCACCGCCGAACGGTATCCATGAGTAGGTGTCCGGCTTCCTGCCGACGTAGCGTTCCGGATCGAATCGGTCGGCTTCGGGATGGCTCCGAGGATCGAGGTTAGTCTCGCGGATGCCGCAGAGGATCTTGGTCCCGGCCGGGATCGTCCAGCCGTCCAGCTCGAAGTCCCGGCGGAAGACCGACCGTCCGGTGAGGCCGATCACCGGCCTCACGCGAAGCACCTCGTTGATCACCGCGAGGCGGTAGACGTTCTCTTCCCCTTCGGCCTCCTCGGAGAGGCGCCTCAGCACTTCGGGATGACGGGTGACCCTCTCGACCGTCCAGGCCAGAGCGGAAGCGGTGGTCTCGTGGCCCGCGACCAGGAGCGTGAGCAGCTCGTCGCCCACCGCGCCGTAGTCGATCGGCCGACCGGCCTCGAGGTCCGCGTTCAGGATCAGCGCCAGGATGTCGATCCGCTCGTTCAGCTCCGGGTCGGCCAGGTGCCCGTCGATCAGCTTCCGCACGATCTCGCGATAGCGCAGCATCAGCCTGTCGCCGTATCCACCGGGGCTCCAGCGGCCGTAGTCGCGCATCAGGAGCTCCGATGCGATCCGCATCTGCCCCAGCCGGGTCATGGTCGGGATGATCTTCTCGAGCTCGCTCAACTCCCGGCCCTCCGCTCCGAAGACGGCCCTGAGGATGATCCGCAAGGTGATCTGGCTGAAGGGTTTGATCGTCTTGAAGTCCTTCCCGATCGGCCAGACGTCCATGGACCGGTTCGCCTCGGTCTCGATCAGCTCCTCGTAGGAGCGCATCCGCTCGCCGTGAAACGGCGGCAGCAGCTTGCGGCGCTCAGCCAGGTGCTCGTCCTCGTCCATCGAGAAGAGCGAGCCGGGACCGAGGGCGTCACCGAGAGGGTTGTCGCCGGCGTGCAGCACGTCGGGCTTGGCGGTGAAGACGGTCCTGTGCAGCTCGGCCCCGCGAATCACCACCGTCGGGCCGACGGTGGGAATGTCAACCGAGAAGACATCGCCGTAGCGATCATGCCACTTCGCGACCGCCCGGTTGCGAGCCAGCAGGAACAGGGTCGCGTTGAGCGCTTTCGGGGTCCGCGGCCCCGGTGGCATGCCGGGTCTGGTTCCCAGGATGGCTGCCGGTGCTGAAGTCAATTCGACGTTCCTCTCAGGACGCTTTCGCATACCGGTACTTACGAGTACCACAGCAAGGGTACCCGAACGTACCGATGCTGGTCGCCCCGGTCACGGCGGCCCTCCCCCGGGCATCGCTCAGACGGCGCTTCGCCGGGCCAGCCGCTGCTCGAGCCCGAACTTCACCGTCGGCCACTCCGAGTCGGTCACCGAGAAGACCACGGTGTCCCGTCGGGTCCCGTCCCGCCAGAGCATGTGGCTGCGCAGGATGCCGTCCTGCTTGGCGCCGAGCCGGGCGATCGCGGCCCGGGATCGATGGTTGTGGAAGTGGGTCCGGAACTCGACGCCGATGCAGTCGAGCTGCTCGAAGGCACGGGTCATGAGCAGGAGCTTCGCCCCGGGATTGACCCCGGTCCCCTGAGCTTCCTTGCCCATCCAGGTCGAGCCGATCTCCACCCGACGGTTGTCGGCGTCGATGTTCAGATAGGTGGTCATCCCGATCGCCTTGCCCCGGCTGGGATCGAGGATGGCCCAGGGTGCGAGAGCCCCTTCCCGCTGCTTATCCAGCCGGGTCTCGATCTCCTCCAGCATCCCCTCCGGGGTCGGCACGTTCGCGTACCAGATGCGCCACAGGTCACCGACCGCGACGGCCTCGGCGAGGTCTTCGGCATGGCTGGACGAAAGCGGCTCGAGCCGGGCGAACTCGTTCTCCAGCGGCGGCGTTTCCGTGAAAGTCATAGGCGAAGGATATGGCTGTCGGGTCACCAGACCACATCCGTCTCGTAAGACGAGAATTGGGCGTCGGCCGTGATCACCGGCATCTCTTCGGCGATTGACTGAGCGATCAGCAGACGGTCGAACGGGTCCTGGTGATGGGACGGCAGCGATTCGACGCCTTTCGCATGCCGCGGAGTCACCGCCAGGGTCGCGACGTCCATGCCGATCAGCACCTCGTACCAATCGTCGGGAGCCCGTAACTTGCCGAGCGAGCGCTTGATCGCGATCTCCCAGACCGATACGGCGCTGACGACGAGCGAGTTGGACCGGTCGTCGACAACCGCTCTGGCGCCTGTCGAAACCGAATCCCGATCACCCGCGAGCAGCCAGATGAGCACGTTCGTGTCGAGCAGGAGCCTGCTCATACGTAGGGTGCGAACTCTTCTGGAATCTGGTCGAAATCCGGTGCCATCTCGATGTCCATGCTGCCCCAGATGTTCCGGTCGCCTTCCTCCGGCTTGATCTTGCTGAGCACGGCCACGGGCTTCCTGCCACGGCGGATCGTGATGGTTTCACCGGCCTCCACCCACCGCAACAGCTTGGAGAGTTGAGTCTTCGCCTCTTGCACGGTCACTTCCATGAAACAATCGTAACAAGTTGGTCGACCAAGTTGACCAGGTCAGATCAATCCGGCCAGCCAGTTGCTTTCCTGACCTAATATTGGCCCATGCCCACCAGCGAAGAAAACGATCAAGCCCGTACCGATCTGGCCGCAGAACGCACCCAGCTCGCCGGCGAACGGACCCAACTCTCCTGGGTCCGGACCGGATTGGCCGCGATCGCGGTCGGGGTCGGGCTGGCAAGGGTCGTCCCGCTGCTGGACAGCGACGCCACGGCCTGGCCGTATGAGGTGCTGGGAGTCGGCTACTGCGCCTTCGGGGTCGGCCTGATCTACTTCGGCATCCAGCGCGGCAAGATCTCCGCCGAACGTCGCCTCGACAAGCCCGTGGTCCCGGGCAGCGGGCCCTTCCTGGCAGCCGGCGGAATCCTGCTCGGCATCGCGACCATCGTGGTCGTCGCCTTCGCCCGTTAGGAACTACATCTAGGCTCCGCTACCGGTGGAACTTTCGGTAATCGCAGTCGGCGGTGTGATGAGCATCGTCGCGGTGGCGTTCTTCTCGCAGCGGCTGGGCGTGGCCTCGCCCCTTCTCCTGGTCCTCGCCGGGGCGGCGCTCGGTGCTCTGCCCCGGGTTTCGGCGACCGACGTCCAACCGGAATGGATCCTCGGCGGGGTCCTGCCGCCGCTCCTCTACTCGGCGGCGATCAACATGCCGAACACCGACTTCCGGCGCAACTTCAAGCCGATAGCCGGGCTCGCCGTGCTGCTGGTGGTCGTGTCCACGGTCGTCGGCGCCGTCCTCTTTCACGCCTTGATTCCGGAGATCGGCTGGCCACCGGCATTCGCGCTGGCCGCGGTCCTGAGCCCGACCGACGCGGTCGCGGCCACCTCGGTCGGCCGCAAGCTGGGGCTTCCCTCCCGGCTCCTGGCGATCCTCGAAGGCGAGGGGCTGGTCAACGACGCGACCGCGCTGGTGCTGCTGCGCTCGGCGGTGGCGGCGATGGGCGCGGGAGTCACCGCGGGCGGAGCCATCGGTGATTTCGTCTTGGCGGTGATCGGCGCGGTCGCGGTGGGGGCGGTCGTCGGCGTGCTCAACGTCAGGGTCAGGCAGAGGATCGGCGATTCGGTGATGAACACCGCGATCTCCTTCGTGGTGCCATTCATCGCCTATCTCCCGGCCGAGGACCTCGGATTCTCCGGCGTGCTCGCGGTGGTGGTGGCCGGGCTGGTCACCAGCGACCTGGCGGCGAGGTTCCTCAAGGCGGAGGATCGGATCACCGAGGAGACCAACTGGCAGACCCTCGCCTTCCTGATGGAGGGGTTCATCTTCCTGCTGATGGGGATCAGCCTCGAAGACGTCCTCTTCGATGCTGGAAATGCCGGTTTCAGCATCTCGCAGGCCGCGCTCTTCGGGGTGGTCGCGGCACTGGCCCTGATCGCGGTCCGGTTCGTCTTCGTGGTTCCGCTCGTGGCCTTGATCAGAAGGGATGACCAACGGGCCGTGGCCTCCAAGGATCACGTCGACGGCTGGAAGGACCGGATCGAGAACGACGATCTTCCGGCCGGACTCGAACCGCATCGGGTCGAGAGGCTGGAGCGGCGGGTCGCGATGGTCAGCGCCGACATCGACTTCAGGATGCGGGAATCCCTCGGTTGGCGGGCCGGCGCGGTGCTGGCCTGGTCGGGGATGCGTGGAGCGGTCACCGTCGCCGCCGCCCAGACCCTGCCCGTCCACACTCCCTACCGAGCCGAGCTGGTCTTGATCGCCTACATCGGCGCCGCGGTGATGCTGCTGCTCCAGGGTTCGACCCTTCCCTGGGTGATCCGCAGGCTGGGGGTCGAGGGCGACGACGAGGAGGAGACCCGGGCGCAGTACGTGGACATGATCCGGGAGATCTCCGAAGCCGGCAACGCGGCGCTCGACCAGGTGGAGAAGGACGGCGAGGCCGATCGACACACGGTCGAACGGGTCCGCCGGGACAGCCTGCTCCGGACCGGAGAGCAGGCTTCCGTCGAGGACATGGAGCGGTTCCGCCAGCGGTACCTGGATCTGCGTCTGCTCGTCCTGCATGCGGAGCGGGAGCGCCTGCTGCACCATCGCTCGATTGGGACCTACACCTCGGAGGTCGTGGATACGGCCCAGCGCATGTTGGACCTCGAAGAGGCGAGGCTCGAGCAGCTCTCAGGTCAGGGCTGAGAATCCGCCTCGGTCACCCAGCGGTAGATCCCGCCGGCCCGAGCAGCGGCGAGCAGCAGCTCGAGCTCCGACTGCATGCCGTCGACCAGGGTCTGCACCTCCGGGGTCTGTTCGCGGTCGGCGGTGATCCCGATGTCGATCGAGTCGCGGTAGCTCATGATCGTGACGTTGAGGCCGATCCCGTCGGAGATGATCGAGAGCGGATACATCGCCTCGAGCTTCGCCCCGGCGAAATAGAGGTCGATCGGCGGGCCCGGCACGTTCGAGACGATCACGTTCCAGGGCGGCCGGGTGAAACGCCCGGACAGCTGGGTCACGACCCGTGCCGCACGGGCATGCAGTGCCGGCGGGACGAATGCGGTCAGGTCACGCAGAGTCTCGGCCGGCAGCGCGTCATGGCCTTCCTTGGCGACCCGCATGACCGAGTGCACGTACTCGAGACGCTCGGCGGGATCCTCGATGTGGGTCGGCAGCGGCGCGATCATCGCCGAGACCTTGTTGCCGAAGGTGCCCCGCTCCTCCTCGGTGCGCACCGAGACCGGGATCATTCCCAGCAGGGGCTCGTCCGGCAACTCGCGCTTGAACGTGAGGTGTTCCCGCACCGCCCCGGCGACCAGGCAGATCACCACGTCGTTGACCTTGACCCCGAAGGCGTTCTTGACCGTCTTCACGTCATCGAGCGGGACCGATCCGAGGCCGAAGGCGCGGTGCGGCGAGACCGCCGCCCCGTAGGGGCCCCGGGGAGCCTTCACCGGCGGGCGCTCGATGACCTGCTCCTCCCCCGCCCCGAACCTGATCCGGACCCGCGACATCACACGGCTCACCCGCCTGGTGCCGGGCAGGCCGAAGGCGGCAAATGCCATGTCGACATGCGGCAGGACCGTGGCCAGGCGGTCGGCTACGTTGAGCGGCATCCGAGGGATCCCCTTGGCCCAGATCATCAGCAGGTCCCTGCCGTCCGGCGGCGTCGGGTCGGGGCTCTCCTCCGGCTCGCCGACGTCCCTCGGGTCGGGAGTCAGGTCATAGAGGGCGGTGAGGATCTCGCTGCCGGACATGCCGTCGATCGCAGCGTGATGGGACTTCGAGAGCAGCGCCACCCGACCGCCCTCGAGACCGTGGATCAGGTAGATCTCCCAGAGGGGCCTCGAGCGGTCGAGCCGGCGCGAGTAGATCCTCCCGACCTGCTCGAGCAGCTGCTCATGACTGCCCGGCGACGGAAGCGCGATCTCCCGGCAGTGGTACCCGATGTCGAAGTGCTCGTCCTGGGTCCAGTACGGCCAGTCGATGCTGAACGGAACCTCGACCAGGCGCTGCGTGAACGGCGCTACCAGGTGGAGCCGGTCCATGATCAGGCTCTTGAGACCCTCGATCGTCAGCTCCCCGCCGGGCGCGGTCGAAGGGTCCAGCACCGCGAGCCCGCCGACATGGCCGTAATTTCGGTCGCTCTCGATCGCGAGGAACTGCGCGTCGAGGGCGGTGAGCTGCCTCAGCTCTGCCATTCAGCGATCCTGGAGCAGCTCGGCCATCCGCACCCAGACCTCCGAGTCGAAGCCCATGCCCAGATGGCTGCTCCCGATCTCGATCTGTTCCGCCGAGTTGTGGAGGCAGGCCTGGTAGCGCACGATGGTGTCGCCCCGCGAGTAGAAGGAGATGAAACGGACCTCGTCGGGGAAGGGCCGGCTGTAGGCGATCCGGGTCTCGCTGCAGCAGTCGCCGGTCGCACAGTCTCTGCTCAGGAACCCGGGGAAGCCGAGCTCGCCGAGCCCGCCGATGACGCCGATCCCGAACCAGACCCGCGGGTGGAAGTCGAAATGATCGTTCAGCGGCGAGCCCAGGGTGACCAGCGTGCTTACCAGGTCGGGACGCCGCACCGCGATCACCTTCCCCATCGCCCCGCCACGGCTCTGGCCGACCAGCAGCGCTTTCTCCCCTGCTTCCGCGACCGCCGCCTCCAGCCGCTGCTCGACGGCTTCCACCGTGGCCTGCGTGCAGTCGACGTTCCAGTTGATGCCGCTTCTGGACACTTCCCACCCGCCCTTCTTCAGCCACCTCGCCATCGAGGAGAGACTCGGGTCGCCGGCCAGGAACCCGGGAATCAGCATCGCCGGACGACCGTTGCCGGAAGGCGGCTCCGGCCAGGTGCGAGAGTCGCGGGTGGACGCCCACTCGTCGTAGAGCTGGCTGTGAGGCAGCTTCAAGCGGTCGGCGATCGCGGTGGCCCCGTCGACCAGCCAGTTCGCCCCCTCGCCGATCGAAGGCAGCGTCGGCACCTTTCCTATCGGGGGAAACCCTCCCAAAGGCAGACCCATGTGACGAATGTTACTCCGCGAGGGGGCGCCAGCCACCCAGCCGGGACTCGAGCTCGCCGGCGACCGCCAGAGCCAGCTCGTCCCGCCCTTCGCCCGCCACCACCTGAACCGAGAGCGGCAGGCCGTGGGCCGTCCAGTAGACCGGCACCATCGCCACGGGCAGCCCGGCCATGTTGAAGGGCACCGCCATCGGAACCTGGGTGAAGGGCAGCCAGGTCACGCCTCGACGGGCCGGCCGGGTCAACAACAGAGGGCAGAGCAGCACGCCGTCGCCGACGGTCTCGATCACCTGCCGCTTCAGCCGCTCGACCTGTTCCAGGGAGTCTCCCGGCCCCGGCTTGAGCACCCCGCCGTAGGCGATGTACGCATAGACGCTCAGCGCCTCGAGCGATACCCGGGCATCACCGGCCAGGCTGCGCCGCATCTCCGCCGGCCATGAGAACTCCTCCCCGCCACCGAGCTGGCGGTTGATCTCAGGCAGGGCCTGTTCGCGAAGCACGTGGGAGTAGAGCACCGTCATCCGCTGGATCGGCAGCGCCGGGCCGGCCTCGATCCGCATCCCGGCCGAACCAAGGGCTGCGGCCGCCCGCCGGACCGAGGACTTCACTTCCCGGCTGACCACCATCGACCGGTTGCCGGTGAAGACCCGGCATCGGGTTCCCTCGATCGCGGGGAGCTCCGGGGATCCCCCGCCATCGAGCACGCCGAGCGCGAGCGTCAGGTCCTCCACCCGGCGGGCCAGCGGCCCAACCTGGTTCCAGCTCCGTACCGACTCGGGCACTTCCGGCACATGCCCTTCCGTCGGCACTCGGCCGCTGGTCGGCTTGAGCGATACGCAGCCGTTGTTCGCGGCCGGATTGCGGAGGCTGCCCCCGATGTCGCTGCCGAGGCCGAGGTGGGAACCACCGGACGCGATGATCGATGCCTCGCCCCCGCTGCTCCCTCCCGCCGACCAGCCCGGTCGGCGGGCGCTCTCGGTCCGGCCGAAGACCGGGTTGACCGACTCGAGCCCCCAGCACATGTCGGGGATGTTGGTCTTGCCGAGGACGATCGCGCCCGCGTCCCGCAGGAGCCTGACCGCCGCGGCGTCTTCGGCCGCGACGTCGTCCCGGTGAAACCAGGAGCCCGCGGTGAAGCGAGCCCCCTCCAGAGGGAAGCAGTCCTTGATCGTTATCGGCACGCCGAAAAGCGCCGGAAGGTCTTCCCTGCCCTGGCCCTCGATCCGCCGATCCGCCGCAGCCGCCTCTTCGCGAGCCCGTTCGAAAGTCGGGGTGACGACGGCGTTCAGGGCCGGATTGACCTCGACGATCCGGGCGATGTCGGCCTCGACCGCCTCGCTCGGGGTCAGCTCTCCCTGCCTGATCCGGCGCGCTGTCTCGGCGGCGCCGAGGTCGATGAGGCGTTCATCCGTCACGGCTAGAACCAGGCGTCCTCCATCTCGATGGTGGTCCGGTCCAGGCCGTTCAGAAGATCGAGTTGCGGTCCCGTCTTCGGCAGCTCGAAGCGGAAGAAATAGCGGGTGGCCTGCCGCTTGCCGTCGTAGAAGTCACCCTCCTTGCCGATCGCCGCCAGGAACTGCTCGAGCCAGATCCAGGCGACCACGATGTGGCCCGCGGCCTCCAGGTAGACGGTCGCGTTGGCGAGCGCCATCTCCGGGTCGCGGTCCGCCCAGAGCTTGCCGGTGGTCTCAGCCAGCCGCTCCAGCGCCGCGCGCAGGGCCCCGGCCAGCTCGGCCGCTTCGCCACCGGCGCTCGATGCCTCCGCGAGGGTCGCCGTGATCGTCTCGAAGAGCGCCCCGAAGGCCGCCCCACCCTGCATCGTGACCTTGCGGCCCAGCAGATCCAGGGCCTGGATGCCGTGGGTTCCCTCGTGGATCGGGTTGAGGCGGTTGTCGCGGTAATGCTGCTCGACGTCGTACTCGCGGGCGTAGCCGTAGCCGCCGTGGACCTGGATCGCCAGCGAGTTCGCCTCCAGGCACCACTGGGAAGGCCAGCTCTTGGCGATCGGGGTGAGGATCTCGAGCAGGAGAGAAGCCCTGGCCCGCTCGTCCTCGGTCGCCGCCGTCTCCTCGTCGTCGACCAGGCTGGAGCAGTAGAGCTCGAGCCCGAGGGCGCCCTCGACGTAGCTCTTCTGGGCGAGCAGCATCCGCTTCACGTCGGTGTGCTCGGAGATCGGGACCTGAGGGTCCTCCGGGTTCTTCGAGGCCAGCGGCCTGCCCTGAGGACGCTCGCGGGCGTAGCGGAGAGATTTCAGGTAACCGGTGTAGCCGAGCGCCGTCGCCCCCAGCCCGACCCCGATCCGGGCCTCGTTCATCATGTGGAACATGTAGGCCAGGCCACGGTTCGGCTCACCGATCAGGTACCCGACCGCGCCCGCTTCCCCACCGGGTCTGTACTCGCCTTCGCCGAATCCGAGCACCGTGTTCACGGTGCCTCGGAAGCCCATCTTGTGATTGATCCCGGCCAGGACCACGTCATTGCGCTCGCCGATGCCGCCGTCCTCGTCCAATAGGAAGCGCGGCACGATGAAGAGGCTGATCCCCTTGACGCCAGGTGGTGAGCCCGGGATCTTGGCCAGCACCAGGTGGACGATGTTCTCGCCGAGCTCATGCGACCCGGCGCTGATCCACATCTTGTTGCCGAACACCCGGTAGGAGGTGCCGTCGTCCTGCGGCACCGCCTTGGTCGTGATGTCGGAGAGCGAGCTTCCGGCCTGGGTCTCGGAGAGGCACATCGTGCCGTGGAAGCGACCCTCGACCATCGGCTCGACCCAGGTCTTGACCTGCTCCTCAGAACCGTTCGCGATCAACAGGTTCGCCGCACCGGCGGTCAGCATCGGATAGGCGGTGGTGCCCACGTTGGCGGCGTGAAGCCAGGCGAAGATCGCGCTCGAGACGGTGGCCGGCAACGCCATTCCGCCGACCTCTTCAGGCATCGCCGCCGCCATGAGGCCGGTCTCTCCCAACACTCCGAGAGCTTCCGCCACCTCGGGGATCAGCACGACCTTCCCATCCTCGTCGATCCGAGGCTCGTCGAGGTCAGCCTTGCGGTTGTGCGGCTGGAACTGGTCGGTCGCGACCTGCTCCGCCAGGGTCAGGACATCGTTCCAGTCGTCCGTGGTCTGGCTGCTGAAACGATCGCGTCCGGTCAGTCGTCCGACATCGAGCCACTCGTTGAGCATGAACTGGACGTCACGGCGGGAGAGGATGTCGGTCATTCAGCAAGTGTCCCGCAAATCGACGCCTCATGCGCGAAGGACCGGGCACCGCATCTCCCGCTACCAGACCGGTTTCAGGAGTAGAGTCCGTGAGTCGGATCAACCGACCCAGGTACCGAAACGACGGGAGAGAGAACGTGACGCTTGAAATGAGACGGATGCGTGCCATCGTGCTGGCATTGGCGATGTTGCTCAGCGCCGCCCTGCTGACGGAAACCGCAAATCCGGCCGGAGCCGATGCCGCGGCCAAGAAGACCAAGCAGCAAAAGAAGAACAAGAAGAAGACCCGGAAGGGACCGAAGAAGGGACCGGCGGGACTGAAGTTCTACAAGCCGCCGAAGAAGATCCCCGCCGCCCACGGCAAGCTGATCTGGCAGCGCAAGGCCAGCGGCTCCGTGCCGCTCAGCAGCGCGGCCGTGAACAAGCTGGTGCTCTACACCTCGAAGGGCGTCTCGGGCAAGATGGTCGCCGTATCCGGCTCCATCGCGATCCCGAAGGGCAAGGCCCCGAAGGGCGGCTGGCCGGTGATCAGCTACGCCCACGGGACCACCGGGATCGCCGACAAGTGCGCGCCCTCGCGCAACACCAAGGGTGGCGTCGCCGACGGATACGTGTCCTACACGGACCCGCAGATGAACCAGTGGCTGAAAGCCGGTTACGCGGTCGCCCGCACCGACTATCAGGGCCTCGGCACGCCGGGCATGCACCCGTTCCTGGTCGGGGTCCCGGAGGGCCGCAGCGTCCTGGACATCGTCAGCGCTTCGCGCCAGCTCGGCCTGCATCTCTCCAACAAGTACCTGATCGCCGGGCACTCGCAGGGCGGTCACGCCGCGCTGTGGGCGGCCGGCCTCGCATCCAGCTACAGCAAGGACATCAAGCTCAAGGGCACTGTCTCGTACTCGCCGGCCTCGAACTTCAAGGTCATCGCCGGCGCGCTTGCGATCTACTCGACGGCCAACCCGTTGAGCGCATTGGCGACCCTGCTGGTTCGCGGCATGAGCGTGGCCTACCCGGACGTCGATCCCAAGCAGCTGCTTTCGGATGACTTCCTGCCCTACTGGGACGACACCGCCACCGACTGCCTCTCCGAGCTCGCGGTCGAGACCAAGCTGGGCGGACTCGCCCCGGCCAACCTGATCCGGAGCGGTTACGACCGCACCCGGATGTACGAGATCCTGGACGCCCAGAACCCCGCGGTAGCGACCTCGGCGCCGATCCTGCTGGCGCAGGGCACTGCCGACAGCACGGTTCCGCAGCCCCTGACCGACATGCTCTACCCGGCACTCGTCGAGAAGGGTGACACGGTCGACTACAAGCTCTACCCCGGAGTCGAGCACGGCGCGATCGTGGCGGCCGCCGAGAACGATGCCATGAGCTTCTTCGAGTCGCACCTGCCCGGCGGCAGGTAGAAGCAGCCGATATCCAACGAAAAGGGCCCCTGACCGGGGCCCTTTTCGTTGCCTTTGGCCAGTGCTCAGTTCCCCTGCTGCCTGATCTTCTCCTCTAGCTCGGCCCCCTTCTCCTGCAGTTCCGGCGTGTACGCCTCGCCGAAGTCCTCGGGCTCGATGAACGGGCGGATCTCTACTCCTTCGCCGTGGTTGAAGGGAATGCGGCGTGCCCACTCGATCGCTTCGTCGACCGACTTCACTTCCCAGACCCAGTAGCCGGCGACCAGCTCACGGGTCTCGGCGAAGGGACCATCGGTCACCGTGGCATCACCTTCGGAGTATTCGATTCGAACGCCCTTCGAGCTCCGGTGGAGTCCCGCCCCGTCGAGCATCACGCCGGCGTTGACCAGCTCCTCGTTGAACGCCCCCATCTCGGACAGGTCTTTTTCCGAAGGCATCACTCCTGCCTCGGAATCCTCGGTTGCCTTGACGAACACCATGCAGCGCATTTCAGTCTCCTTTGGTCAGGGCCGGAATTCTCGGCCTTTGCATATGCGACGAATGGGATGGGCTGAAATCGACATCAGCCCGAAAACTTCCTGGCCCGTTCCGCACGACCCTCCAGTACCCGCCTTTCCTGTTCGTTGGCGGTGAGCGATGCGGCCCGGCTGAACTCCGCAGCGGCCTCGCCGGTCCGGCCCAGCTTCTCCAGCAGGTCTCCCCGCACGCTCGGCAGCAGGTGGAATCTCTCCATGTGGCGGTTCCCGGCCAGGGCTTCGACCATCTCGAGCGCCCGGTCCGGATCGCCCGCCATCGCCACCGCGACGGCCCGGTTCAGTTCGGTCACGGGCGAGTCGCGCAGCAGAGCCAGCTCGTCGTAGAACCCAAGGATCGCCTGCCAGTCCGTGTCCTCGGGTCGCGCCGCTCTGGCGTGGCAGGCGGCGATCGAGGCCTGGAGCACGTAGGGACCGCCGCCACCCAGACGACGGGCGATTTCGAGGCGTTCGAGCCCTCGGCGTATCAGGAGGCGATCCCAGCGGCTCCGGTCCTGGTCCATCAGCAGCACGGCTTCGCCGTCCGGCCCGATCCGGGCCGGAAACCTGGAAGCCTGGATCTCCATCAGGGAAACCAGCCCGTGGACTTCCGGTTCGGCGGGAGCCAATCCGGCCAGGATCCTTCCCAGCCTGAGGGCTTCGGCCGATAGCTCGGTCCGCATCCACTGCTCGCCCGCCGTCGCCGCGTAGCCCTCGTTGAAGATCAGGTAGGTGATGCCGAGCACCGCTCCGAGCCGCTCTCCCATCTCGTCCTCGGCCGGCGGTTCGAAACGGATCCCCGACTCGGACAGGGTTCGTTTTGCCCTGACGATCCGCTGCGAGACCGTCGCCCGGGAGACCAGGAAGGCCCGTGCTATCTCGTCGGTCGAGAGGCCGCCCAGCACCTTCAGGGTCAGAGCCACCTGGCTCTCCGTGGTCAGGGCCGGGTGGCAGGCCGTGAAGAGCAGGGTCAGGACATCGTCGCCGATCCGCTCTTCGTCGCTCAGCGCGCTTTCGGGTCCGGGCTCCGGTCCCTGGAGCTCGATCTCCCCGGCGAGTCGCCCGTACTTCTCCTGAAGCACCTTGTCGCGGCGGATGCGGTCGATGCCGCGGTTGCGAGCGGTGGTCATGAGCCAGGCGCCGGGGTTGTCCGGCACGCCGGTCGACGGCCACTGCTCCAGTGCCGTCACGAAGGCTTCCTGGGCCATCTCCTCAGCCAGGCCGAGGTCGCCCATCCGCCGGGCGAGGCCGGCGATCAGACGGGCGGACTCGATCCGCCAGACCGCTTCGACCGTGGCCGAAGTGGTCTCGCCTGCCTCTTCGCGCTCGCCAGCCATGAGCGCAGTCTATTTTCAGTTACTCGCCCGATCCGGAGCGATCCGCTCTTCGTACTCGGCTCGCGCCACCCGATCGACATCCGTGTACACGCGGTCGATCCTGGTCCAGCGACCGAGCTTGATGCCCACCCCGGGCGGCAGGATCGAGGTGAGCCGGGCCAGGAACCAGCTCGACCTCGGCAGCGAGACCCGCTCCTTGCCCGACTCGACCGCATCGGCTATGCCGACCGCCATCTCGTCCGGGGAGAGCAGAGTCACAAGTGGAGACTTGGAGGTGCCATGCATCATCCCGGTGTCGACCGGTCCGGGCATCACGCAGGTGAATACCAGTCCGGCCTGGTCAAACTCCATCCGCACGGACTCGGTGAACCCGATCACCCCGAACTTGGACGCCGCGTAGGCCGCCAGGCCGGGAACCCCCATGAGCCCGGCCAGCGAGGAGATGTTCACGATCTGACCCTGCCGGCGGGGCTCCATCAGCCGGACCGCCTCGATGGTCCCGTTCATCACCCCTTTGAGGTTGATGTCGATGGTGCGGTCGGTGGTGGCCGGGTCCTGTTCGAGGATGTTCGGCGAGGCCGAAGCGATTCCGGCGTTGTTGATCAAGACGTCGACCGGTCCGATCTCCTCTTCCACCGTCTCCAAGAGCCGGCGGAAGGCATCGCGGTCGGTCACGTCCAGCTCGAACCCGCTTGCCGACTCGCCGAGCTTCGCGGCCTCGGCGGCAGCCAGCTCGCCGTCCCGGTCCGACATGACGATCCGGTTGCCCCGGCCGGCCAGGATCCTCGCCGTCGCAAGGCCGATGCCCCGGGCGGCGCCGGTGATCACGATCGTCTTCGCCCGGACGGCCCGCGGCTGGTTCATGGATTCATTCTCGCAGACCTGACACGACTCATTGTCAGTTCGTGACGATCAGTCGAAGAGCTCTCGCGCCACCGCGGTGAAGGCTGTGATCTGGTTCTCGATCAGATCCTCCAGCGAGATGTCGAGGTAGCCGAGCACGTAGTCGATCAGCTGCTCGTTGACCGACCCGACCAGCCCCAGGGCGATCACGTCGAGCCGCAACGGCCCGATCTGGTCCTTGCCGCCGAGCTCCCGGGTGCGGTTGGCGAGCATGGCCGCGAAGGCGTGGATCGACTCGCGACGCTTCTGCTCCAGAGCGGGGCTCACCCCCACGACCTCTATCTCCTGTATCCGGGCCCGGCGAGGGTCACGGGTCAGCTCGTTGGCGAAGGCAGTGAGCCCGGCTCGCATGGAAACGTCCAGCTCGTCGCTCGACCCGTCGATCGCCTCGACCGTGGCCCGGGCACAATCGGCGATCAGGATCTCGTAGATCGTGTCGAGCAGATCCTCGCGATCCTCGAATGCCTCGTAGAAATACCGCTCGGTCAACCCAGCTTCCTCGCAGATCGCCTTGACCGGCGTGTTCGCGTACCCGCGGGTGCCGAACAGCTCGATCCCCGCTTCGATCAGACGCAGCCGACGATCCGCCTGGCGCTCCTCGATGGTCTGGCCACGCCAGGTTCGGCTGGTCTCGCCAGCGGTCTCAGCCATCGCCGAAGTATGACCGCTCCTGCCGGAGGTCAACCGGCATTGCGCAGTTCGACCAGCTCGGCCAGGTCCTCGTTGCTGAGCTCGGTCAGGGCGGACTCGCCGCTGCTGACGATCGCGTCGGCGAGCTCGCGCTTGGTCTCGTGGATGCCGGCGATCCGGTCCTCGATCGTCCCTTCGGCGATCAGGCGGTGCACCTGCACCGACTTCTCCTGTCCGATCCGGTGGGCCCGGTCGGTGGCCTGCTCCTCGACCGCCGGGTTCCACCAGCGGTCGTAGTGGATCACGTGGTCGGCCCGGGTCAGGTTGAGCCCGGTTCCGGCTGCCTTGAGCGAAAGCAGGAACACCGGGACCTCGCCGTCCTGGAAGCGCTCGACCATCCGCTCGCGCTGCCGGACCGCGGTCCCGCCGTGGAGCAGCATCGCGTCGATCTCACGTTCCTTGAGGTGGCGGGCCAGAAGCTTCGCCATGGCGACGTATTGAGTGAAGACCAGGACCGAGCTGCCTTCGCTCAGGATCGTGTCGAGCAGCTCGTCGAGCAGCTCCAGCTTGCCGGAGCGCTCGGCCAGCTTGCCGTTCTCCTCGTTCAGGTACTGGACCGGGTGGTTGCAGATCTGCTTGAGCGAGGTGAGCAGCTTGAGCACGAGGCCGCGGCGGCTGATCCCTTCGGCGGTCCGGATCTGGAGCATGTTCTCCCGCACCGCTGCCTCGTAGAGCTTGATCTGCTCGGGGGTGAGCTCGACCGGCTGGTCGGTGACCGTCTTCGGGGGCAGCTCCGGCGCGATCCCTGGGTCGGACTTGCGCCGACGGAGGAGGAAGGGCCGGACCAGGCGGTTGAGGAGCCGGGTGGCGGACTGGCTCCCCTCGACTTCGATCGGGTCGCCCCACTTCTTGCGAAAGGAGCCGAGGCTGCCGAGCAGCCCGGGGGTGGTCCAGTCGAGGATCGCCCAGAGCTCGCTCAGGTTGTTCTCGACCGGGGTGCCGGTCAACGCCACGCGCGAACGGGCGGGGATCGTCCTCAGGGCCTTCGCCGCGGCGGAGCGCGGATTCTTGACGTGCTGGGCTTCGTCGGCGACCAGGAGGCCCCAGGGAACCGCCTCGAATCGTTCCGCGTCCAGCCGCATCGTCCCGTAGGTGGTCAGCACGAAGCCGCCGGTGATCTGATCCAGGTCGCGGTTCGGGCCGTGGTAGCGCCGCACGGTCTCGCCCGGTGCGAAGCGTTGGATCTCACGTTCCCAGTTGCCGAGCAGCGAGGCCGGGCAGACGACCAGGGTCGGCCCGGCCGTCTGCGGGTTCAGGCGTCGGTGGAGATGCAGCGAGATCAACATGACCGTCTTGCCGAGGCCCATGTCATCGGCCAGACAGCCACCGAGGCCGAGCGAGGTCATCCGGTGAAGCCAGCGCAGGCCCTCGACCTGATACTCGCGCAGGGTCGCGTTCAGGGCTTCCGGCGGGTCGATCAGCCCGGTCTCCTCCTCACCGGTCACCTGCTCGCGGAGCTGGGCCACCCAGCCCTTGGCTTCGACCTCGACCCGCTGCCCGTCGACCACGGTGCTTCCGGTCAGGGCGACGCTCAAGGCGTCGATCGCGGTCAGCGGCTTGAGGTCCGGGTGACGGGCGCGATCGGCCATGACCCGTGGGACGAGGACCCACTTCTCACGCAGACGGACGATCGGCCCGTCGGCGTCGGCGACCTGGGCCATCTCGTGATCGTCGAGCGGCATCCCGTCCAGCGAGAGCTGCCAGGAAAATCCCTGGAGGGCGTTCTGGTCGAACACGTCGGGCACGCTCTGGCTCAGCCTCCCGCTGCTTCCGACCACGACCTTGCCGGTCAGCGACTGTTCGAGATCCGGATCCCACTCGACCATCACGCCGGAGGCTTCAAGCCGTTCGGCCGCCCCGTCGAGCAGATCGAGAACCTCTTCGTCTCTGAGCTCCATCCGGTCGGGAACGTCCGCTTCGAGCAGGCCACGGAGCGGTGCCCAGGCGGCCGCGGCCATGCCCACGCCCATGGTGGTGTCGATCCGCCCGCGTGAACCGAACTCGTCCTTGTCGAGAGTCCACAGCTCGGCCACATCGCGAAACTCCCCGGGACGGTCCGGCGGATGGGCCCGTACGACCATCTCGAACGGACGGATCCGGTACAGCCCTTCGGCTGCGCCTACTCGGAGCCGGATCGGCACCTCGCGGCGCCTGGCCCGGGCATTGGCTTCGCGATTCGCGCCCGAGGATCCGGACGTCGCGCTGGTTCTGGGGGGTGATGAAGAAGGAGACAAAAGCGGCCAGACATTGTATGCCTTTGCTGCGGCGGGCCCCTTCTCGCGGTCAGGAAGTGGCTTCTTTCTGCTTCAGATCTATGCCGGCCGCGCGAAGCATCAGGTAGCTGAGCCAGATCGCCAGGACGAAGATCGGCAGGCCCATCGCCGTCTTGGCGATGCCGAGAGCGACCAGAGCCCCGGACAGATAGAGCGGCAGCTGGACGGCGAGCCGCAGCAGGAAGGTGCCCACCCAGAGCCAGCTGATCCGGTTGAACAGCCGGACCCGCTCCGGGTCCGAGCGCCAACTGGTCCCTTCGCCGATCAGCGGCCCGATCAGAACTCCCATCAGCGGCCAGCGGATCGCGATCGAGATCGCGTAGGCCAGCGCGTACCCTGCGTTGAAGAACAGGCCGGGCAGGAAGAAGTTCTCGGCTTTCCCCGTCCGGGTGGCGATGAAAGCCGCCAGGGCGACACCGAAGAATCCGGATGCCGCGTAGCGCGCCCTCTCTCCCCTGATCAACCTGACCAAAGCGATCAGGAGAGCCACCCCGACGGCGATCCCCGCCGCCAGCTCCAGCTTCTGGCCGGTGACCGTGTAGGCGATCACGAAGACCAGCCCGGGAATGCTCGAATCGGCTATCCCCTGCGGGCCGCCCAGCTCGTCGAGAAGGTTGATCTCCTCCTTCTCTTCGAGCTCGACCTCGACCTGATGGTGTTCCGACTGTTCGACTTCGCTCACGAGGGGATTGTCTCAGCCAGAGAGCCGGTGACGGGTGGACGCTGCCGGTCAGGCCGCGAGACGGCTGGTGAAGTCGGCGAGCGCGGGGACCGGGACCACCGGCCAGGCACCCTCGACCCGCTCCGGACGACCCTGCTCGGCGAAGTACCGCTGCAGCGACTCGGCCTGCTCCAGAGCCCAGCCGATCTGCTGTTCGTGGAGCTCGAAGATGTCCATCTCGCCGATCTCTGGGAAGGCCTTGCCCATCCTCCAAGCGAGCCTCGCCGCCGCCAGCGCGTCGGCGTCGGCGGCGTGGGCGTCGGTCAACGGCACGTTGTACGCCTCGCAGAGAAGGCCCAGAGTGCGCCGACCCTTGCGGAACCGGTTGACCTGCTTGTCGAGGACGTACGGGTCGACGACCAGCAGCCCGTCCTCGCCACCGACCCGGTCGATCAGCGGCACCACTCCGTGCCGACGAGCCTCCCGATCGAGGATGGTCAGGTCGAAGCGACCGTTGAAGGCGACCACGGGGGTGCCCTCCGAAAGCGCTTCGGCCAGGATCACCGTGATCTCCTCCACCGCCTCCGCTGCCGGCACGCCGTCGCGGCGCACCATCTCGTTGGTGATCTTGTGGACCGCGGTCGCCTCGGCCGGGATCTCGACCCCGGGATCGACCAGCCAGTTGGCGCTGATCGAATCCTCGCCCCCTCCGACGAGGCTCACGGCAGCGGTCACGATCCGGTCGGATTCCGTATCCGTGCCCGTGGTCTCGATGTCGAAGGCGGCCAGTCTCCCGTCGTACCAGTTCACGGACCAGAAGGTAACGTCGGCCCCGGACGTCCCAGACCTTCGGGACGTTTTGGCCACACCTTCTATCTGGCTGGTTCGAGGGTGATCGGGCGTTGCGGGTTGCTGTGCTCGACCTGGAGGGTGGTGTGGTCGATTTCGTATTCGCTGTGGAGCAGCGTTTCGAGCTCTGCCCGGATCCCATGGCAATCGGATTCCGCCCCGACCAGGACATGCGCGCTCAGCATCGGCATGCCTGAGGTGATCTGCCAGATGTGGAGATCGTGTACTTGGTCGACGCCTCGGACCGCGGCCATCGAGTAGCCGATCTTCTCGGTGTCCAGCCCGGGCGGAGCCGCCTCGAGCAACACGTCGACCGAGTCTCGGAGGATCGTCCAGGCGCTGCCCGCGATCAGGATCGAGATCACGATCGAGACGATCG
>Ga0153956_1000435_pt1 | contig 48365 bp, 43 predicted proteins | sample TSFL040MetaG_FD_104704 | JGI IMG/M metagenome (GOLD analysis project Ga0153956, IMG submission 104704) | Attine ant fungus gardens microbial communities from Florida, USA - TSFL040 MetaG | ecosystem: Host-associated > Fungi > Mycelium > Unclassified | place: USA: Florida, Wekiwa Springs... | reverse complement strand
GATCGACATCTTCGATCGCATTCGCCCCCAGGACGCGAACTATTTCCGCTTCCGCCTGAGTCCCGAGGTCGTTATCTCGACCGGTGCGCGCGTCAAGAAGCCGGGCGCGACGATGCACGGCGAGTCGATCGAACTGGTCGCGCGCAGCCAGTCGCGGCGCGAGAAATCGCCGTACGAGCGCCTCATCAGCGATGCGCTGCACGGCGACGAAGGCCTGTTCACGCGCGACGACTGCGTCGAGGCGGCGTGGCGCATCGTCGATCCGGTGCTCGGCGATGCCGCCCCGGTGCATTTCTACGAGCCGGCGACCTGGGGACCGGCCGACGCGGCGAAGATCGTCGTCGGCAACGGCGGCTGGCACGATCCGAAAGCGGAGGAGAGCCGTCCGTGCTGACGCCGGCGCCGATCGTGTTCCTGCTCGATGTCGACAACACCCTGCTCGACAACGACCGGTTCGCGGCGGACCTCGGCGACCGCCTGCGACACGCGCTGGGCGACGCCGCACGCGAGCGCTACTTCGCGATCTTCGAGCGCCAGCGCGCGCAAGCCGGCTACGCGGACTATCTCGCCGCGCTTCAGGCCTTGCGCATCGAGATCGGCGGATCGCCGGAATTGCTGCAGATGTCCGCATTCGTGCTGGACTATCCGTTCGCCGATCGCCTGTACGCGAACGCGCTCGCGGTGATCGCGCATCTCGGCAGCCTTGGCCGCGCCGCGGTGTATTCCGACGGCGACGTCGTGTTCCAGCCGCGCAAGATCCAGCGTTCCGGCATCTGGTCCGCGGTGGAGGGCCGCGTGCTCGTCGAGCTGCACAAGGAACGCGCGCTCGACGCGATGCAGCGGAACTATCCGGCCTCGCACTACGTCATGTTCGACGACAAGCCGCATCTGCTGGCGGCGATGAAGCGCAGCCTCGGCGACCGCATGACCACCGTGTTCGTGCGCCAGGGCCACTACGCGAGCGCGCCCGGTGCCGGCGCGAGCGATCCGGCGCCGGACCTGAGCCTTGCCGCGATCGGCGATGCGCTCGCCCTCGGCCTTGGCGATTTCGCGCGGGCGCGCGCCTGCGCCTGAGCACTCCGAATCAGGAAACTCCGATGAAGACCACGCGACAACTGCACGACCTCGGCCAGAGCCTCTGGCTCGACAACATCACGCGCGAACTGCTCGACGACGGCACCCTGCGCCGCTATATCGACGACGACTCGGTCACCGGCCTGACCTCGAACCCGACCATCTTCGACGAGGCGATCGGCTCCGGCGCGTACGACGGCGCGATCCGTGCCGGGACCGCGGCCGGCTCGCACGGCGAAGCGTTGTTCACGGAACTCGCGTTGGAAGACCTGCGTCGCGCAGCGGACCTGTTCCGCCCGGTGTTCGACGCGAGCGCCGGCGTCGACGGCTGGGTTTCGATGGAAGTCTCGCCGCTGCTGGCGAGCGACACGCAAGGCACGATCGAGGCGGCGAGGCAGATCCACGCGCAGGCTGGTCGCGCGAACCTGTTCGTCAAGATTCCCGGCACGCCCGAAGGCATTCCGGCGATCGAGGAATCGATCTTCGCCGGCGTTCCGGTCAACGTGACCCTGCTGTTCTCGCGCGAGCACTACCTCGCCGCGGCCGAAGCGTACCTGCGCGGCATCGAGCGGCGCATCGCCGCAGGGCGCGATCCGGCCATCGCCTCGGTCGCGTCCGTGTTCGTCAGCCGCTGGGACAAGGCCGTCGCCGACAAGGTGCCGGCGGAACTGCGCAACCGGCTCGGCATCGCGATCGGCGGGCGCACCTATCGCGCGTATCGCGAGCTGCTGGCGTCGCCGCGCTGGACGCGGCTCGCCGCGGCCGGCGCGCTGCCGCAGCGCCTGTTGTGGGCGAGCACCGGAACGAAGGACCCGGACGCATCCGATACGCTGTATGTCGAAGCGCTGGCCGCGCCGGACACGATCGACACGATGCCGGAGAAGACGCTGCGCGCGTTGGCCGATCATGGTCGACTGCGCGGCGCGATGCCGGCGGATGGCGGCGATGCGGAAGCCGTGCTCGCGCGCTTCGCGCGGGCCGGCGTCGACGTCGATGCGCTTGCCGCGCAGCTGCAGGGCGAAGGCGCGGCCTCGTTCGTGAAATCCTGGGGCCAGCTGTTGCAGCGGATCGCCGACAAGAGCGTCGCGCTGGCCGACGCGAACGCGTGAAGCGGGCGGAGGACGAAATGCCGAACGACGTGAACGCGCGCTCCGTGCCGCCGCTGGCCGCGCGCGCCGAATGGAAGGCGCTGCAGGCGCACGAAGCGACGATGAAGAACATGCATCTGCGCGAGCTGTTCGCGGCCGACCCCGGACGCGGCGAACGCTTCTGCGGCGAAGCGGCCGGCCTGTACCTCGACTACTCCAAGCAGCGCGTCACCGAAGAAACCCTGCGCCTGCTGCGCGAACTGGCCGACGGCAGCGGCTTGCGCGGGCGCATCGCGGCGATGTTCCGCGGCGAGCGCATCAACGTGACCGAGGACCGCGCGGTGCTGCACGTCGCGCTGCGCGCGCCACGCGACGCGCGGATCGACGTCGACGGCCACGACGTCGTGCCCGAGGTGCACGCGGTGCTCGACCGCATGGCCGCGTTCGCCGAGCGCGTGCGTAGCGGGCTCTGGCTCGGTCATGCCGGCAGGCGCATCCGCAACGTGGTCAGCATCGGCATCGGCGGGTCCGATCTCGGTCCGGTCATGGCGTACGAGGCGTTGCGCCACTACAGCGACCGCGCGCTGACGTTCCGCTTCGTTTCCAACGTCGACGGCACCGACTTCGTCGAGGCGACGCGCGATCTCGACCCCGCCGAGACCTTGTTCATCGTCTGCTCGAAGACGTTCACGACCCTGGAGACGCTCACCAACGCGCATGCGGCGCGGGCCTGGACGCTGGCTGCCCTGCACGACGAGCGCGCGATCGCGAAACACTTCGTCGCGGTATCGACCAATGCCGCCGAGGTGCGCAGGTTCGGCATCGACACCGCGAACATGTTCGGCTTCTGGGACTGGGTCGGCGGTCGCTACTCGATGGATTCGGCGATCGGCCTGTCGACGATGATCGCGATCGGCGAGGCGAACTTTCGCGCGATGCTGGCCGGCTTCCGCGCGATGGACGAGCACTTCCGCGAGGCGCCGTTCGAACGCAACCTGCCGGTGCTGATGGGCTTGATCGGCATCTGGAACGCGAATTTCATCGGCGCCGGCACGGTCGCCGTGCTGCCCTACGAACAGTACCTGAAGCGCTTCCCCGCGTACCTTCAGCAGCTGACGATGGAGAGCAACGGAAAGCACACCACGCTCGGCGGCGCGCCGGTCGAGTGCGACACCGGCCCGATCTATTGGGGCGAACCCGGCACCAACGGCCAGCATTCGTTCTACCAGTTGATCCACCAGGGCACGCGCATCGTGCCCTGCGATTTCATCGGCTTCTGCCAGGCGTTGTCGCCGCTCGGCGAGCAGCACGACCTGCTGATCGCGAACCTGTTCGCGCAGAGCGAGGCGCTCGCGTTCGGCAAGACCGAGGACGAAGTGCGCGCCGAAGGCACGCCGGAGACTCTGGTGCCGCACCGCACGTTCGCGGGCAACCGTCCGAGCAGCACGATCCTCGGCGAACGCCTGACGCCGCATGCGCTCGGCGCGCTGGTCGCGCTGTACGAGCACAGCGTGTTCGTGCAGGGGACGATCTGGGACATCGACTCGTTCGACCAGTGGGGCGTCGAGCTCGGCAAGGCGCTGGCCAGGCGGACCGCCGCCGAGGTCGGCAGCGAGACGGAGCCGGAGCTGGCGCACGACAGCTCGACGAATGCGCTGATCCGGCGCTATCGCCGTCAGCGCGGAGCACGCCCATGAACGCGAAGATCGATCCGCGCGCGGGCAGCCCGGCGCGGGCCGGGCAACTCGTCGACGTCGCCCGGCTGGTCGAGGCGTACTACGGCAACAAGCCTGATCCGGCCATACCGGCGCAGCGTGTCGGCTTCGGCACCTCGGGCCATCGCGGTTCGTCGTTCGCGAGCAGCTTCAACGAGAACCACGTGCTGGCGATCAGCCAGGCGATTTGCGAGCACCGGCGCCGCCAAGGCATCGACGGTCCGCTGTTCGTCGGCATCGATACGCATGCCTTGTCGGTGCCGGCGTTCGAGAGCGCGCTCGAGGTGCTCGCCGCGAACGGCGTGGAGACGCTGATTTCCGCGGGTGGCGAATATACGCCGACACCGGCGGTCTCGCACGCGATCCTCGGCTGGAACCGCGATCGCGCGAGCGGTCTCGCCGACGGCATCGTGATCACGCCCTCGCACAACCCGCCCGAGGACGGCGGCTTCAAGTACAACCCGCCGAACGGCGGCCCGGCCGACACCGGCGTCACGCGCGCGATCCAGGACCGCGCGAACGCCTTGCTCGAGCAGGGCCTGCGCGACGTGCGCCGCCTGCCGCTCGCGCAGGCGCGCAACGCGCCCTGCGTGCGCGAGCACGATTTCCTCGATGCCTACGTCGCCGACCTCGCCGACGTGATCGACTTCGACGCGATCCGCGGCTCCGGCCTGCGGCTCGGCGTCGACCCGCTCGGCGGCGCCGGCGTGAACTACTGGCCGCGCATCGCGGAACGCCATCGCATCGACCTCGACGTGCTCGACACCGAAGTCGACCCGACCTTCGCGTTCATGACGCTCGACTGGGACGGACGCATCCGCATGGACCCGTCCTCGCCGTACGCGATGCGGCGCCTGATCGGGTTGAAGGACAAGTACGACGTGGCGTTCGCCTGCGATACCGACCACGATCGCCACGGCGTCGTGGCGAAGAGCGTCGGCCTGATGCCGTCGAACCGCTACCTCGCCGTGATGATCGACTATCTGTTCCGCCACCGCGCGCGGTGGCGCGCCGACGCGGGCATCGGCAAGACCGTGGTCAGCAGCGCGATGATCGATCGGATCGCCCGGCGCCTCGGTCGCCACGTGCGCGAAGTGCCGGTCGGTTTCAAGTGGTTCGCCGACGGGTTGCTCGACGGCGCGCTCGGTTTCGGCGGCGAGGAGAGCGCGGGCGCGTCGTTCCTGCGCAAGGACGGCCGCGTCTGGACGACCGACAAGGACGGCATCGCGCCGGCCTTGTTGTCCGCCGAGATCGCCGCGCGCGGCGGCCGCGACCCCGGCGATTGCTACCGCGCGCTCGAGCGCGACCTCGGCACGGTGTTCACCGACCGCGTCGACGCGCCGGCGAATGCGGCGCAGCGCTCCCGGCTCGCGAAACTCGCGGCGACCGACGTGCGCATCGGCGAACTCGCCGGCGAGAAGATCGCGCAGGTGCTCGACCGCGCCCCCGGCAACGACGCGGCGATCGGCGGCATCAAGGTCGTCGCCGCGAACGGCTGGTTCGCGGCACGGCCTTCCGGCACCGAAGACATCTACAAGATCTACGCCGAAAGTTTCCGCGGCGAGGAACATCTGCGCGCGATCCTCGCCGAAGCGCAGGACATCGTCGACCGCATCGTCGGCGACTGAGGTACGCAACCGGGTTCCCTTCTCCCGGAAATGAGGAGGGATTTGCGGCCGGGCGCGTCGGCACGACCGGCGAGCCGCGACGGCAAGGGAATCGCAGCGATGAGCGAATCGTTCAGGATCGGCGACCACGTGCGTTGGAACTCCGAAGCGGGCTGGGTCAGCGGCACGATCATCGGCATCCACACCCGTGATTTCGACTACAAGGGCCACACGCACCGCGCCAGCGCCGACGATCCTCAGTACGAGATCAAGAGCGACAAGACCGACCACGTCGCCGCGCACCGGGGCCGCGTGCTGCAGAAGATCGCCTGAGCGATGCCCGGGGACGCGAAACCCGCCGCGGGGCTGACGATCTGGACGATCGGGCATTCGACCCGGCCGCTGGACGAGTTCCTCCGCCTGCTCGCCGTGTATCGCATCGAGCAGGTCGCCGACGTGCGCCGCTTCCCGGGTTCGCGCAAGCACCCGCACTACGGCGGCGACGCGTTGAAGGAGGCGCTCGCGCAGCACGGCGTCGCCTATCGCTGGCTGCCCGAGCTCGGCGGCCGACGCCGCGCCTCGGCCGATTCGCCGAACACCGGCTGGCGCAGCGCGGCGTTCCGCGGCTACGCCGACTACATGGCCAGCGCGGAATTCGCCGCCGGGCTGGCGACGCTGCTCGCGCTCGCGCGCGAACGCCGCACGGCGCTGATGTGCGCCGAAGCCGTCTGGTGGCGCTGCCATCGCGGCCTGATCGCGGATGCCTTGCGCGTCGAGGGCGCCGAGGTCGTGCACATCCTCGATGCCACGCATGCGGTCGCGCATCCGATGACCGCGCCGGCGCGGGTGCGCGACGGCCGCCTCTGCTATGCCGCCGATGCGGGCGCCGCATCCGGCGCGAAGGCTTGATTCCGGCGGGACACGACGTCATCTGTGCGGGACCGGGAGCGCGCGTCGCGCGCGCCGAGCCGCAACGAGGTTTGCCCATGTCCGCCGCACGACCCGCGCGATTGCGCATCGATTTCGTTTCCGACGTGTCCTGTCCGTGGTGCGCGATCGGCCTGAACTCGCTCGAGCAGGCGATCGGCCGGCTCGACGGCGAGGTCGCGGTCGACCTGCATTTCCAGCCGTTCGAGCTCAATCCGCGGATGGCGCCGGAAGGCGAGGACGCGACCGAGCACCTGATGCGCAAGTACGGCAGCACGGGCGAGCAGATCGAGCGCAACCGCGAGGCGATCCGCGCGCGCGGCGCCGAGCTGGGTTTCACGTTCGGCGCGCGCGGCCGCGTGCACAACACGTTCGACGCGCATCGCCTGCTGCATTGGGCGGCGCTCGAAGGGCGGGACAAGGAGCGCGCGTTGAAGCACGCGCTGCTGCGCGCCTATTTCACCGACGGCGAGGACGTCTCGGCGCACGACGTGCTCGCGCGCATCGCGGGCGAGGTCGGGCTCGACGCCGTTCGCGCGCGACGGATTCTGTCGTCCGGCGAATACGCCGACGACGTGCGCGCGCAGGAACGCTTCTTCACCGATCGCGGCATCCAGTCGGTGCCGGCGGTCATCGTCAACGAACGCCACCTGATCTCGGGTGGCCAGCCGGTCGAGGTGTTCGAGCAGGCGCTGCGGCAGATCGCGGCCGAAGGTGTGCGCACCGGCTAGGCCGCGTCGGTCCCACCGTTGTTTGCGCCCGGCATCGCGCGACGCCGGGTTCGTGGCGCGGCCACGACATTGCCGGGAGTCCGATTCCATGCAGGAGCCGACGACGAACGTCGCCATCGTCACCGCCGCCAGTTCCGGCATCGGCGCCGCTGCGGCGCGGCGCCTTGCCGCGCGGGGATGGCGCCTCGTGCTGTTCGCGCGCTCCGCGCGCATCGAGGCGGTGGCGTCCGAACTCGGCGCGATCGCGGTGCGCGGCGACATCGCCGATCCGGCCGACCTGCAGCGACTCGTCGACACGGCACTGGAACATCACGGTCGCATCGATGGCGCCGTCATCAGCACCGGCCATCCGCCGAAAGGCGAGCTCGCCGCGATTCCCGACGCGGACTGGCATGCCGGGCTCGATCTCACGCTGATGCCATCGGTGCGCCTCGGGCGCCTGTTGCTGCCGCTGATGAAGGCGCAGGGCGGCGGTTCGATCGTCGCGATCTCCGCATACGGCGCGGTCGTGCCGGATGCGCAGTTCCCGGTGTCCTCCGCGTTGCGCGCGGCGCTCTCCGGCTACGTGAAGCTGTTCGCGCGCAGTCATGCCGCGAGCAACGTGCGCATGAACAGCGTGCTCGCCGGCTTCATCGACAGCTATCCCGAGGAGGCCTCGATCGTGGAGCGCATTCCCGCCGGTCGCTACGGCCGCGTCGAGGAAGTGGCGGCGACGATCGCATTCCTGCTGTCCGGCGACGCCGGTTACATCACCGGGCAGAACCTGCTCGTCGACGGCGGACTGGTCGGCGCGATCTAGCCCCGGCTTGCGGGGAGCCCTGTATCCGCCGTTTCGTGCCGGATCGACGCACAACCGAGCGAACGCGGAATGCCGGATGCATTCGCACGCCGGAATGGCGACGTTTCATTCCTTCCGTACCGCATGCCCGCCGAACTCGTTGCGCATCGCGGCGAGCAGCTTGTCGGCGAACGAGTCGCCGTCGCGCGAGCGCAGGCGCGCGATCAGCGAAGCGGTGATGACCGGTGCCGGCACGTCGAGGTCGATCGCCTCGGCGACGGTCCAGCGGCCTTCGCCGGAGTCGGCGACCCACGGCGCGATGCCGTCGAGCTTCGGGTTCTTGCCGAGCGCATCGGCGGTGAGGTCGAGCAGCCACGAACGCACCACGCTGCCGGTGCGCCAGATCTCGGCGATCTGGTGCAGGTCGAGCGCGAATTCCCGCTTGTGGCCGAGGATCGAGAAGCCTTCGGCGTAGGCCTGCATCAGGCCGTATTCGATGCCGTTGTGGACCATCTTGGTGAAGTGGCCGGAGCCGACCGGGCCGACGCGGCCCCAGCCCCTGTCCTTCGCCGGCGCCAGGGTCTCGAAGATCGGGCGATGGCGTTCGACTGCGTCCTCGCCGCCGCCGATCATCATGCTGTAGCCTTCGGCGAGCCCCCAGATGCCGCCGCTGGTGCCGCAGTCGATGTACGCGATGCCCTTCGCGGCGCAGGCGTCGGCGCGGCGCAAGGTGTCCTTGTAGTTCGAGTTGCCGCCGTCGATCAGCGTGTCGCCGTTCGCGAGCAGCGGCAGCAGCGCGTCGATCGTGCCGTCGGTGATCGCGCCGGCCGGCACCATCAGCCACAGCGTACGCGGCGCTTCAAGCTTTCCGACGAGTTCCGGCAGCGACGCGGCCGACCGCGCGCCGTTGTCTTCGAGCGCCTTGCGCGCCTCGGGCTTCGGATCGAAGCCGACCACGCGATGCCCGCCGCGCACGAGGCGCTGCGCCATGTTCGCGCCCATGCGGCCGAGGCCGATCATGCCGAGTTCCATCGTGTTCTCCTGCAGCTCGTGATTGTCGTTCGATCGCGCGGCGCCGGCTTCAGCGACCCCGCGCGTCGGTGCGCAGCATCAGGACGATCCCCAGCGCGACGGCCGCCGCGATGATCGCGGCGTTCCAGCCGGACAGGTTCGCGCGCGCGATCGCGATCGCCATCGACGGTTCCATCTGGATCAAGGTCGCGCGCATCGAGAGGCCGAGCAACGAAGCGATTTGCGCGACGGCTTGCAGGCAACTCGCATACACCGCGGCGAGCAGCACGCAGGCGGCGGCGAGCAGGCCGCCGAGCCAACTGCCGGCAAAGCCGTGCGCGCGCAACGCCCACGCGACGACGACGGCGACGACGAACGCGAAGCCGGCAAGCTCGCCGCGGCTGTAGAGCGAGAGCAGGCACCAGACCGCGCCGCCGGCAAGCGCGCTCATCAGCGCAGTGGCGATGCCGATCGCGCGGGGGCGGTTCGTGCCGATGGCGGTGTCGCTTGGCATCGCGCGCGCGGTGCTCCGGAGATCGCGCCGGATCGACGGCGCAAGACGGTCGATGATAGCGGCATGCGGCACGCGAGCGGAAACGGAACGGGCGCGCTTAGTCGAAACCGAATCCGCGCCCGACCGCGCTCGCGACGGCGCGCGGGCTCGGCGGCGGGGCGAATCAGTGCGGGTCGGGCGCCAGGGTTTCATCCTCGCGCAGCATCCACGCCTGCGGAACGTGCTGGAAGCCGATGTGCGGGTAGTAGCGTTCCGCCGCCGGCGCGGCGAGCAGCAGCAGCTTCGCCCGCGGCGCGGCGGCCTGCGTGCGCCGGACCAGTTCCTTGCCGATGCCGCGGCGCTGGTGCGAGACGCGCACGGCGAGGTCGGCGAGGTAGGTCGTCCAGGCGAAGTCGGTCACGCAGCGCGAGATGCCGACCAGCAGCCCGCCTTCCCACGCGGTAACGGTCAGGTTCGCATGCGCGAGCATCGCGCCGAAGCGGGCGTCGTCGTCGATGGGCCGGCGCTCGCCCAGCGTCGAGGCGCGATAGAGCTCCCGGGCTTCCTCGAGGGCCGGGCGGTAGTCGTCGCGGTAGAGGATCGTCATGGCGTTTCCTTCGGTTCGAGCAGGCGGTGCACCGAGGCGGGCAGCGGCGTGCCGTCGGCGATGCCGTCATCCGGCTCCGGCAGGCCATGCGCGATGCGCTGCGGCACCACGCCGGCCCAGTGCGGCAGGGTGCGGTCGGCTGGATTGTCCTTGACGGCGCCGCTGCGGATCTTCGCGCTCGCATCCTCGATCGTGAAACGCAGCACGTGCGTCGCGGCGAGCTCGTTGCGATCGGCCGGGCGCGATTCGGCGGCGCGGCCCGGGATCAGCGCGTCGACGAATCGCGCCATCGCATCGGCTTTGGCGGCCGCGTCCTCGACCAGGCGTGCGCGGCCGAACGCGACGACCGAGCGGTAGTTCATCGAGTGGTCGAAGTGCGAGCGTGCCAGCACGAGCCCGTCGACGTGGGTCACTTCGACGCAGGCAGGAACGCCTTCGCCGAGCCGGTTCATCAGGCGGCTCGCGATCGAGCCGTGCAGCAGCAAGGCATCGCCATCGCGCGCGTACAGCATCGGGATCACGAACGGCTGCCCGTCGCTGGCGAAACCGACGTGCGCGAGCATGCCCGCGTCGAGGATCGCGTGGACGGTCTCGCGGTCGTAGCTCGCGCGCTGGCGCACGCGGCGCACTTCGTGGCGCGCGCCGCGCGGATGCGCGGGATGTGGCAAGTCCTGGTCGGCGGGTTCGGGCATGATCGCGGCGCGAGTGGGGAGGGGCGCCATCGTGCGCCGATTATTGGTACCATCAAGCTCCATGTGATCGTGCATTGATGGAGCCATTCGTGTATCTGGATCTCGATGGCCAGGGTGCGCGCTACGCGCAACTGATCCGCGCCTTGAAGGGCGCGATCCTCGACGGCCGCTTCGCCGCCGGCGCGCGGCTGCCGGCGAGCCGCTCGCTCGCGCGCGAACTCGACCTGTCGCGCAACACCGTGCTCGCCGCCTACGAGCAACTGCAGGCGGAAGGCTTCCTGCTCGGTCGCGTCGGCTCGGGCAGCTTCGTCGCCAACGTCGGCAACGCGATGCCGCAGCGGCGCGCGTCGAACACCCTGATCGCGCCGTTGTCCGCGTTCGCGCATCGCGCGGCGGCGAATACCGACGGGCGCGGCATTCCCGGGCGCCAGCACCTGGACCTGCGCTACAACCTGCAGTACGGCCTGCCGTTGGCGAACCCGCTGCTCGGCAGCGTGTGGCGGCGCGAAGTCAGCCGCGCGGCGGAGCATGCCGAGTTCGACTATCCGGACGCACAGGGCCTGACCGCTCTGCGCGAGCAGATCTGCGACTACCTCTCGCGCCGTCGCGGCGTGCCGGCGCTGCCCGCGGACGTGCTGGTGGTTTCAGGCACGCAGCAGGCGTTCGCGTTGGCGGCGCGCCTGCTGCTCGAGCCGGGCGATACCGTCGTGCTGGAGGACCCGCACTACCGCGGCGCGCGCCAGGCGTTCGCCGCGCACGGCGCGCATGCGCGCGGCTGCCGCGTCGATGCGGACGGCCTGGTTCCGGCCGCGTTGCCGTCGAGCGCGCGCCTGGCGGTGGTCACGCCGTCGCACCAGTTCCCGACCGGCGCATTGCTGCCGCTGGCGCGTCGCGTCGAACTGCTCGACTGGGCCGCCGCACGCCGTGCCTGGCTGATCGAGGACGACTACGATGGCGAGTTCCGCTACGGCGGCCGGCCGCTGGCAGCGTTGAAATCGCTCGACCGCGACGGCCGCGTCATCTACATCGGCAGCTTCTCGAAGGCGCTGTTCCCGGCGTTGCGGCTCGGCTACATGGTGCTGCCGCCCGCGTTGCGCGACGCGTTCGTCGCCGCGAAATGGCTGGAGGACCGCGGCTGCAACGCACTGGAGCAGGCCGCGCTGGCGAATTTCATGGCCGACGGCGGCTTCGAGCGGCACCTGCGCCGCGCCGCGATCGCCTTGCGCGCGCGCCGCACGGCGATGCTGGCCGGCTTGAAGAAACACGCGGCCGGCGTCGTCGAGGTGGTCGATTCGAACGCCGGCATGCACCTGACCGCGTGGCTGACGCAGGCGAACCACGGCGATTGCGAGCGCCTCGTCGCGCATGCGCGCACGCGCGGACTCGGCCTCTACACGGTCGCGCCGTATTGCCTGAAACCGCCGCCGCGACCGGGCCTCGTGCTCGGCTATGCGGCGCTGCCGCCGGCCGACATCGAGGCGGCGATGAAATTGTTCGGGCGGTGCCTGCGCGAGTGTGGCCTAGCCGGCGGCTGAGGCGGGCGACAGGAAGCGGGATCGCGGGTACCACGGCGCGCATCGGCCGGATTCAGCCCCGACCGCGCGCGTGTTGATCCGGCCGCCTGCCGCCCCGATATCGCCGGATGCGGCGTTGCAGCGCCGCAAGCGGCATAATGGACGACCACTATCGCGGCCGAGACCGCGCATCGAATCATGGGCTACAGCCAGACTTCCGAACCGATCCGCCTCGAACGCGACTGCGACGCCGTGATGGTGCCGCAGGGCGAGGCCGTGACCTTGCCTGCCGGGCAGGTCGGATACATCACGCAGGCGCTCGGCGGCAGCTTCACCGTGTACGTCGACGGCAACCTGTTCCGCATCCGCGGCGCGGATGCCGATGCGCTCGGCAAGGACCCGCCGGCGCCGCTGGAGCTGGCCGACGACGCCGGCGATGCCGACGTCGAGAAGCTCGTGTGGCAGCAGTTGCGCACCTGCTTCGATCCGGAGATCCCGATCAACATCGTCGAGCTGGGGCTGGTCTACGACTGCGACCTCGAGCATCGCGACGACGGCCAGCGCAAGGTCAACGTGCGCATGACCTTGACCGCTCCGGGCTGCGGCATGGGCGAAATCCTCGTCGACGACGTGCGCACCAAGCTGGAGATGATCCCGACCGTGGCCGAGGCCGACGTCGATCTCGTGTTCGATCCGCCGTGGAACCAGAGCATGATGTCCGAGGCGGCGCGGCTCGAGACCGGCATGATGTACTGAAGGCCGGAGCGGGCAGCGGAATCCGGAAAGCCGTTTCCGTCGAGTCCGGGATATCCCCGCTTTCGCCTCCCGCGTCGCGCATGGAACGCCCGAAGCGGAACGGTTCCGCGATTTCGCACGTTCGCCCATTGCGTCCGGCTGGTGTTTCGATCCAGCATGCGGAAGCGCGTGCGACGGAACTCCTCCGGCTGCAGGATCCCCCCGCGGTCCGCCTTTCCGCCGCTTCCGGTTCGTGGAGCCGCCACGGGCCGGCGAGTCGTCGAAAGCGGTCCTCGCGCAGTGAACTGTTCGCTGGGAAACTGTCCGCCGTCCGCGCTTCCGGGAGGGTCGTCGTGAAACGCCATCTGTATCTGGTCGCGCTGGCGCTGTTCCTCGTCACGCTGGTCTACGACGCGCTCGTCTGGGGAGCGTTGCCGCTGTTGCCCGGCGTCGGCCCGGCGATCGAGGATTCGGCGCATCGTCAGGCGCCCCTGGCGAGTACCTACATCGCGTTCGGGCGCGCCGCCGATGGCGCCGTGCCTCTGCTGCAGTCGTTCGGCGAGCGGCGCCTCGTCGATGCGCTACGCGACGGCTTTCCACGCATCAGCGAGGACTCGACCGTGGCGATGGACTTGATCTTCGGCACGACCTGGAACAGCCATCATCGCTGGCTGAAGACGATGTACTGGGCGCCACCGCTGTTCCTGCTGCTCGGCCTGGCCCTGTGGCTGCTGCGGCCGCGCCGCGTGCGCGCGCTCGCCCGTCGCTGAAACTCCTCTCCCCGCGTTTTCTCCCGGCGCTTCGGATCCGCGTGACGCAGGTCGGCGCGCGCGTTCGTGCTGCATTGCGGCGTGTCCGCCGGGCTTCGCAAAGTGTGGGCTGCTTGGCATTTCCGCGGCCTCGGCGGATTTCGTCAGCTTCCTGAAAGAAAGCCGCTGCTACACCCACGCGGCGGGTTGTCGAGACATTCGACCGGGGCTGTATCCACGACGGGCGGTTGCACAGGCCGCCGGGTGACGCGGGCGTCGCTGCATGGCGCCGGCGAACGTCGGGATGCGGCCGGGACATTCCGTGAAAGCCATCCATCTTGACCCGGGAACACTGCGCACATGCGTGGGGACGGAGTGGGGGGCGGCCGAACAGGGCCGCGCGTCCAGGCGCGAATCCGACATCAGCATTGAGGGAGCACCAAATGCTTAGTTCGAGAAATGTTTCGCGGCACGCCGCCCTGGCGGCAGCCATCGCTTTCGGCGTCATCGCCGCCGCTGCCAACGCCGGCAGCGACAGCACGGGGCAAGCCAACCAGGCCGTCGCGCTCGCGTCGGCGACCGCGCTGTCGCCCGGCGACGTCATCGACGGAATGCTTCCGTTCACGCAGCCGATGCACGTCGAAGTGGCCCTGAAACTGCGCAATCGCGCGGCGCTCGACAGCTTCGTCCAGTCCGCCGCGCATGCCAACGCGCTCGGTGCCCGCACCACGATGACGCCCGAGCGCTTCGCCGCCGACCACGCGCCGACCGAGGCGCAGGCGCAGGCGGTGGCGGACTTCCTGACCCAGGCCGGCTTCGCCAACGTCGCCATCGCGCCGAACCGCCTGCTGGTGTCGGCGGACGGCACCGCCGACGTGGCGCAAGCGGCGTTCCAGACCTCCTTCGCGCGCGTGCGCAAGGCCGACGGCCGCGAGGCGTATGCCAACACCGACGCGGTGCGCATCCCGACCGCGTTGCAGGACAGCGTGCTCGCCGTGCTCGGCCTGCAGGACGTGCACCAGGCGCACACGATGCTGCGCCCGATGCAGGAAGGTGCTCCGGGCATCTTCGCGGTGACCGGCCACAACCCGACCGAGTTCTCCTCGATCTACGGCGGCAGCGGCGTGACCACGGCCGCGGGCGTGACGATCGGCATCATCACGCAGGGCAAGATCACGCAGACGATCACCGACCTCAACACGTTCACCTCGAACAACGGCCTGGCGACGGTGACGACGCAGACCGTCAACACGAACGGCACCAGCACCGACACCAGCGGTGTCGGCGAATGGAACCTGGACAGCCAGGACATCGTCGGCATGGGCGGCGGCCAGGTCGGCAAGCTGATCTTCTACAACATCCCGACCCTGTCGAACGCGAACCTGACGGCCGACATCAACAAGGTCGTGACCGACAACACGGCGAAGATCATCAACGTCTCGCTCGGCGAATGCGAAACCTCGGCGAAGGGCGACGGCTCGGCCGCGGCGCAGGACCAGAGCTTCGCGCAGGCGGTGGCGCAGGGCCAGACGTTCTCGATCTCGACCGGCGACGACGGCGCCGACGAATGCGGCAACGGCGGCACCACGCCGAGCTGGCCGGCGGCATCGCAGTATGTGATTGCGGTCGCGGGCACGAAGCTGGATGCGTCGACGACGACCTGGAACAGCGAAGTCGTGTGGAACGACCTCAGCATCGGCAACGGCGCCACCGGCGGCAGCCAGAGCACGTTCGAGCCGAAGCCGAGCTGGCAGACCTTGTGGTCCGGCACGTATCGCGGCGTCGCCGACGTCGCCTTCGACGGCAGCCCGAGCTCGGGCGCCAAGGTGATCGTCAACGGCGGCACCCAGCAGATCGGCGGCACCAGCCTGTCCGCGCCGATCTTCGCCGGCATGTGGGCGCGCGTGATCGCCGCGAAAGGCACCGGCGTCGGCTTCGCCGGACCGCTGCTGTACCAGTTGCCGGCGTCCGATTTCCACGACGTGACTTCCGGCAACAACAGCGGCTCGACCGCCGGCGTGGGGTACGACCTCGCCAGTGGCCGCGGCAGCGTGATCCTGTCCAGCGCGATCAACCACATCGGTGGCGGAGGCGGCACGAACGTTCCGCCGGTGGCGAACTTCAGCTTCACCACCAATGCGCTCGTCGCGAGCTTCACCGACACGTCGACCGACAGCGACGGCACGATCGCCTCGCGCGCGTGGACCTTCGGCGACGGCGGCACCTCGACCGCCGCGAGTCCGAGCCACACCTATGCGGCTGCGGGCACCTACAGCGTCTCGCTGACGGTGACCGACAACGGCGGCGCGACCAACACCAAGACCAGCTCGGTCACGGTCAGCGGCGGCGGCAGCGGCGGCGGCAATGTGCTGCAGAACGGCGTCGCGGCGACCGGCCTCACGGCGACCACCGGCAATTCGGTCAGCTACACGATGGTCGTTCCGGCCGGCGCGACGAGCCTCAATTTCGCGATCTCCGGCGGCACCGGCGATGCCGACCTGTACGTGAAGTTCGGCTCCGCGCCGACCACCAGCAGCTACGACTGCCGGCCGTACGTCTCCGGCAACAACGAAAGCTGCCCGATCACGACCGCGCAGGCGGGCACGTACTACATCATGGTGCGCGCCTACTCGACCTTCAGCGGCGTCAGCCTGCTCGGCAGCTACTCGACCGGCGGCGGCGGTACCGGCGGCGGCAGCGTGCTGCAGAACGGCGTGCCGGTCACCGGCGTGTCGGCCGGCGCGAGCGCGTATTCGACCACCTACACGATCACGGTTCCGTCGGGCGCGACCAATCTCGTCGTCACCACCTCCGGCGGCAGCGGCGACGGCGACCTGTACGTGCGGCTCGGCTCCGCGCCGACGACCTCGACCTACACCTGCCGCTCGTGGAACTACGGCAACAGTGAAACCTGCACGATCGCCGCGCCGAGCGCCGGTACGTACTACGTGCGGGTCTACGGTTATTCGGCGGCTTCCGGCATCACGTTGAAAGCCAGCTACACGCCGTAGCGATCGCTTTTGGACGAAGGTCGCCAGGGCTGGCGGGACACGGTGGCGGATGCGTCCGCCACCGTGTTTTTTGTGCGATCCGTCCGGGATCGCCGCAAGCTGCCCGGATCGCGCGTTCGTGACGGGCACGGCCTCGGTGCGTCCACGCGCAGCCATCCATGGCCGCACTTTTCACCAACGGCAAGCATGGGTGAGATGCTGCGTGCCGCGGTTTCTCGAACATGTCCGGCGACGGCCATGTCGTCGGCAGGGCCGGCCGCAGCCATTCATGGCGGGCTTTGCCTTTGTTCTTTCTTCCCCCTGAAGGGGCGTTCGCGCGCGCTCAGCCGGACGCGGCCTCGAAGCGGTTCGCGTCGCGGTTCTTGCGCACGCTCGCCGGATTCCAGATGCGGCCGTTCATCGCGATGTAGACGCCGTCCGGCAGGGTCTGCACGGCGCCGACCGCGCAGCCGATGTTGAACACCGCGTCGGAACCCTTGAACAGCGCCGGATTCAGCGCGCCGGTCAGCACGATCACCTTGTCCTCCAGGCCGGCCAGCGCCTGCGCGGTCTCGACCATCGTGTCGGTGCCGTGCGTGACGAGCACGTGCCGGTGCGACTGCTGCTCGATCGCATGGCGGATCGCGACGCGGTCGTCGTCGTCCATGTGCAGGCTGTCCTTGCGCATCGCCGGCAGCACGTCGAACGTGAACGCGACGCCGAGCGCCTCGAGGATCTCGCCGATCTGCGGCGCGCCGATCTGGAACGTGGACTTGTCGTCGAAGTAGATCTTGTCGATCGTGCCGCCGGTGGTGACGATGACCAGGTGCTGCATGGTGGCTTTCCGTTCTGCGCGCGGCGCGCGGCCGCATCAAGGGCCGCGATTGTCGGCGAGTATCGCGGCAGCGTCCATCGCCGGGACGGCCAGCCGCGACAGGCCGTGGCTGACGAACAGGCGCAGCGCGGCGCGTGGCCGGGCATCGCCGTTCGCACGCTCGACGGCGGCGGCATGGCGCGCCAGCAGCGTGGTTGCGAGGCAGCGCGCCAGGGTGAGCGCGAAGCCGCGCGCGCCGGCCTCGAGCGCGGCGCGGTCGCGCGCCTGCGCGTGCAGCCACGCGCGCGCGCCGCCGAGCGTGGCGAGCACGCCGTGGCGGTCGTCGCCGGCATCGGCGAGCAGGGTTTCCGTCACGCGCAACACCGCATCGATGCCGTCGTCGCCGAGCGCGCGCAACACGTCCAGCGCGAGCACGTTGGTGGTGCCTTCCCAGATCGGATACACCTGCGCGTCGCGCAGCAATTGCGGAATGCCGGTGTTCTCGATGTAGCCGGCGCCGCCGAACGCCTCGCAGGTTTCCGACGCGATGCGCACCGCGAGTTTTCCGGTCCAGAGTTTCGCGAGCGGCGTCAGCACGCGCAGCAGCGCCTTCTCGTCCGCCGACGCGGTGCCGTGCTCGGCCTTGCCGAGCAGCCCGGTCGCGCGGAAGACCAGATGGAACGCCGCCTCGAACTCGGCCTGCATCGCGGCCAGGGTCGACAGGTGCAGCGGCTGCTCGATCAATGCGCGTCCGAACGCGCGTCGGCGCCGCGCGTAGTCGAACGCCAGCGCGAGGCAACGCCGCATCGTCGCCAGCGCGCAGACCGCGTTCCAGGTACGCGTGACGTTAAGCATCGGCGCGATCAGGCGCACGCCGTGCGCGAGTTCACCGACCGGCTCGGCGAAGGTGCCGTCGAGGCGGATTTCGGCGGTCGGCAATTCGCGCGTGCCGAGCTTTCCCTTCAGGCGGTCGACGCGGATGCCGTTCCAGCGGCCGTCGGCATCGTGCGTCTCGAGGTAGAACAAGGCGAGCGCGCCGGTGCCGTCGCCGCCGCCCTCGGGGCGCGCAAGGGTCAACGCCATCTCGCCGATCACCGCCGAGGTGAACCACTTGCGGCCGTGCAGGCGCCAGCGGCCGTCGTCGCCGCGGCGCGCGACGGTTTCGGTGTTGCCGACGTCGGAGCCGCCGGCGGTCTCGGTCATCCACTGGCCGGACAGCCACAGGTCCGCCGCGTCACGCGAGAGCAGGTGCGGCAGCGCGCGCGCGGCCAGCGCCGCGTTGCCGGAGGCTTTCAGCGCCGTCGCCGCGCCGTCGCTCATCGCCAGCGGGCAGGTGTGGAACTCGCTCGCGACGTGATGCAGGTAGACGCGCGCGAACTGGTCGACGCGCGCGTGCTCGCCGTGCGTCGCCTCGTGCCCGGCCGCGACGAGTCCGTAGCGCGCGCTGATCGCCGCGCCGCGCTGCCAGGTCGGTGTCAGGTCGATGCGGTCGACGCGTTCGCCCCATGCGTCCCATTGCGTGAGGACCGGCTCGAGCGGCGCGCGGTCGCGCGCTTCGGTCCACGCGGCGGCGGCGAGCGCGCCGAGCTCGTCGAGATCGCCTTCGATCCGTGCCCGCATGTCGTGCGGCAACGCGTGCTCGAGGAACCCGCGCAGCACGCGGTCATCGCGGTACTGGTTGCCGAGTACCGGCGCGGCCTGGGTGAAATCCATGACGACGTGACCCTTGCGGAAACGCGATCACGGTACGCGCAGCCGTGGGCGGGCGGCAAGGTCCCTTGCGTGCCGCTTCCCGCCGGATGCGCCGGCAACGTCAGGCGGCGATGCGCTCGTCCGCGCGGATCGCCGCATGCGCCGCGGCGATCGCCTGCGCCTTCTGCTCGGCGCTGATGTTGACGCCTTCGGCGCGGATGAATTGGATGTCGGTCACGCCGAAGAAACCGAACACCTGGCGCAGGTACGCTTCCTGGAAGTCGGCGGCCGCCGCGTCGCCGCTGCTGTAGAAGCCGCCGCGCGAGGAGGCGATGACGACGCGCTTGCCGCCGGCCAGGCCCTCGGCGCCGTTCGGTCCGTAGCGGAACGTCTTGCCGGCGACCGCGAGGCGGTCGATCCATGCCTTCAGCGTGCTCGGGATCGAGAAGTTGTACATCGGCGCGCCGATCACGACGACGTCGGCAGCGAGGAATTCGTCGAGCGATTCGCTGCCGCCGCGCGCGGCCGGATCGCCGGCGTCCGCGACCGGTGCCCAGTGCGGCAGCGGGTTCGCGGCGACGTCGCGGTAGGTGACGCTGGTGCCCGGATGGGCGCGTGTCCACGCGCCGACGATCGCGGCGCCGAGTTCGCGGGTGACGGAATGGGTACCGAGCGCGCTGGAATCGATGTGCAGCAGTTTCATGGCGGTCTCGTCGAATGCGCCGGGAGTGGCGACGGCGACAAGTTAAGTCGTGGACGATCCCGCGATAAGTCGGCAATAATCGGATGAATCGTTCGTCAGGAGAAACAATTATGGCCGAAGGCGCCTTGGCGGATCTCAACGACCTGCGCTTCTTCGCCGCGGTGGTCGAGCACGGCGGGTTCTCCGCCGCCGGTCGCGCGCTCGGCGTGCCGAAATCGCGCCTCAGCAAGCGCGTCGCGCTGCTTGAGGAACGCCTCGGCGTGCGCCTGCTGCAGCGGACCACGCGCCGCTTCGCCGTCACCGAAGTCGGCGAGCGCTTCCATGCGCATTGCCGCGCGATGCTGGAGGAAGCGCGCGCCGCGCAGGACGCGGTCGACGAATTGCGCACCGAGCCGCGCGGCGTCGTGCGCGTCAGCTGCCCCGTGTCGATCGCGCAGACGGTCATCGCGCACGTGCTGCCGGACTTCATGGCGGCGCATCCGAAGGTGCAGGTGCGCCTGCTGGCGAGCAACCGCCGCTTCGACGTCATCAACGAAGGCATCGACGTCGCGATCCGCGTGCGCGACAAGCTCGACACCGACGGCAGCCTGGTGCTGCGCAGCTTCGGTCAGTCGCGCGTGCTGCTCGCCGCGGCACCGGCGTTCCTCGACGCGCACGGCAGGCCCGGGGTGCCCGACGACCTCGAGCGCTTGCCGCTGTTGTCGTGGTTCGAGCACGAAGGCGCGCAGATGCTCGAACTGATCGGGCCGGACGGCGGGAGCACCAACGTCGAGATGCAGGCGCGGATGATCTGCGGCGAATTCGCCGTGATCTACGAGGCGGCCAGGCGCGGCATGGGCATCGCGGCGCTGCCGGAATTCGTCTGCGCGCCGGCGATCGCGCGCGGCGAACTGGAGGTCGTGCTGCCCGAATGGGACATGCCGCAGGGCATCGCGCATTTCGTCTACGCGAGCCGGCGGGGCCTGCTGCCCGGCGTGCGCGCGTTCGTCGACTTCCTCGCCGATCGCCTGCCGGAGGCGATGCGCCTGAAACATACCCAGTGCATGCAGCGCAAGGACGACGACGGCATCGGCTGACGGCGATCGGGCCGTCTGTTGCGGCGTCGCTTGTATCGGGAGGCGGCGTGAATCAATGTACGGGTTTGCCGTCGCGCGAGGACCGACCCATGAAACGATTCCTGTGGTGCGTGCTGTTCTTGTCCGCGTCGTTCGCTTCCGCCACGGCTGCGGCCGCGGATGGCTACGTCACCGGCAACGTGAACCTGCGCGCAGGGCCGGCTTCGGACTATCCGCGCATCACGACCCTGCGCGCCGGGACCCCGGTCTCGATCCAGGGCTGCATCGACGGCTGGACCTGGTGCGACGTCATCGCGTTCGGCGATCGCGGCTGGGTCGCCGGCAATTTCCTGCAATACGACTACCAGAGCCGGCGCGTCTACATCCCCGCATACGGCGCGCGCATCGGCATTCCGATCATCTCGTTCGCGCTTGGCGCGTACTGGGACAGCCACTACCGCAGCCGCTCCTGGTACGGCCAGCGTTCGCGCTGGGAACATCGGCCGATGCCGGGACATCGCCCGCCGCCCGCGCATCGCCCGCAGCCGCGACCACCCATGCATCGGCCGCAACCGCCGCGTCCGCCGGTGCGGGGACCGCGCCCGCAGCCGTATGTCACGCGCCCGCAACCGCGTCCGCAGGCCGGTCCCGCGCATTCACCCGGCGCGCCGGGCCATCGGCCCGACAGGCCCGGAACCCGGCCGCGTTCGAAGCACGACGACGGATCGCGGCGCGACGGTACGCGGCGTTGAGCGCTTCCGCTCGCGGGCTTCGGGCGCGGCCAATCGCCCGAGTCCCGCCATTTCGCGGGACCACGGGCAGCGGTCCCCTAACCGGGAGGCCGGCGTCTCGTCGTCGGTGAAACGGAAAGCCGGGCGCGGTTGCCGGGCGAGTCAACCGGACGCCTGATCCGGTTCCTTCAGCTGCTTCACCAGGGCTCCCACGGCGGCGGCCTTGGTCGCCCCGGTTTCCAGTTGCCCGAGGGCCAGGAGGATGCCGCGGGCGAGGCCGATTGAATTGGGAGACTGGCCGAGGACGCCATAGGCGCGCTGGGCGAGATCGATCGCGAGCGCGAGCCGGTTCGGGTTTCCCAGGTAGATGGAGAACGAATCGCGCACGGCAGCGGGTACGGTCCGCATGCCCATTTCCCGATCGTCGACCAGCTGGCCGGCGGAAATTCCCAGCGCGTCGGCCAGGCGCGGGATCTCCGAAAGCGGCGGCTCGCGCCGGTTCTTCGGGTTGGCCGCTTCGTAGTTCGCGATGAGGCTCTGTCCGCTGTAGCCGCAGCGATGCGCCAACTCCTCCTGCGTCAACCGTGCGGTCTTGCGCCAGTAACGCAGTCGCTCATGGAAATCCATGAGTCGATTCTTCACGTTCCGTGATGAAGGTCTAACACGATTCGTGTTGACAAAATAATCACGAAATGTGATTTTCCGGCCGCAATTGCATGGCGAGGAGGCTCGTGGGGGACAGGGGGATCCGGCTGCCGCGCGTCATGGCGGCGGCAGGGGCGCGCGACCGACGGTCCCGCCGCGTTCGAGCCGGTCGGCCGCGGGAGGGCAGGGCGGCAGCTTCCCGCAGGGAGGCTGCGGGCACCGCGTCTTTTCCGCGCCGGCACCCGTGGACCCGCCCGCCGACTCGTTTCCGCCGCCTTGGTGTCGTTGCCTGCTTCTGGAGATTGCCAGTGAAGATGCCTGCTTTGCTTCCGTTTGCCCAAACCCGATTCCGTTCGCCCGGCTTCTCGCGCCTAGCCGCCGCGATCGCGACCGCGCTGGTCGCGGCGCCGGCGGTCGCCGGGGGCGACGTCCGACATGTATCCGCGATCCGTTACGCGGAAGAGCGGGGTGGCCACGTTTCGTCCCGGCTCGAGCTGCGTCCTCCATCGACGGCCGCCCACACCGCGGCGCAGTCGCGCGGGAACGTGCCCGCGGCGCGGGCCGTGACGAGGGCCGTCACGAGCTGCCTGGACGACGGCGGCCCCGGTACATTGCGCAGCGTCGTCGAGGCGGCCGGCGAAGGCGACACGATCGATCTCGGCGGCCTGGCGTGCGGCAGCATCGTGTTGCAGCACGGGATGATCGAGGTCAACTGGGCGATCGACAGCCTCGTGATCCAGGGGCCGGGGCGCGATGCGCTGACGATCGACGGCGCCGGGCAGAGCGCCGTCTTCTACTACAGCGGCACCGGTACGCTCGATCTTCGCGATCTTTCGATCGCCCATGCGCTGGCCGTCGACGCGTGGGGCGCCTGCGTCTGCGCGTCGGGAGGCAACGTCAACCTGGATCGGGTAACGCTGTCGTCGTGCACCTCCCACCAGGTGACGGACCAGCGGGGATCGGTCGAAGGGGGCGCCGTGTTCGCATTCGGGAACGTGTCGGTCCGGGACAGCGAAATCCGCGACAGCACGGCCTCGAGCGAGTTGCCGGGGGCGGTCCCCGATGGAAGCGGCGGCTCCATCGTCATCAACCCGGTATTGGGAGGAGCGGTCGCGACCATCATCGGGGACATCACGATCCAGCGCAGCCGCATCAGCGGCAACAGCGCGGTCGCGCTGGCGGGCGGCGGCGTGGGCGAGGTCAGGGGCGGGGCGCTGCACACGCGCGCCGGAAACATCACGGTTTCCGACAGCGTGCTGGCCGGCAATCGGGTTTCTTCCGCCTTCGAGGACCTGGGCGGCTATCCGAGCTTCGCCGTCGGCGGCAGCCTGTACTCGAACTTCGGTCAGCTGACGATCAAGAACTCCACGATTTCGGACAACAAGGTCGAGTCGTCGGCCAACATCTATTGGGATCGCGGCGGCGGCATCGCGTTCTCCGGAACCGCAGCCAGGATCGAGAACACAACGATCGAGAACAACCGGGCGTCCGGCGACGGCGGCGGGCTGCATCACCAGGGGCATTCCCTCCAGCTGATCAACAGCACGATTTCGGGAAACTACGCGGCACGAGGCGCCGGCGGCCTGTACGACGTCAGCCCGACCTCGCTCGACCACGTGACGATCGCCTTCAACGGCAGTGGCGGCAACACCGGCGGCGCGGTGCTTCTGCACAGCGGGGAGATCTTCAGTTCGATCGTCGCCGACAACACCGCAGGCGGCGGCAAGGCAGCCGATCTGCAGACCGGGGCCGACGCCGCGGTGGAAGGCGCGTACAACCTGATCGGCGACGCGGGCTCGACGCCCTTGCCGGCCGAGACCCTGCATTCGGATCCGCAGCTCCTGCCTCTCGCGGAGAACGGAGGCGGCACCCGCACGCACGCCCTGACTGCGGGAAGTCCGGCGGTCGACGCCGGCAGCAACGAATTGAACCTGGACTACGACCAGCGCGGGAACGGCTATGCGCGGGTTTCCGGCTCCGCCCCGGATATCGGCGCCTTCGAGGTTCAACAGGGCGAAGCGATCTTCTCGGACGGGTTCGAAACCGGCATTGCCATCCCGCGTCATTGAGAGGGCGATCGCGCATCGCCGGGCCGAACAGCCGTTTCGGCCCGGCGTTCCCGCGAAAACGCGCGGCGCTCTCCAACAGCCGAAGGCTGGTCATCCGGCGGCCCTGGCCTTCCACGCCCCCGGGCCACCGGGTTCCCGCATGGCCATCCCTTCGGCTGTTGGAGAGCGCCTCGCAGGTTCCGTCCGGCGATCCGGCCGGCGCGGTTCAGGCGGTTCGACGCGTGCGCCTGTAGCCGCGCGCGCTCCAGCCGAGCGCGCCGATCAACAGCAGGCACAGCAGCACCTCGACGAGCGCCGGCACGCGCGCGGCCGGATAGACCCAGGCGGCGACGATGCCGTGGCAGAAGTAGAACAGCGCGATGATGCCGACCCAGAGCAGCGCGCGGCGCATGCCGGTGCGCAGCGCGAGCAGCGGCAGCAGCAGCGGCGGCAGCGTGAACAGCAGCGCGAGCGCTCCGTTGCCGTTCGCCGGCGGCGCCAGCCACAGGTACCAGGCGAACTGGAGCGCCACCAGCGCGCTCCAGGCGACGCCGCCGATCCGCAATGGATTCATGCCGGTGTCCCCAGGCGCGCGGCGATCGCGGCGACGCGTCGCCCGAGCGCGCGCGCGAGGATGCGTTCGTCGTCGCTGATCGCATTGCCGCCGTTCGCGCCGCCGACGTGGCTCGCGCCGTAGGGCGAACCGCCGCCGAGCGTGTGGCTGAGCGCCGGTTCGGTGTACGGAATGCCGACGATCAGCATGCCGTGATGCAGCAGCGGCAGCATCATCGACAACAAGGTCGTTTCCTGGCCGCCGTGCATCGTGTTGGTCGCCGTGAACACGCCGGCCGGCTTGCCGACCAGCGCGCCGGACGCCCATTCGGCCGGCGTCGAGTCGAGGAAGTGTTTCATCGGCGCGGCCATGTTGCCGAAGCGCGTGGGGCTGCCGAGCACGAGTCCCGCGCACTCGCGCAGGTCCGCGCGCGTCGCGTAGGGCGCGCCTTCGTCCGGTTCGGGCGGATGCGCGGCCTCGGTGACCGCCGCGACCGGCGGCACGCTGCGCAATCGCGCGCGCATGCCTTCGATTTCCCCGATGCCGCGCGCGACCAGCCGCGCGAGCTGCGCGAGCTTGCCGGTGCGGCTGTAGTACAGGACCAGGATTTCGTTCATGCGCGTGGCCGTCGTCGATGTGCCGAAGCGGTGGGATGACATGCGTGTTCCATCGTTGTCGCGGTCGCCTCCGGGGCGTTGGTGGCGCGACGCGCCCGCGGGCGGCGATCGCGCCCGCGTTTCGTTCGGCGGGTGCAGTGGGGTAGGCTCACGCCATGCTGTCCCGTCTCGCGAAGTTTGCCAGAACGCGCTACGACCGCGAGCGCACGCTCGCTTTCCTGCGTTTCACGTGGGAGCGTTTCGTCGAGGACCGCTGCCTGCAGACCGCCGGTGCGCTCGCCTACACCTCGGTATTCGCGCTGGTGCCGCTGACCGCCGCGGTGCTCGGCATCCTCGCCGCGTTTCCGGGCTTCGCCGGCTGGCGCGACCAGATCACGCAATGGGTGTTCGAGAACTTCGTGCCGGCCGCCGGCAGCACGGTGCAGGGCTACATCACGCAGTTCGCCGACAACGCGAGCAAGGCGACTGCGGTCGGCGTGCTGGTGCTGCTGTTCAGCGCGGTGTCGCTGATGATGAGCATCGAGGATGCGTTCAACCGCATCTGGCGCGTGCAGGTGGCGCGGCGGGCGAGCGCGCGCTTCGTGATCTACTGGACCGCGCTCACGCTCGGTCCGCTGCTGCTGGTCGCGGCGCTGGCGATCAGCTCGTACGCGTTCGCACTGCCGTTCATCGATGCCGCCGAGGCGCAGTTCTCGATCAAGGCGAAGGTGCTCGCCGCGCTGCCGTTCCTGATCGTCTGGGCGGCGATGATCGCGGCCTACGCGGTGATCCCGAACCGCGGCGTGCGCATGCGCGACGCGTTGATCGGCTCGCTCGTCGCCGCGCTGCTGTTCGAGGCGGCCAAGCGCGGCTTCGCGTTGTACGCGACCAAATACGCGAGCTACCAGCAGGTCTACGGTGCGCTCGCGATGGTGCCGATCTTCATCTTCTGGATCTACCTGTCGTGGGCGATCGTGCTGTTCGGCGCGTCGTTGACCGCATCGCTGAGCGCGTTCGACTATCGCCCGCAGGCGCTGCAATTGCCGCGCGGGCAGGAATTCGCCGGTCTGCTGCGCGTACTCGCCAGGTTCGTCGCCGCGCAGCGCGCCGGCAAGGGACTGCACGGCAGCCAGTTGCTCGCCAGCGAGCCGTTCCTCACCGACGACCTGCTGCAGCGCTATCTCGCCGACCTGCACCGCAGCGGGCTGATCCAGCGCGGCGAACTCGGCGAGTGGATGGTCGTGCGCGACCTGGCCGTCACGCCGCTGCGCGAAATCTACGCGGAAGGCAATTATCGATTGCCGCTCGACGGCACGGCACTGCGCGACGAGCTCGGCGCGCCCGCGACCCGCCTGCTCGACGGGTTGGCCGGGCATCTCAACGCGATGCTCGACGTGCCGTTGGCCGGACTGTTTCCGGCGGATGTACCATTCGGGGCCGCACAGGCGTCGACCGCAGCCGCGGCGCGCCCGGACACCCCGGAGCATCACGCATGACCCTCATTCGTTCCATAGCCTTCGCGGCACTCGCCGCCGTGTCGATCGGCACCGGCGTCGCCGCTGCCGCCACCGCGAGACAGCCGACGCTCAAGGTCGAGACGCTCGACGGCAAGACCTTCGACCTCGCCGCGGAGCGCGGCAAGTGGGTGATCGTCAATTTCTGGGCGACCTGGTGCTCGCCGTGCATCAAGGAAATGCCCGACATCTCCGCGTTCGTCGCGCGCCGCAAGGACGTCGCCGCGATCGGCCTCGCGTTCGAGGACACCGACAAGGCCGAGGTGCTCGCCTTCGCCAAGGCGCATCCGGTCAAGTACCCGCTGGCGCAGGTCGACGTGTATGCGCCGCCGGCCGACTTCGACACGCCGCGCGGGTTGCCGACGACCTACCTGATCGCGCCGGACGGCCGCGTCGCGAAGACCTTCACCGGCCCGATCACCGATACCGACCTGGAGAAGGCGATCGCGGCGGGCGCGGCGAAGTAGCGCCACCGTGGCGAGCGCGCGCTTCCTCGTTTCCGGGCTCGTGCAGGGCGTGTTCTTCCGCGCCTCGACACAGGCGCGGGCGCTGGCGCTCGGCGTGGCCGGCCACGCGCGGAACCTGGCCGACGGCCGCGTCGAGGTCGTCGCCAGCGGAACGCCCGAGGCGCTCGCCGAACTCGAAGCGTGGCTGCACGAGGGGCCGCCGGCCGCGCGTGTCGACGCGGTGCGACGCGAGGACCTGCCGGCGCAGGACGATCGCGGCTTCCGCACCCGTTGAGGACCGCATGAAGCGCCGCGGACCGCCGCCGCCGTCACGCGAGCGGCGCACGATTCGCACGATCGCGCCGCCCGGCACCGCGCGCCACGGACTCGCGCGCGTGATCTCCAAGCTCGGCATCGCCTCGCGCACGCAAGCGGCGCGATGGATCGCCGAGGGCCGCGTCACCCTCAACGGCCGCATCGCGCGCGATGCGGAAATGCCGGTCGACGCGGCGCGCGACCGCATCCTGGTCGACGGTGCGCCGGTCGCCGCGCGCGAGCGGATCTGCCTGATGCTCAACAAGCCGCGCGGCGTCGTCACCACGGCGGCCGACGAACGCGGCCGCGACACCGTCTACGCGTTGCTCGAAGGCGCCGGATTGCCGTGGCTCGCGCCGGTCGGCCGCCTCGACAAGGCCAGCGAAGGCCTGCTGCTGTTCACCAACGACAGCGGATGGGCCGCACGCGTCAGCGCTCCCGAAACGCATCTCGACAAGACCTACCACGTGCAGATCGACCGTCTGCCCGATGCCCGCCTGCTCGCGGCGATGACCGCGGGCGTCGCCGACGGAGGCGAGCGTCTGGCCGTGAAATCGGCGCGCGAATTGCGTCGCGGCGAGAAGAACGCATGGCTCGAAATCGTGCTCGACGAAGGCCGCAACCGGCAGATCCGCCGCGTGCTCGCGGCGCTGGACGTCGGCGTGGCGCGCCTCGTGCGCGTCGCGATCGGGCCGCTCGCCCTCGGCGCCCTGCCGAAGGGAAACTGGCGCATGCTGACCGGGGAAGAGGCCCGCGCCCTCGACGCCGCGCCGCGCCGAACCTGAATCGCGACGGTACCGCGCGCGTCGTCGTTCAGAGGAGGGCCATACGGGAATCGCAGAATGGAACGCGTTCCGACAGTGGAGAACGCCATGAACATGTTGCGCACATCCGTGCTGGGCCTGCTGGTCGCTTGCGTCTCGTCCGCGGCACTCGCACAGACCGCCACGCCGACGAAGCAGGACCCGAATCCGCCGCCGAAGGCACCCGAGTGGACGGACGCCGACACCAACCGCGACGGCTATCTCACCAAGGAGGAATTGATTCCGTACCCGGGCGTGATCAAGCGCTTCGAGGAGATCGACACGGATCGCGATGGGCGCATTTCCGAAGCCGAATACCGCGCCTGGTACGACAACGGCAAGAACAAATAGCAGTAGCCCGCATCGATGGTCGCGGCCGCCGTGCGGCCACCGATGCGGGCGTGTGGACCGTTCGGTCCGCGCTTTTCCTGCAAAACCGGCGGATGCGGGTGAAGCGCGGCCGGGTCGGTGGAGCATCCGGCCGCTGGAGAGGCATCAGGCGGGGACGACGCCGAGTCGGCGCCCGACTTTCACGAACGCCTCGATCGCGCGGTCGATCTGTCCGCGCGTGTGCGCCGCGCTCATCTGCGTGCGGATGCGCGCCTGGCCTTGCGGTACCACCGGATAGAAGAAGCCGATCACGTAGATGCCTTCGGCGAGCAGTTCCTGCGCGAACGCTTGCGCGAGCTTGGCGTCGCCGAGCATGACCGGCGCGATCGGGTGCGTGCCCGGGCGGATGTCGAAGCCGGCGTCGGTCATGCGCTTCCTGAAATACAGCGCGTTGTCGCTGACCTTGTCGCGCAGCGCCGTCGACGACGACAGCATCTCGAAGACCTTGATCGACGCCGCGACCAGCGGCGGCGGCAGCGTGTTCGAGAACAGGTACGGACGCGAGCGCTGGCGCAAGAGGTCGACGATCGGCTGGCGGCCGGTCGTGAAGCCGCCGGAGCCGCCGCCGAGCGCCTTGCCGAGCGTGGACGTGAACACGTCCACCTCGTCCATCACGCCGTGCAGCTCCGCGGAGCCGCGGCCGGTCGGGCCGACGAAGCCGGTCGCATGCGAGTCGTCGACCATCAGCAGCGCGTTGTACTTCTTCTTCAATGCGACGATCTCGTCGAGCTTGGCGATGTAGCCGTCCATCGAGAACACGCCGTCGGTCGCGATCAGGCGCGTGCGCTTGCCCTGCGTCTCGGCGAGGTGCTTTTCGAGTTCCGCCATGTCGCTGTTCGCATAGCGGCGACGCTCGGCCTTGCACAGGCGGATGCCGTCGATGATCGAGGCGTGGTTCAGCGCGTCGGAGATCACCACGTCCTCGTCGGACAGGATCGTCTCGAAGAGGCCGCCGTTGGCGTCGAAGCAACTGGTGTAGAGGATCGTGTCGTCGGTGCCGAAGAACGCCGAGATGGTCTTTTCGAGCTGCTTGTGCAGGTCCTGCGTGCCGCAGATGAAGCGCACCGAGGCGAGGCCGAAGCCGTGCGTGTCGAGCGCGTCCTTCGCCGCGGCGATGATCTCGGCATTGTCGGCGAGGCCGAGGTAGTTGTTGGCGCAGAAGTTCAGCACCTCGTCGCCGTCGTCGGTGCGGATCTGGGCCGACTGCGGCGTGGTGATCACGCGTTCGGTCTTGTACAGGCCCTGCTCGCGGATGGAGGCGAGTTCGGTTTCGAGGCGGTTGCGCGCGCTGGAGTCCATCGGGATGGCACCGGTTGTCGAGGGAAGGCGCGCATTGTCCGCGATCGCGTGGATGGATCAAACCGTTCGGTTCCGATCGGCCTGGCGCGACTACGCGACTAGAAGAGTTCTTCCATCCAGCGCACGAAGGCTTCGCGCTTGTGGGGCGTGACGCGCCGGAATGCGAGCAACAGGCGTTCCTCGATGTAGTCCGCGGCGAAGGAGATGGTCTGGACGGCGGGAACGTCGAGCGGAGCCAGACGGACCTCGCCGCGCCCGGTGGCGAGCCATTCGAAAGCGACCTCGCAGGCGACGGCGAGCTTGCGCAGGTTTTCGACGGTCGGGCTGGTGCCTCTGGGCGACTCCCATTGCGCCACTGCGCTGGGGCCGACCCCGAGCCGTTCTGCCAGGGTGGCTTGCGTCAGTCGAGCCTGTCGTCGCACGTGCCGCACGCGGTCCGGCAGGGAGTTCTTCGCGACGTCGGGATTGATCCGTCGGGAGGCGAGAAGCGTCATTGCTTGCGACGTCATTGCTTGAGCGATCCTTATGGCTTCAGCGATTCTGGTCGATTTCCGCAGCATCGCTGCTGCGTGCGCATGCAGACCCAAGCCGCCCAATGCGGGCAGGCATCTGCATCGAGCGATTCTGAAGCGGGCAGGCGACAGGTCGACCTTTCGCGGAGGCATGCGGATCGCCAGAATCCGCCGGTTCCAGATTCCCGCGAAGCATCGCGGAAGATGCGCGCCTTGTCTCGCGTATTTCCGTGATCGCAGGGTTTTCCTACGCATCCCGTAGGGGATTTCCTACGTGGATCGAGCCGACGCACGGCTTTGTCCGTGACGTCGATGGAAGAGGCGCTTCCGTCGCCGGGGCGGCGTGGGGAAACTGGGGTCAGAGTCGACTTTCGGGGAAGATCGGCGTTGTAGTCGACGTTCTTGGACGTTCTTGGACCTCGTAGCGCGTGCAACGCTCCGCGCCGGGCTTTGCATTCCGAAACTGGGGTCAGAGTCGACTTTCGGGGAAAATCGGGGTCGTAGTCGACGTTCTTGACCTCGCAGCGCGCGCAACGCCCCGCGCTGGGCTTTGCATTGGGCCATCCATCCATCCGTCCGTGCGCTAGAAGATGCGCTTGGCGCCCCTGCGCCGCATCGCTTCATCGCCATCGAGGCGGTTGAGTGCCTCGACCACGGCATCGAGCCACCGCTGCGTCGCCGCCGAGCGCACGGGCGCGTCCTTCTCGGGTTTGGTCCGGGCCTCGCCGGTCTCGGTATCGTTCGGCGTGTTCTTGTTGGCGTGGGTCATGGGTTGGAACAGCTCCGGTTGCTGGTCGAGGTCGTCGGGGCTGACCGGCGACCCCATCACCCACGTTCTGCACGGATGGCGACGGGCAACGCGACTGGAGTCGAACGGCGGAAATGTCCCGCATGTCCGGGAAATCGAATGTGCCGCTGATGTGAGGCAGCCTCGGTTGCACGGCTGGCATTTGGCGTGGGGGCCGCTATGCTCGGAACGGGGACGCGCCGTTGCGCGTCGTGTTCAACCGGAGGGGAAGGGAATGGTCATCAAGCGTATCGGTGTGCTTAAGGCCGGGGTGTTCCAGGCGTGTTTCATGGCGTTGTTCGGCCTGTTGTTCGGTTTGTGCTTCCTGCTGTTCGGCACGATGTTCGGGGCCGCGTTCAACAACGCGAGCGCCGGCATGGGGTTTGTCGGCGGCATCGGCGCGGTGATCTTCTTGCCGATCATGTACGGCGTGTTCGGCTTCATCGGCGGCGTGATCGCCGCGGCGCTGTACAACCTCGTCGCCGGTATCGTCGGCGGCATCGAGATCGACGTCGGCTGACGGCCCGGGGGCATGCGCAGCCGTTGCGGTCCGGTAACCGGGCTGCAACGGCGCCCATGCCTTTCGTCATGAGTCCCGGCGGCCGGGCTTTGGTAGGCTCGGCGGTTCCACACGACAGGAACCGACCGATGAAGCATCCCCTCGCGCTGGCGCTGACGGCAGCGCTGTCCACTCTCGCACTGGGCGCGTGCAGCACCTCGTCGCCGAAGGCCGATCGAGCGGCGCAGGCATCGGCGACAGCCGCCGAAGCGACGAACCCGCTGTTCGCCGAAAGCCCGCTGCCGCTGCACTACCCGCAGTTCGACAAGATCAAGGACAGCGACTTCGCGCCGGCCTTCGATCGCGGCATGGCCGACCAGCTCGCGGAAATCGACGCGATCGCCGACAACCCCGAGCCGCCGACGTTCGACAACACGATCGTCGCGATGGAGAAGGGCGGGCAGATCCTCGAGCGATCGACCACGATTTTCTTCAGCCTGGTCGGCGCCGACACCAACGACGCGCGCAAGAAGATCCAGGCCGACTATGCGGCGAAGCTCGCCGCGCACCAGGATGCGATTTCGCTCAATCCGAAGTTGTTCGCGCGCGTGCAGGCGCTGTACGACAAGCGCGACAGCCTCGGTCTCGACGCCGAGGGCGTGCGCCTGGTCGAGCGCTACCACGACGACTTCGTGCGCGCCGGCGCCAAGCTGTCCGACACGGACAAGGCGCGGCTGAAGGAGATCAACGGCGAGCTCGCGACGCTCGGCACCCAATTCAGCCAGAACGTGCTGGCCGAAGTGAACGACTCGGCGATCGTCGTCGACACGAAGGAAGAACTCGACGGCCTCTCCGACGAGGCGGTCGCGGCGGCGGCGGAAGCGGCGAAGTCGCGCAAGCTCGACGGCAAGTACGTGATCGCGCTGCAGAACACGACCGGCCAGATGCCGGAGACGTACCTGACCAACCGCGCGCTGCGCCAGCGCCTGCACGAGGCCTCGATCGCGCGCGGCAGCCGCGGCAACGCATACGACAACACCGCGATCGTCTCGAGGATCATGAAGCTGCGCGTCGAGCGCGCGAAGATGCTCGGCTATCCGAACTACGCTGCCTACAGCCTCGCCAACCAGACCGCGAAGACCCCGGAAGCGGTCAACGCGATGCTCGGCAAGCTTGCCCCGGCCGCGGTCGCGAACGCCAAGCGCGAAGCCGCCGAATTGCAGAAGGTGATCGATCGCGAGCAGAAGGCGAAGCACCAGCCGACTTTCAAGCTGCAGCCGTGGGACTGGGCGTTCTATTCGGAGAAGGTGCGCCAGAAGAAGTACGCGTTCGACGAATCGCAGTTGAAGCCGTATCTCGAAATGAAGAACGTGCTCGAGAACGGCGTGTTCTACGCGGCGAACCAGCTCTACGGCATCTCGTTCAAGCAGCGCACCGACCTTCCGGTGTACGAGCCGGACGTGATGGTCTACGACGTGTTCGATCGCGACGGCAAGCAACTGGCGATCTACATCGCCGACGAATACGCGCGACCGTCCAAGCGCGGCGGCGCGTGGATGAACGCCTACGTGCAGCAGAACACGCTGTTCGGCACGCTGCCGGTGGTCGCCAACCATCTCAATATTCCCAAGCCGTCGCCCGGCAAGCCGACGCTGATGACCTGGGACGAGACGCGCACGATGTTCCACGAGTTCGGCCATGCGCTGCACGGCATGTTCTCGAACGTGAAGTACCCGTATTTCGCCGGCACCAGCGTGCCGCGCGACTTCGTCGAGTTCCCCTCGCAGGTCAACGAGATGTGGGCCGACTGGCCGAGCGTGCTGGCCAACTACGCCAAGCACTACCAGACCGGCGAGCCGATGCCGAAGGCGCTGCTCGACAAGGTGATGGCCGCGGCGCAGTTCAACGAGGGCTTCCGCACCACCGAATACCTCGGCGCGGCGATGCTCGACCAGAACTGGCACCAGCTCGACAGCGTCGATGCGGTGCCCGCCGCCGACGGCGTGATGGCGTTCGAGGCGGCCGCGCTGAAGAAGGACGGCATCGCCTACCCGCCGGTGCCGCCGCGCTACCGCACGCCGTATTTCAGCCACATCATGAGCGGCTACGCGGCCGGCTACTACGCCTACATCTGGTCCGAAGTGCTCGATGCGAACACGGTCGAATGGATCAAGCAGCACGGCGGCCTGAAGCGCGAGAACGGCGACCGTTTCCGCGAGACGCTGCTGTCGAAGGGCGGCAGCAAGGACGCCTCGCAGCTGTTCCGCGACTTCACCGGCCACGATCCGCAGATCGAGCCGCTGCTGAAGCGCCGCGGCCTCACGCCGAAGAAGTAGATCGGGCGCGTTCGGCGCACGAAGCCGCCCGGAGCGATCCGGGCGGCTTTTTCATGCGCGCGACTCCCGCCTTGTGCTATTCGTCCAGGTCGACCGGCGCGGGTTCGCCATGCGTCGCGTACGGCGGAGCGCCCGGCCACGGCATGTGCACGACGACGTTCCAGCCGCGCTCGGCGAGCGCGCGGCGCGCGGCGAGGCTGACGTCGCCGGCGACCAGCGCGGTCTTGTTGCGCACGCGGAATTCGTCGCGATCGAGGAATGCCTGCACCTGCGCGGTCCAGCTCAACCGGTCCACCGGCAGCGGCAGCACGAGTTCGCCGTCGGTCGTCGCATAGGCCAGACCGGCGCCGATCGGCCGCAGGGAGCCGCCGTGCGCGCGGGGGCCGAGGTGCGCGACCGTCATGCGCAGGGCGTTGACGAGGAAGCGCGCTTCCAGTTCCGAGTTGGCGGTCATGCCGAGTTCGAGCAGCGCGTCGCCGCCATCGGCCGGCTCGAGCTGGTCGAGCGCGTCGACCATCGCAGTCTGCAAGGTCGGCGTGAACGCGCCGCGACGCAGGAACTGGCGGATCAGCAGCTCGTCGCGGCAGTATCCGCGCAGGCGCTCCTGGTTGCGCTCGCGCAGGTCTTCCGGCGACATCTTCCACACGACCTCGCTGACGAGGCCGCCCTTCGCCAGCACGATCGCGCCGGTGCCGCCGACGGCACCGAGCGCGGTGCCGGCGCCGAAGCCGCCGCTGCTGCCGACCCAGGCGAGGCTCGACAGCCGCGCCTGCACGTAGGGGTTGCTCGTGTACGGGTCGATGCCGAGCTGGTGCGCAAGCGCGCGCTTGACCGAGTTGTACTTGATCTGGCGCTTGACCTCGCGTTCCAGCTCGCTGCCGACGCGCGTGTACCAGTGCTTCTTCCGCGGCGTCGGCGCGTCGGCCGGGTCGGCGCGCGCGTCGGTCAACGGACCCTCGTCGGACGGGTACGGATTGCCGTGCGTGCCGAGCGTGCGCGCGGCGCGGTCGGACAAGGTCTGCGCCTGCGTCGCGAGCTTCTTCAGGCGATCGCCGAAGTAGCGCGCGACGCCGGCCGGAATGCCGAGCACGGTGTCGACCGGATGCAGCGCGATCTTGCCGAGCGCCTTGCCGGTGGCGGCGAAGCGGTCGCCGGCGGCCTTGAGGAACGCATCCGAGCGCGTGACCTTGTCGAGCGCCTCGATCGCCGGCTGTTCGGCGACGCGCTCGGCGAGGATCTCGACGCTGTCGGCGGTCATCGGCCCGACCGGAGTATCCAGCGTGAAATGCGCCATGTAGCCGCGCAGTTCGACGTGCGGATCGACGTTGAAGCCGGGGCCGGAGAGCAGCGCCGGCTGCACCAGCGAGGCGGCGTCGACGACGGGTTCGTCCTCGGTCGCCGCGCCGGCCGCATGCGAGCCGCCGCATGCGCCGATCGCGGTCGCCAGCAACGCGCGCCGCGACCATGCCGCGAGCGCGCGAGGCGCAAAACGGGAAAACGTGGAGAACATCGGTGGTGGCGGACGGATGGAACGGACGGCGCCGGACCTTGCCGCGCGCAGGTTCAACCGCCGGTGAATGCGCCGTAGCCGCGCAGGCGCTGGTAGCGGCGATCGAGCAGGGTGTCGATGTCGAACGCCTCCAGCTCCTCGAGCTGGTTCAGCAGCACGGCCTTCAGGCGCACCGCCATCGAGCGCGGGTTGCGGTGCGCGCCGCCGAGCGGCTCGCGCACGATCTTGTCGACCAGCCCGAGTTCGAGCAGGCGCGGGGCGGTCAGGCCGAGCGCCTCGGCGGCGTCCTTGGCGCGGTCCGCGGTCTTCCACAGGATCGAGGCGCAGCCTTCCGGCGTGATCACCGAGTAGGTGCTGTATTCGAGCATGTTGGTGACGTCGCCGACACCGATCGCGAGCGCGCCGCCGGAACCGCCCTCGCCTATCACCGTGCAGATCACCGGCACGCGCAGTTGCGCCATCTCCAGCAGGTTGCGCGCGATCGCCTCGCTCTGGCCGCGCTCCTCGGCGCCGACGCCGGGGTACGCGCCGGGGGTGTCGATGAAGGTCAGCACCGGCAGGTGGAAGCGCTCGGCCATCTGCATCAGGCGCAGCGCCTTGCGGTAGCCCTCCGGGCGCGGCATGCCGAAGTTGCGCTTGATCTTGCTCTTGGTGTCGCGGCCTTTCTGCTGGCCGATCAGCATGACGCTGCGGCCGTTGATGCGCGCAAGGCCGCCGACGATCGCGGCGTCGTCCGCATAGGCGCGGTCGCCGGCGAGTTCATGGAACTCCTCGCAGATCACGCCGATGTAGTCGAGCGTGTACGGGCGCGCCGGGTGCCGCGCGACCTGCGCGCGCTGCCACGACGAAAGATTGCGGAAGATCTCCGCGGTCTTCGTCTTCAGCTTGCCCTGCAGCGTCGCGACCTCGTCCTCGATGTTGAACGCCTGGCCGTGGCTGGCATGGCGCAGTTCCTGGATTTTCGCATCCAGTTCGGCAATCGGTTGTTCGAAATCGAGGAAGTTCGGATTCATTCGCTGCCCGCGCCAAAGCGCGACAAGAGGATGGAAAGCGCCCGTGCCGCCGGCGCAAAGTAGCGGAGTATAGCCGCTGGCGGTGGGGCGGTCAGGCCGAGAGTCCGGTCGATGCTTCGATGCGGATTCGCATGGGGACGAGCGCCCGCGCGGAGCGGGACGCGGCGGTCGCGCCGGAAACATGCGGTGGCGACGGATGGAAGTGCCGTCTCGCTTGTCGCGCCGGCTTTGGCGGATACTCGCGCGATGGTCCACCTCGCTTCCCAGTCGCCGCGCCGGCGCGAATTGCTGCAGCAGATAGGCATCGCGTTCGGCGTGCTCGACGTCGACGTGCCCGAGCAACGCCAGCCCGGCGAGCCGGCGCAGGACTACGTCAGTCGCGTCGCGCGCGAGAAGGCCGGCGTCGGCCTGTTGCAGGTCGTCGGCGTGCCGGGCGCGATCGTGATCGGTGCGGACACCGAGGTCGTGCTCGACGACGACGTGTTCGGCAAGCCGGTCGACGCGGCGGATGCGGCGCGCATGTTGCGGCGCCTGTCCGGGCGCACGCATCGGGTCGTGTCGGTGGTCTGGGCCGTCAGCGCCGGCCGCGAGGAAACCGCCGCCTGCGTGTCGACGGTCGAGTTCGCCGAACTCGCCGACGCCGACATCGCCGCCTACGTCGCCACCGGCGAACCGTTCGGCAAGGCCGGCGCGTATGCGATCCAGGGGCGCGCGGCGGCGTTCATCCGCCGCCTCGAAGGCAGCTATTCCGGCGTGATGGGCCTGCCGCTGCACGAAACCGCCGCATTGCTGCGGCATTTCGCGGCGTGAACCCGGCGCGGCGGCGCGCCGGCAGGCAGCGCGCCCGAAGGCGCTAGATCTCCTCGTCGAAACCGTCCGCGTAGATCGGGTCGATCGGATCGGCGTCGACCAGGAACTCGACGTAGGAATCGGTGAACGCGCCGCCGCCGTCGAACTGCGCGCCGAAGCGGCCGGGGCGGATTTCGCCGTTGTAGTCCTCGCTGGTGAAGCTGTGGTGGAACTCGCCCTGGCCGGACCAGCCGAGATCCGTACCGGTCAGGCCGATGAAGGCCTGCGCGCCGTCGTAGGTCGGCACGTCGAAGGTGAGGAACAGGTCGGCCGCGTCCTGCGTACCGCCGGTCGTGTAGTTCATGACCAGCGTGGTCGACAGGATGCGGCCGCTGGTCGGGCCGCGCTCGCCGCCGAAATAGCCCCACAGGAACGAGTTCGTCGCGGTGTCCGGGAAGTCGTAGCGGATGGTGACGATGTCCGCTTGCGCGTTGCCGCCGGCGAGGCCGAGCACGAGGGCGGCGGCGAGAAGGGTACGGATCATGGAGCGCTCCAGTCGGGAAACCGGATGCGATTGCAGCGCATCGGCGCCGCGCCGGTCTTGACGGAATCATGACGCGATCGCGACCGGCCGTGACCGAACGGGTTCATGGCGCGGCGGCAAGCTCGCCGAGGTCGAGTTCGGGCGCCTCGCGCAGATGCTGCAGCCGGATCGCCTCGGCATCCGCGTCGGCAGCACGGCCGCCGGCGCGCAGCGCGGCGATGCGCAGTGCGATCGCATCGGGGTGTTGTTCGAGCCAGGGTTTCCAGGCCGGTCGCGAGAGCAGGTCTTCGTAGCGGCCGAGCGCGAGTTGCCAGCGGCCAAGCTGGAACAGCGCGGCCTGCGCGGCGGGACCTTGCGCGCCTGCCATGGCATCGAGCTGGCGGGTCAGCGCGTCGAGCGCGCCGGCCGCGTCGCCGTCGACCTTGCGCAGCTGCGCGTCGATCAGCGGCAGCCGGTCGGCGAAGGCCGCGCCATCGCCGGCGACGAGGTGGCGGAAGGCGTCGGCGGCCGCGTGCGCGACGTCGGCGCGGCCGGCTTCGCAGGCGGTCTCCACGATCTGCGCCAGCACTGGCGCCAGGTTGCGCGTCATGCCCTCGGCGGCGTACAGCGCGCGTGCCTGTTCCAGCTCGTCGAGCGCGCTCGCCCACTGCCGTTGCCGCGCCGCGAGGTCGCCGCGCAGCCAATGCGCTTCGGCCCGCCAGAGCGCATTGGCGTCGCCTTCGGCGGCATCGGCGATGCGCCGGGAGACGATGCGCGACGCCGCTTCGTTGCCGAACGGCGCGAGCGTCCAGCCGAGCTGGACGAGGTTCAGCGTCGCAAGATGCGTGTCGCCGCGCGCGGCGGCGACCGTTACGCCCTGCTTCAACAGCGCGATCGCGGCGAGCAAGTGTCCCTGGTTCGCCTCGACCGCACCGAGATTGCCGAGCGTGGCCGCTTCCAGCGATCGGTCGCCGGCTTCGCGCGCGGCGTCGAGGCCCGAGCGCAGCAGGTTGGCCGCGCCGACGGTGTCGCCGGCGCCGTTGTCGAGGCTGGCGAGGTTGACCAGCACGGATGCCTCGCCGCGACGATTGCCGCTGGCGCGTGCGAGCGCGAGGGCGCGCGTGAACAGCTCGCGCGATTCCTTGAAGTGGCCGCGCTCATCCTCGATCGACGCCTGCGCGACGAGCAGGTCGGTCAGCGCGAGTTCCCGGCGATCGGCCGGCAATGCGCGCCGCGCCGCATCCAGGTGCAGCGCGGCGCCGTCGAGGTCGCCGCGGCGATAGGCGAGCGAAGCGAGCTGGCGCAGCGCGGCGACGAGCAGTTCGCCGTCGCGCTGCTCGCGCGCCGCCGTGACGACCTTGGCGGCGTTCTCCGCGCTCGTTGCGTTGGCGCCGGTCTCGCCTTGCGATATCGCCAGGCCGAGACGCGGCCACGCGAGGCCGGGATCCTGGTCGAGGCAGATCGCGAAATACTTCAGCGCGCCGGCGTGGTCGCCGTGCGATTGCGCGTCCAGGCCGCGCGCGTAGGCTTCGGCCAGGAACGGGCTGGCGATGCCGCGCGAGCCGGCATCCGGCAACGCCGCGAGGTCGAGCCAGCGCTGCACCTGGGCGACCGCGGCGACGGCGAGCGCGGCGGGCGCGCCGCCGTGCAGGGTTTCGTGGCGCTCGGCCGCGCCGGCGGCGACGAGGCGCAGGTCGAGTTCGTAGATCGTGCCGATCCGGCGCAGGCGGCTGGCGACCACGTGGGTCGCGCCGAGCGCGCGGCGCACGCCGGCGAAGTCGGCATCGCCGGCGCGTCGCGTCGGCGTCTCGACGGCTTGCACGTCGCGCGCGGCGACGATTTCCGGATGGCCGCCGTGTTGTTCGAACAGGCTGACCATCAGTCCCATCAGGCCGTTGCGCGTCCATTTCAGCGAATCGTCGCCGCTGCGATCGTCGACCGGCAGCACGGCGATGCGCAGGTCCGCCTCGTTGCCGGTGCGCATCGCCCGCAGCGCGACCGCGGCGACGAGCAGCGCCAGCACCGCGACGGCCGCGATCAGCCAGCGGCGCCGGTGCGCAGGCGCGGGTGCTGCCACCGGCGCGGCGGTCGACGCTGCCCGCGGCACGGCGCCGTGCGCGGTCCCGGCCGGCGCTGCATCGGCGTCGACCTCGGCGACCCAGCGCAAGCCGTGGCCGTGCACGGTGCGGATCACGCGCTGGCTGTTGCCGTCGTCGCCGAGCGCGCGGCGCGCCTTGCGCAGCTGCTGCGACAGCGCGGCGTCGGTGACGGGCCGGTCCTGCCACAGCGCGGCGTTCAGTTCGCGCTTGCTCAGCGCACGGTCGCGGTTGACCAGCAGCAGCGCGATCAGGTCGAAGACCTTGGCTTCGACGTCAACGATCGTGTCGCCGCGACGGATTTCGCGCGCATCGATGTCGACCGAGTACTCGCCAGTGCGGTAATTCGACGTTGCCAACAGGACGATTCCGGGCCTTTTGCTTCCGGCGGCAGTCTACATGGCGTCGCGCCGGCGTCGTTGCCGGTAGTCGACAATCGCGCGTCCGGGCGGCTATAAGTTCGCGTTCCCAATGCCGTGCGCATCTCCATGTCCGAAGAAATCCTGATCAACGTGACGCCCCGCGAAACGCGCGTCGCGCTGGTCGAAAACGGCATGTTGCAGGAGGTGCACGTCGAGCGTGCGAGCCGCCGCGGCTACGTCGGCAACATCTACAAGGGCAAGGTCAGCCGGGTCATGCCCGGCATGCAGGCGGCGTTCGTCGAGATCGGGCTGGAGCGCGCCGCGTTCCTGCACGCGTCGGACGTGGTCCGTTCGTACGCCTCGCTGATCGGCGACAACGGTGACGGCGCGCCGACGCCGACGCCGCCGATCAACGAACTCGTGCGCGACGGCCAGGACATCGTCGTGCAGGTGGTGAAGGATCCGATCGGCACGAAGGGCGCGCGCCTGACGACGCACCTGTCGATTCCTTCGCGCTGCCTCGTGCTGCTGCCGTACAGCAAGGTGCTAGGCGTGTCGGTGCGCATCGAGGACGAAGCCGAGCGCGCGCGCCTGAAGGATCTCCTGACCGAACTCACCACGCCGCCGCCCGCGGAAGGCGGCGCGCCGACGGGGCGTTCGCTCGGTTACATCGTGCGCACGAACGCCGAAGGCGAATCGCGCGAGGCGCTGGCCGAGGACGTCGACTATCTCGGCCGCCTGTGGACGACGGTGCAGGAGAACATCGTGCGCGCCAAGGTCGGCGAGCGCATCTACGAGGATCTCAGCTTGCCGCTGCGCGCCTTGCGCGACCTGATGCGGCCGTCGATCGAGAAGGTGCGCGTCGATTCGCGCGAGACGCTCGATCGCGCGATGCGCTTCGTGCAGCAGTTCATGCCCGAGTTGGCCGAGCGGGTGGAGCATTACCCGGGCGAACGCCCGATCTTCGACCTGTACGGCGTCGAGGACGAGATCCAGAAAGCGCTGAAGAAGGACGTGCCGCTGAAATCCGGCGGCTACCTGATCGTCGACCAGACCGAGGCGATGACCACGATCGACGTGAACACGGGTGCGTTCCTCGGCTCGCGCAACCTCGAGGAAACCGTGTTCCGCACGAATCTCGAGGCCGCGCAGGCGGCCGCGCGGCAACTGCGCCTGCGCAACCTCGGCGGCATCATCATCATCGACTTCATCGACATGACCGACGAGGAGCACCAGCGCCAGGTGCTGCGCCAGTTGCAGAAGTCGATGGCGCGCGACCACGCCAAGGCGACCGTGTACGACATGTCGCCGCTCGGCCTGGTCGAGATGACGCGCAAGCGCACCACGGAAAGCCTCGAACGCCAGTTGTGCGAGCCGTGCCCGACCTGCGCCGGCCGCGGCAGCCTGAAGACCGCCGAGACCGTCACCTACGAGATCTTCCGCGAGATCACCCGCGCGGTGCGCCAGTTCGAAGCCAAGCAACTGTTGGTTCTGGCCGCGCCGAAGGTCGTCAACCGCATCCTCGAAGAGGACTCTGCCGCCGTGGCCGAGCTGGAGGAATTCATCGGCAAGACGATCCGTTTCCAGCCCGAGGAACACTATTCGCAGGAACAGTACGATGTCGTGCTGCTGTAGACGGGTGGCCGTGTGACCACGACGTGGCGCGCGCGCCTGCGCCGGCTGCGCTTCGCGTTGCTGGCTGCGGGTGCGACGCTGGTCATCGTGCTCGGCGTGCTGGCCGGGCTGACCCAGCTGGCGGTGCCGTGGCTGGCGCGGCATCCGCAGCACGTCGAGCACTGGCTGTCGCAGCGGCTCGGGCGGACGGTCGCGATCGGCCGCGTCGACGGCGCCTGGGTCGGCGGCGGGCCGGTGCTGTCGCTCGACGACGTGCGCATCGGCGCGACCGATCCGGCACAGGCGCCGTTCGCGATCCCGCGCGCGCAGCTCGCCTTCGACCTGTACGCGCTGTTCAAGCGCAACAGCGCGTTCACCGAGTTTCGCCTCGACGGCCTTTCGCTGCGCCTGGTCAACGGCGACGAAGGCTGGCGACTGCACGGCCTCGATTTCGGTTCGCCGCAGGACGACGGCAAGCCGTTCTCGCTCGGCGCGCTCGGCGCGCTGGAAATCAGCAACCTCAAGCTCGACGTCGAGGACGCGCCGCGCAACCTGCACCTGGCGCTCGGCGCGCCGGTGGTACGCCTGCTCAACCGCGGCGCGATCACGCGCGTGCTCGGCCGCGTGCGCCTCGCCGACACCGACCTGCCGGCGATCGGCCTCGTCGCCGATCTCGACGTCAACGCGCGCTCCGGCCAGCTCTACGCCGGCGGCACGGACATCGACCTCGGCCCGTTCGCCGGACAGACCCTGCCCGGCGGCCTCGAACTCGCCGGCGGCCGCGGCGCGGTGCAACTGTGGGCAAGGATCAGCGCCGCGCATGCCGACGACGTGCGCCTGCGCGTGGACCTGCACGACGCGCACTTCGGTGCGGCGGCGCCGGTCGCGCTCGGCGATGGCGTCGCGGTGGCGCCGCGGATCGCCTTCGACCATCTGGCTTTCGCCGCGCGCTGGCTGCGCGAGGCGGACGGCTGGACCTTCGACCTCGCCGATTTCGTCGCCGACCGCAATGCGACCGCCACGCCGGCGCGCCTGACCGTCGAGCGTCGCGGCGGCGACGATGCGCCGCGCTACCGCGCCGGCGCGAGCGCCATGCCGCTGGAACCGTTCGGCGATTTCGCGATGCTCGCCGAACGCGCGCCGGACGGCCTGCGCAACTGGCTCTACCTTGCGCATCCGCGCGGCAGCGTGGCCAGCGCGCAGCTGGACTGGCGCGGCGCCGACGCGTACGACGTCGACGCCAGCCTGCGCGACCTGGGCGTCGCCGGAGCCGGTTTCGCGCCCGGTGTCGAGCACGTCGACCTCGACCTGCACGGCGACGCGCAGGCGTTGCTGCTGCAACTGCCGCAGCAGCCGTTGCGCATCGACCTGTCGCGCGTCTTCCGCCGGCCGCTGCTGTTCTCGCAGTTCGGCGGCGACATCGTCGCGCGCCGCGTCGACGACGCCTGGCGCCTCGAAACCGACCGCATCGGCTTCGAGGGCGAGAACTACGGCGGCGAACTGCGCGGGGCGGTGGACGTCGCGTCGGGGCGGCGCCCGTTCGTCGACCTGTATGCGCTGGTGACGCACGGAGAAACCTCGGCCGCGAAGCTGTTCTGGCCGACCATCACGATGCCGCCGAAGGCGATCGCCTGGCTGGATCGCGCCCTGGTTTCCGGTCGCGTCGTCGACGGTCGCGCCGCGCTGCGCGGCGATCTCGCCGACTGGCCCTTCCACGGCCGTTCCGGCCGCATGATCGCGCGCGCCGACATCGCCGATCTCGTGCTCGACTACGATCCGGCATGGCCGCGCGCCGAAAAGACCAAGGCGGTCGCCACCTTCGTCAACGACGGCATGCAGGTCGACGTCGACGAGGCCGAGTCGATGGGCAACCGCATCGGCGAGGCGCATGCGACGATCGAGGATTTCGGCCCGCTCGTGCTGGACCTGTCGGTGAAAGGCGAGGGCAGCGGCGCCAACCTGCTCGGCTTCCTGCGCGCGACGCCGGTCGGCAAGCGCTACCAGGACCAGCTCAAGGACATCGCCGTGAGCGGCAAGGGCTCGGTCGCGTTCAAGCTGAACTTGCCGATCAAGCAGATCGAGGCGCTCGCGCTCGACGGCACGGTCGACCTCGCCGGCGCCAGGCTCGACCACAATGCCTACGACCTGCACTTCATCAACGCGAACGGCAAGCTGCGTTTCAACCAGGGCGGTTTCGCGGCGGACCAGCTCGACGTGGGTTTCCGCGAGCGCAGGGCGAAGTTCTCGCTCGCGATCGGAGGCTATGCCGCCGATGCGCGGCACGTGCTCGAAGCCTCGCTGGCCGGGCGCTTTCCGGCCACCACCGTATTCGCCGACGTGCCGGCGCTGCTGCCGATGCTGACGAGGTTCCCGGGCGAGGCGCTGTGGAGCGCGAGCGTCTCCGTCGATCATCCCGACAACGGCGCGGCGCGCAGCCGCCTCGCGCTCGACAGCGACCTGCGCGGCATCGCGATCGACCTGCCGGCGCCGCTCGCCAAGGCGGCCGGCGATGCGCTGGCATTCCATCTCGACCTGCCGCTGCCGTATGCCGGACAACCGTTCGAGGCACGCCTCGGCGACGTCGCCGGCGTGAACGGACGCCTGCCGGGCGCGAGCGGTGCGTTCGCGGCGCGCGTTGACCTCGGCACGCAGGCGCCGGCCGCGCCGCCCGCCGCCGGCATCGTCATCGGCGGCCGCACGCCCCTGCTCGACGCCGGCGGCTGGATCGACGTGGTTTCGCGGGGCGCCGATGGCGGCGGTAGCATCGTGCGCACGATCGACCTGCGCGCGGACGACTTCCTCTTCGGCGGCCGTCACTTCGCCGACATCGCGTTGGCGATCGACAACGCGGCGGCGATGACCACGTTCCGCCTCGACGGCGCCGCGCTGGCAGGCCAGTTGCAGATCCCGAGGAGCATCGCCGGCGGCGTGCGCGCGCAGTTCGCCCGCATCCACTGGCCCGATGCTCCGGCCGACGCGCCGGACACGAGCGCGCTCGCCGACCTCGCGCCGGCGTCGCTGCCGCCGCTGCACCTGTCGGTGGACGATTTCCGGCTCGGCAAGGCGAGTTTCGGTTCGGCGCAGTTCGAGAGCCATCCGATCGCCGGCGGCATGCGCGTGGACAAGCTCGAATCGCATTCGCCGAACGTGACGATGAAGGCCGGCGGCGACTGGACCGGCAGCGCCAAGGACAACCGTTCGCAGCTCGCGATCGAACTGTCCGCGCAGAACCTCGGCCACATGATGGAGGCGCTCGGCTTCCCCGGCCTGATCGACGGCGGCGCGACGCGCGCGACGATCGATGCGAGCTGGGCCGGACCGCCCTCGGCGTTCGCGCTGCCCAAGCTCGACGGCACGCTCGACATCAAGGTCGCCGAGGGCCGCATCCTCGACGTCGAACCCGGTGCCGGGCGCATCTTCGGCCTGTTCTCGCTGACCGAGATCCCGCGCCGGCTCAGCCTCGATTTCAGCGATTTCTTCCAGTCCGGCTTCAGCTTCAACTCGATCACCGGCAAGTTCCGCCTCGCCGACGGCAATGCGTACACGGACGGCCTGGTCATCAAGAGCCCGGCCGCGGACATCGTCGTCACCGGCCGCACCGGCCTGCGCGCGAAGGACTACGACCAGCAGATGAACGTCAGTCCGCATGCCGGCGCGACCTTGCCGATCGTCGGCGCGATCGCCGCCGGGCCGGTCGGCGCCGCGGCCGGCATCGTCATGCAGGGCATCCTCAACAAGCCGATCGGCGAGGTGATCGGTTCGCGCTACACCGTGACCGGGTCGTGGGAGAAACCGAAGATCACGCTGGTTGCGCGCGAGAAGCCGGGTAGCGCGAATCGGGAAAAGAACCGGAAGAAGCCGCAGCCGCCGGACGGGAAACCCGCGCAATCGCCGCGGGAAGGCCCCGCGCCGCCCGCCTAGGGGCCGGGAAACGCCCGGCGTGGTTTGCGCCCGTGCCGGTTGTACGCCAGTATCCGCGCCCCCACATCGGTGCCGTCGTTAGCTCCCGGCGCCATTGCGGCCGTTCCGTCGCCGCGCGGGCCGTGCAGGCGCTCCGTTCGCGGTGCTTTTCCGATTTCCCATTCCCGATTCCCGCCCAATGACCGAACTCATCACCCAGGCCGAACAGCGGCTGCTGCGCCCCGGCGGACTTTCAGCCGGAGATCTCGATGGTCTCTTCTCGCGCCTGATGGGACCGTCGATCGACGCGGCCGACCTGTATTTCCAGCATTCGCGCAGCGAGTCGTGGGTGCTCGAGGACGGCATCGTCAAGGACGGCAACCATTCGATCGAGCAGGGTGTCGGCGTGCGCGCGTTGTCCGGCGAGAAGGCCGGTTTCGCGTATTCCGACGAGATCGTGCTGCCGGCTTTGCTCGAAGCGGCCGGTTCCGCGCGCGCGATCGCGCAGGCCGGCAGCGCCGGCGTCGGCAAGCCGCTGGCGATCGCGACGAGCCGCGCCCTGTATCCGGCGATCGACCCGATCGACACCTTGTCGAACGAGGCCAAGATCGCCGTGCTGCGCGAGGTCGACGCGGCCTGCCGCGCGGCCGATCCGCGCGTGAAGCAGGTCATCGTCAGCGTCGCGGCGACGATCGACACCGTATTGATCGCGCATTCCGACGGAACGCTCGCCGCCGACGTGCGCCCGCTGGTGCGCATGAACGTGCAGGTCATCGCCGAGGCGAACGGCCGGCGCGAATCCGGCAGCGGCGGCGGCGGCGGCCGCTACGGTTTTCCGGAACTGCTCGCGAACGGCCGCGCGCACACGTTCGCGCGCGAGGCCGTGCGCACGGCGCTGGTCAATCTCGAGGCGGTGCCGGCGCCGGCCGGCACGATGCCGGTCGTGCTCGGCCCGGGCTGGCCCGGCGTGCTGCTGCACGAGGCGATCGGCCACGGTTTCGAAGGCGATTTCAACCGCAAGGAAACCTCGGCGTTCGCCGGCATGCTCGGCGAGAAAGTCGCGGCGGACGGCGTCACCGTCGTCGACGACGGCACGCTCGCGGGGCGCCGCGGCTCGCTCTCGATCGACGACGAAGGCACGCCGACGAACTGCACCGTGCTGGTCGAGAACGGCGTGATGAAGGGCTACATGCAGGACAAGCTCAACGCGCGCCTGATGGGCATGAAGCCGACCGGCAACGGTCGCCGCGAATCGTTCGCGCACCTGCCGATGCCGCGCATGACCAATACCTACATGCTGCCGGGCGAGCGCGACCCGGGCGAGATCATCGCCTCGGTGCGACGCGGCCTGTACGCGGTCAACTTCGGCGGCGGCCAGGTCGACATCACCAACGGCAAGTTCACGTTCTCGGCCAGCGAGGCCTACCTGATCGAGGACGGCAAGGTCACGCGCCCGGTCAAGGGGGCGACGCTGATCGGTTCCGGCGCCGAGGTGCTCAAGCGCGTGTCGATGATCGGCAACGACCTCAAGCTCGACGAAGGCGTCGGCGTCTGCGGCAAGGACGGCCAGAGCGTGCCGGTCGGCGTCGGCCAGCCGACGCTGAGGATCGACAGCATGACGGTCGGAGGCACTGCGGCATGATGTTTGCGCGCCGGCTGCGCGGCGGGCGCTGGCTCGCGGCCGTCGCGTTGTCGTTCGCGGCGGCGTTCGCGCAATCGCGCGGGGCCGTCGAATCGACCGTCGCATCGAAAAGCTGCGCGGCACTGAAGGACCGCGTCGACGCGATGCCGGGCGACGGGCCGGTGTTCCTGCGCAGCTACGACGCGGCGGAAGGCACCGGCGAGCCGCAGGAGCCGGCGTTGAAGACGGCGGCCTTCGTCTACGACGAAGCGCTCGCCGTGATCGCGCTGAGCGGGTGCAACGCGACGCCCGAGGCGGCGCGCATCGGCGAAGCGTTGCGCCTCGCCGCGGCGACCGATACGCGCCTGCGCAATGCGTATCGCGCCGGCGCGGTCGGCGAACGCGTCTTGCGCAATGGTTGGTGGGACGCCGCGCGGAATCGCTGGGTCGAGGACGGTTACCAGGCGGGCACGGCGACCGGCAACGTC
>Ga0153956_1000434_pt1 | contig 48372 bp, 41 predicted proteins | sample TSFL040MetaG_FD_104704 | JGI IMG/M metagenome (GOLD analysis project Ga0153956, IMG submission 104704) | Attine ant fungus gardens microbial communities from Florida, USA - TSFL040 MetaG | ecosystem: Host-associated > Fungi > Mycelium > Unclassified | place: USA: Florida, Wekiwa Springs... | reverse complement strand
GAGGGATTCCCAGATCGGAGCGTCGACGTCCCAGGTCGCCTCGCCATCGGCGGCGAACGGATAGTCCGAGCTCGAGTCCCTGATCTGGGCGAGGTGATCGTCGACCCATAGCGAGGTCGCCCCGGCCTCTTCGGCCAGACGGGAGTGGTGGGTCAGAGCGGCCCCGGTCGGCGACGCCACGTTAGGAGTGGAGATGACCACCCCTAGCCTGGCCTTGGAAGAGCTGTCCATTCCCGCAGGTTCGCACACCGCACTTAAAATTGCAATGCGAACAAAACGGCGATATCGTTAAGGCAGCTGTCTACGAGGAGGAGAAGCCATGCCGAACATCGGACCCATGGAAATCGCGATCGTCCTGATCATCATGCTGTTGATCTTCGGCCCGAAGAAGCTGCCCGAGCTGGGCCGCTCCGCCGGCAAGGGCCTGAAGGAGTTCCAGAGCGGGTTGCGCAACCATCACGAGCCTGAGGCGGATGACGAACCGTCCCGGCTGGTCGAAGGTGAAGCGACCGTCGCGAAGGACTCGGCGATCAGGCAAACGCAGCAACAAGGCTGACGCCGCAGACGAGGATGCCGAAGCCGAGCAATTGCCTCGGCTCCATCCTCTCGCTGAAGTGGAAGTAGCCCCCGATCGCCGCGACCGCGGCGAACTGGGCCGAGAGCACCGCGGTGACCGCCGTGGAGCCCTCGCGTGAGCCATAGGTGAAGGCGACCAGTCCGAGCAGGCCCAGGGCCGAGATCAGCAGCGGGCGGGCCTCGGAGAACGCGGACTCGAAGTGGCCGGTGGTCAGCTTCCCGCCCTGGATCTTGAGCAGCCCCGCGATCACGGCGGCTGAAGCCCCGTTGAAGATGACCATGGTCAGGGCCACGTTCACGTCGTAGTAGCCGAGGGAGAAGAGCCCCGCCGCGTTGCAGGCGACGGCGAAAAGGGTAAGGCCGACGCTGCGGCCGGGCACGTCATCGGCCCGCGCGGCCACCAACAGCACTCCACCGATCGAGCAGAGGGCGAGTCCGGCCGCGATCGGGCCGCCGATCGACTCGCCCGCGACGAAGCTGAGCAGCGCCGCTCCGGCGCCTTCCAGGGAGAGCAGCCCGGTCAGCATCCCGACCGGCCCGATCGCCAGGGCCCGGGTGAAGAACAACATCCCCAGGCCCTGGACCACTCCGGCCAGCAGCAGATAGCCCGCGGCGCCGCCCTGGAGCTCCGACGGGTCCCAGGTGGCGATCGCGAAGGGCAGGGCCAGCAGGGCCATGTAACCGACGTACCAGAACGACGCCGCACCGGGGTCGCCTCGACGGGCGACCCCGGCCAGCATCACGTTCTGGACGCCCCAGCAGAGCGCCGCGGCCGCGCCGAGGAGGACCGAGATCAATTCGGTCTAGTGCAGCGCCATCGGGGTCTCGGGCAGGAGCTGGCCGCCGTCGACCACCAGGGTCTGGCCGGTGATGTAGCCGGCCTCCTCGGAGGCCAGGAAGCGAACCGCCCAGCCGATGTCGTCGGGGGTCGCGAACTCGCCCATCGGGATCGAGCCCATCATCTCCCGCTTGTGCTCCTCGCCCGCGTCGTCGAGGCCGGGGGTCTGGACGTTGCCGGGCAGGACCGCGTTGATCGTGATCCCCTGCTTGGCGGTCTCGATCGCGGCCGAGCGCATGAAGCCCAGAACCGCGGCCTTCGAGGCGCCGTAATGCGAGTAGCCGGGGTGGCCGGTGAAGCTGCCGGTGATCGAGGACGTGATCACCGCCCGTCCGTAGCCCTGCTCCCTCATCCGTGGCAGGCAGGCCTGGAAGGAGAAGAAGGCGCCGGCGACGTTGAGGTTCATGACCCGGTCCCAGGTGGCCCGGTCGATCTCCTCGATCGGGTCGGACGGGTAGATGCCCGCGTTGGCGGCGAGGATGTCGACCGAGCCGAACTTCTCGGCGGTCGTCCGGACCAAGCCGTCGAGGCTGTCGGTGTCGGTCACGTCCACCCGGACGCCGATCGCCTCGATGCCGTCGCCGCCCATCGCGGCCGCGGTGGCCTCGGCCAGCTCGCCGTTGATGTCGGCCACCACGATCGAGGCGCCTTCGCGCCCCAGCACCTCGGCGATTCCGCGGCCGATGCCCTGAGCGGACCCGGTGACGATGGCGGTGCGGCCTTCGAGTGACTTCATTCGATTCCCTCCAGACAGACGTACTTGATTTCCAGGAAGTCGTCGAGCCCGAAACGCGAGCCTTCCCTTCCCAGACCGGATTGCTTGACGCCCCCGAAGGGCGCTCCTTCGTATGAGATGACGCCGGTGTTGACTCCCACCACGCCGAACTCGAGCCGCTCGGCGAACCGCCAGGTCCGGCCGACGTCACGGGAGTAGAAGTAGGCGGCGAGCCCGGACTCGGTCGCGTTGGCCATCGCCAGCGCCTCGTCTTCGGTCTCGAAGCGGAAGACCGGGGCGACCGGTCCGAAGGTCTCCTCGGAGGCGATCCGCATCGTCTGGTCGACCCCGGTCAGCACGGTGGGGGCGAACCAGGTGCCGCCCTTCTCGTGCAGGGAGCCGCCGGTCGCGACCTCGGCCCCGTTGCCGGTCGCATCGGCGATGTGGGACTCGACCTTGTCGACCGCGGCCCGATCGATCAGAGGCCCCTGCTCGACCCCGTCCTCGAATCCGGAGCCGACCTTGAGCGCCTCGGTCGCGGCGACCAGCTTCTCGACGAAGGCGTCGTAGATGCCGCTCTGGACGATCAGGCGGTTGGCGCAGACGCAGGTCTGACCGGCGTTGCGGAACTTCGAGGCCATCGCGCCGGCGACCGCCTCGTCGACGTCCGCGTCGTCGAAGACGATGAAGGGAGCGTTGCCGCCCAGCTCGAGCGAAACGTGCTTGACGGTTTCCGCGCACTGCGACATCAGCAGCTTGCCGACCGGGGTGGAGCCGGTGAAGCTGAGCAGCCGGACCCTGGCGTCGGAGGTGATCTGGCCGCCGATCTGAACCGGGTCCCCGGTGACCACGTTGAGCACTCCGGCCGGCACCCCGGCTTCCTCGGCCAGCTTGGCGAGCGCCGTGGCGGAGAGAGGGGTCTGCTCGGCCGGCTTGACCACCATGGTGCAGCCGGCGCCGAGCGCGGGGGCGACCTTGCGCATGATCATCGCCGAGGGGAAGTTCCACGGGGTGATCGCCGCGCATACGCCGACCGGCTGCTTGATCGCGAAGACCCGGCGTCCGTCCTGGTTGGTCGGCACCACGTCCCCGTAGGCGCGCTTGCCCTCCTCCGCGTACCACTCGAGGAAGCCGGCGCCGTAGTGGATCTCGCCCAGCGCCTCGGCGAACGGCTTGCCCTGCTCCATGACCAGGATGGCCGCCAGCTCCTCCGCGTGCTCGGTGATCAGGTCGAACCAGTCGCGCATGATCTTCGCCCGCTGCTTGGCGGTCAGACCGGCCCAGGCCGGCAGCGCCCGATCGGCCGCGTCGATCGCGGCCTTGGCCTCGGCGGCCCCGGCCAGCGACATGCGGGCGATCTCCTGCCCGGTCGCCGGGTCGGTCACCGGCAGCTTCTCACCGGACTCGGAATCGAGCCACTGGCCGTCTATGAAGAGCTCCTCGCGCCACAGGCGGCTGCTCTCAGGGCTGATTTTGGTTGCTGCCATCGGCCTTTTCTCCTTCGATTGGACAAACCTCCGTCAATGTGCAAAGGTTCGCATAACGAGCAAATGAACGCAAGCCGAACAAAAAGCCAAGAGACCCAGGCGGCTTCCGAACTAGACCGGAGGCACGTCTTTCACCCCTTTACCGTGCTAGGAGAGCACCAGAGAACAGGCCCTCGGATGATGGTCCGAGGGAAGGGATCGACTCTCTGGGACGAGAGCGGGGCCGAGTACCTCGACGCGATGGCGGGCCTCTGGTGCGTCAACGTCGGCTACGGCCAGGAGCCGATCGCAAAGGCTCTCTACGACCAGACCCTCAAGCTTCCGTACTACCACGCGTTCTCCTCGATGGCGACCGACACTCCGGCCCAGCTGGCCGAGCGGCTGACCGAGATCGCCCCGGTGCCGATCTCGAAGGTCTTCTACGGCAACAGCGGCTCCGACGCGAACGACACCCAGATCAAGCTGGTCTGGTACTACAACAACGCGCTCGGGCGGCCCGAGAAGAAGAAGATCATCTCCCGCCGCCGCGGGTATCACGGGGTGACCATCGCCACCGCCGGCCTGACCGGGCTCAGCAACCTCCACGACGGCTTCGACCTGCCGCTTCCCTTCATCCGGCACACCACCACTCCGTCGCGCCTCTGGGAGGCGAAGGAGGGGGAGAGCGACCTCGATTTCTCGGCCCGGCTCGCCGCCGACCTCGAGCAGCTGATCCTCGACGAGGGGCCCGACACGGTCGCCGCATTCATCGCGGAGCCGATCCAAGCGGCCGGAGGCGTCATCATTCCCCCCGATGGCTATTTCCCCGCCATCAAGGAGGTACTCGACCGACACGACGTCCTACTCATCGCCGATGAGGTGGTTTCCGCCTTCGGACGCCTCGGCGACTGGTTCGGCACGACCGTGATGGGGATGGAGCCCGACCTGATCACCGTCGCCAAGGGCATCACCTCCGGTTACGTGCCGCTGTCGGCCTGCCTGGTCACCGACAAGGTCTGGGATGTGCTGGCCGAGCACTCGGACGGCGGCCTCGCCTTCGGCCACGGCTACACCTACAGCGCCCACCCGCTCTCGGCGGCGGCCGCGATGGCCAACCTCGACATCGTCGAGAACGAGGATCTCATCGCCCGGGCAACCGCCCGTGGGGAGCGTCTGCTCACCAACCTTCGTGAGGCATTCGAAGACCACCCCCTGGTCGGCGAGGTCCGCGGCAAGGGACTTGTCGGGGCGGTCGAGTTCGTCGCCGAGAAGGATCCCGCCACCCGCTTCGACCCCGCCCTCGGGGTCGGCCGCCGGGTCAACGCGGCCTGTCTCGAGCGAGGCGTGATCTCCCGCGCCCTGCCCGAGGCCGACACGATCTCCTTCTCACCGCCTTTCGTGGTCGAGGAGTCGGAGATCGACCACATGGTCGCCGTCGCCCGCGAGGCGGCCGACCAGGTGGCGAAGGAACTGGGCCGGGCCTGAGAGCATGACCGCCTCTGCCTCCCTGAGCCGCCGGATCGGGTTGATCGTCAACCCGATCGCCGGCATGGGGGGCAAGGTGGGCCTGCGCGGCACCGACGGCAGCTGGCGGCAGCGGAGGGCCCGTGAGCTCGGTGCGACCGAGATGGCGGCCGAGCGGGCCGGCATCGCACTCGACCGGCTGCGCGGCCGGCACGATCTCGCCCTGACCGTGGCCGGCGGCGCGATGGGCGAGAAGGTGGCCCGCGCGCACGGCTACGAGGCCGAGGTGACCGGCACGTTCGGCTGTGAGACCTCGCCTGAGGACACGCGCGACGCGGCCCGGGCGATGGCCGACTCCGGGGTCGAGCTGATCCTCTTCGCAGGCGGCGACGGCACCGCCCGGGTGATCCGGGAATCGATCGGCCGCCGCGTCCCGGTGGTCGGCATCCCGACCGGCGTGAAGATGCATTCGGGCTGCTTCGCCCGCAGTCCCGCCGCGGCGGGAGACGCGGTCGTCGACTACCTGGGAGCCGACCCCGGCGCCGCCCGGCTCGGCGAGGCCGAGGTGGTCGATCGTGACGCCGACGATCCCGCCGCTCCCACCACTCTCTACGGAACGGTCACCGTGCCCGAAGCCCGTTCCCGGCTGCTCGCGGCCAAGTCGCAGTCCAGCGGGCGCGACGCCGCCGCGATGCGCGGCGCCTGCCTCGAGGTGGTCGAGGAGATGGCGCCGGGCGACCTCTACGTGATCGGTCCGGGCTCGACCATGGCCTGGGTCCGCCGTCATCTCGGCTTCGAGTCGGATCCGCTGGCGATCGACGTCGTCCGCGACCGGCAGCTGATCGCCGGTGACGTGAACGAGGCCGAGCTGGACCGCCTCAGCTCCGAGGCCGGCCGGGTCCACCTGGTCATGGGTGTGATCGGAGGCCAGGGATCGCTGCTCGGGCGCGGCAACCAGCAGATCGGGCCAAGAACCTTGAGGCGGGTCGATCCCGACGATCTGATCATCGTCGCCGACCTGCAGAAACTGATCGATCTCGGGTCCTCTCCACTCACGGTGGACACCGGCGACCTCGAGATGGACAAGCACTTCACCGGGTACCGCCCGGTGCGAATCGGCAGAAACGAGTCGCTCATCTACCAGGTGGCGGCGTAATGGCTGGTTCCGCAAGGCCGTGGAACCAGCCATCCAATGGAGGAAAACGAATGGATGTGACCAAGATCGAGCCCCATCACCTGATGGCGAACTCGAACCAGGGGACCGTCGAGCACATGCTCGAGGTGGTCGGTGCCGACGATGTCGAAGAGCTCTTCGAGCAGATTCCGGCCGAACACCGCCTTCAGGGCGATCCGAACCTGCCGCCGGCCCTGGTCTCGGAGGCCGATCTCTCCCGTCACATGGACGATCTCCTGGGCCGTGACGTGAAGCCGAAGGTGAGCTTCCTCGGCGGCGGCTGCTGGCCGCATTACGTTCCCGCCGTGGTCGACGAGATCGTCGGCCGGGCCGAGTTCCTGAACAACATCTGGGGCACGCCGTCCTCCGATCTGGGCCGCACCCAGTCCCTGTTCGAGTTCTGCTCGCAGCTCGGTGAGCTGCTGGAGCTCGATTTCGTCGGCCTTCCGGTCTACTCGTGGGGCTGCGCCGCCGGCCACGCGATGCTGATGGCGCAGCGTCTGAACGGCCGTCCCGAGGTGCTGATCCCGGCCTCGCTCGATCCCGAGCGCCGCGCCGTGATCGAGACCTATGCCGGCAAGCCCGAGCTGGAGCAGTACGTCGAGTTGATCGAGGTCGCCTGCGACTGGGAGACCGGCTGCGTCGACCTGGACGACCTCAAGGCGAAGCTCTCGGAGAAGACCGCCGCCATCTATCTGGAGAACCCTTCGTTCCTCGGCACCTTCGAGGCCAGCGGCCCCGAGGCCGCGCGCCTGGCCGGTGAGGCCGGGGCGGAGGTGATCGTCGGGGTCGACCCGATCGCGCTCGGCGTGACCGCCTCGCCTTCCGCCTGGGGCGCCGACATCGTGGTCGGCACGATCCAGTCGCTCGGGGTCCACATGAACGGCGGCGGTGGTGCGAGCGGCTTCATCGCCTCCCGCGACGAGGAGCGCTACGCACGCCAGTACCCGACCCTCTGCCTCTCGGCCGCCCACACGGCCGACGGTGACATCGGCTTCTCGATGACCCTCTTCGAGCAGACCTCGTATGGCTCGCGCGAGCTGGGCAACGACTGGACCGGCAACTCGACCTACCTCTGGGCGATCGCCGCCTCCGTATACATGGCGCTGCTCGGCCCGCGGGGGTTCGAGGAGATCGGCCAGACCATCCTCAGCCGCAGCCACCAGGCGGCGGAGGCCGTCGCTGCCGTTCCCGGGGTCGAGGTTCGTTTCGGCGACGGCTTCTTCAAGGAGTTCGTGGCCGACTTCAACCAGACCGGCAAGACCGTGAAGGAGATCAACGCGAAGCTCCGCGAACATGGCGTCTTCGGTGGCCTCGACCTCTCGGCCCGCTTCCCGGAGCTCGGTCAGAGCGCCCTGATCTGCGTGACCGAGATCCATCAGGACGAGGACATCGCCTTGCTCGGCGAAGCTCTGACGGAGGCGGTCAAGTGAGCGGCGTGCGGAAGTACCACGCGCCGGTCTGGGACGAACCGGTGGTGATGGAGATGGGCAGCCCCGGCCGTCGCGGGTACATCCCGCCGAAGGCCGGTGGGGGCGACACCTCCGCCTTCGTGCCGGACGCGATGAGGCGCGCCGAGCGGGCCGACCTGCCCGAGCTCTCCGAGGCCGAGGTCCAGCGCCACTACGTGCATCTGGCCCAGGAGACGCTGGGGATGATGGGCGTGAACCTGTTCGGCACCTGCACCATCAAGTACTCGCCGCTGCTCGGCGAGCGGATCGCCGCCGAGCACATCGCGGCGCTCCATCCGGGGCAGGACGAGGAGACGATCCAGGGCGTGCTGGCGGTGCTCTCCGGCATGAACGACATGCTCTGCGAGCTCTCCGGCATGGATCAGTTCGTCTTCCAGGCGGGCGGTGGCGCCGATGCCGCGTACACCAATGCGGTGACGACGCGGGCCTACCACGCCGACCGCGGTGAGCTCGAGCAGCGCAACGAGATCATCACCACGATCCAGACCCATCCCTGCAATGCCGCGACAGCCGCGGCGGCCGGCTTCAAGGTGATCACCCTGATGCTGGGAGAGGACGGCTATCCGCCGCTGGAAGCGCTGGAGGCCGCGGTCTCCGAGCGTACCGCGGGCATGATGATCGGCAACCCCGACGACATGGGGATCTACAACCCCGAGATCAAGACGTGGGTCGACCTGGTCCACGGGGCGGGCGGCCTCTGCTTCTACGACCACGCCAACTTCAATGGCGTGATGAGCAAGCTGCGGGCCCGTGAGCTCGGTTTCGACGCCTGCATGTTCATGCTGCACAAGACCTTCGCCGCCCCGTTCGGCGGCGGCGGCCCGGCGGTCGGCGCCTACGGCTGCTCCTCGGAGCTGGAGCCGTACATGCCACGGCCGCTGGTCCGACGGAGCGGCGACTCGTTCTCGCTGGAGGACGTCGACCAGGCTCCCAAGAGCGTGGGCCGCGTGCGCGAGTACCTGGGCAACGTGCCGCAGATCGTCAAGGCCTACTCCTGGGCGCGCTCGATGGGTGCGGAGGGGATCAGGTTCGCCTCCGATCTGTCGGTGCTCTCCAACAACTACATGGAGAAGAGACTGCTCGAGATCCCGGGGCTGACGATCAGCCATCCGGACATCAAGAGCCGCCGTCTCGAGATGACCCGCTACAGCCTCGGCAAGCTGCAGGAGGACACGGGCATCACCGTCTTCGACATCCAGAACCGGATGGTCGACTTCGGGGTCGACGCGCCCTGGCTCAGCCACGAACCCTGGCTGGTCCCGGAGCCGATCACCCCGGAGGCCGGTGAGACCTGGCCGATCGAGGATCTCGATTACTGGATCGACGTCCTCGCCCACGTCTGTCGGGAGGCCTACGAGAACCCGGAGGTCGTCAAGACCGCGCCGCACAACCAGGCGATCGGTCCGGTCGACGGATCGAAGATCAACGAGCCCGACCAGTGGGCGACCACCTGGCGTGCCTACAAGAAGAAGCATGGCGATCGGTTGAAGGAGCGGACCGGCTCTTGAGCGAGCCTCTTCAGGAAAGGCTCTCTCAGGCAGGGATAGTCGGCGCCGGCTCGATCGGCGTCGCCTGGGCGGTCACCTTCGCCCGCGGCGGCTGGTCCGTCCGGGTGCAGGATCCCGATCCCACCCGGGTCGAGGCGGTACGGGCGGAGGCCCGTGACCGGCTCGACCGGCTGGCCGCTCACGGGCTGCTGGACGAGGAGCCCGCGGCCGTGGCCGGGCGGATCGAGGCCGGGGGAGACCTGGCCGAGGCCGTCTCGACGGCCGATCTGGTGATCGAGTGCGCCCCCGAGCGCCTGGACCTGAAACGCGGCGTATACGAGGCGGTGCTCGCCGAGGCCCCCGGAGACGCGGTCCTGACCAGCTCGACCTCGGCGCTCTCGCCGAGCGAGCTCTTCGACGGCCTCGACGGGGCGGAGCGCTGCCTCGTCGCCCATCCGACCAACCCGCCGTATCTGCTGCCGGTGGTCGAGCTGGTCCCGGCCTCGTTCACCGCCGAGTCGGCGGTGGAACGCGCCCGGGAGCACTTCAGCGCGGTCGGCATGAGCCCGATCCTGGTCCGCTCCGAGGCGGAGGGCTTCGTGGTCAACCGGCTCCAGGGGGCGATCCTCCGCGAGGCCTACTGCCTGCTCCGCGACGGGGTCGCGTCGGTCGACGAGATCGACCTCGCGGTCCGTGGAGGCCTGGGCCGGCGCTGGGCGCTGACCGGTCCTTTCGAGACCGTGGATTTGAACACCAGGGGCGGTATCGCCTCTCACGCGGAGAAGATGGGCCCCGCCTACGAGCGGATGGGGGCCGAGCGTGGGCAGAACGACCCCTGGACACCCGATCTGGTCGCTCGCGCCGAAGCCGGGCGGCGAGAGGCCCTGCCGCTCGACCAGTGGGACTCGAGGGTCCTGTGGCGTGACGAACAGCTGATGAAAAACGAAGCAAACAGGAGAAGAGACAAGTGATGTCAGACGCATCCGGCATGCGCCGGTTCGAAGGAAAGGTGACCGTGGTCACCGGTGGTGCAAGCGGTATCGGCGAAGCGATGTCCCGGCGCCTGGCCTCCGAAGGGGCGACCGTCATCGTCGCCGATCTCGACGCTGATCTGGGCCAGCCTCTGGCCGATTCGGTCGACGGGGTCGAGTACGAGCAGGTCGACGTGACGGACGGCGACGCGGTCGCCGCTCTGATGGACGGGATCGTCTCCCGCCACGGCCGGCTTGACGGGGTTCATGCCAACGCCGGGATAGAGACCCCGCCGCTGCTCCTCGCCGACACCCCCGACGAGTGGTTCGACAAGGCCGTCGCGGTCAACACCAAGGGCGTCTTCCTCACCTGCAAGCACGCGATCCGCCACATGCTGGAACTGGGCGGCGGCTCGATCTGCTGCACCAGCTCGATCCACGACGTCGCCTCGTACCCGATGATCGGCGTCTACGCGATCTCCAAGGCGGCTGTGGGGGCGACGGTCCGGGCGATCGCCGCCGACTACTCGACCCGGAACATCCGCGCCAACGCGATCCTGCCGGGCGCGACCCTGACCCCGATGGTCAAGCGCGAGGTCGAGGATGCCGAGGACCCGGTCCTGCAGCAGAAGCTGATGGACGGCCTGCAGGCGATGAAGCGCTGCGCCGACCCTTCGGAGATCGCCGCGGGCGCCGCCTTCCTGCTTTCGGATGACGCGTCGTTCATCACCGGGGCTTCGCTTCCCGTCGATGGCGGCTCGCTTTCGCTGCTGCCGGGGCCGGATCTGCTCGATCCCGATCTGCACCACAACGAGGCCTGAATATGAAAGAATGTGCGCTAAGCGATAAAGTGATCGGTATACGCACAAACCAATCACGGCATCGCGGGGTTTGTTTTCGAGGCAGGAGGATCTGAATTTGGCCCCCACGGCCATAGTCACTGGAGTTTCCAGAGGAATCGGCAAAGCGATCGCCGATCGGTTGCTCGAGGACGGCTACTCGGTAGTCGGCTGCTCGCGCAAGCCGGGCGAGGCCGAGGCCGCACTGGAGCACGCGGGTGACGCGGCGGTCGGCATCGAGGCGGACGTGAGCCGCCCCGGTGACGCCGCCCTCCTGGCCGAGACCGCGATCGAGCGGTTCGGTTCGGTCGAGGTCCTGGTCAACAACGCCGGCGTCTACGAGGAGGTCGACTTCCTCGAGATGACCGCGGAGCAGTGGGAGCGCCTGATGACGGTCAACGTCACCGGCGCCTTCCTCTGCGCCCAGGCGGCGGCCAAGGCGATGATCCAGTCCGAAAGCGAAGGGCGCATCGTGAACATCGCTTCCAGCACCGGCCTTCTGGCCGAGCCGAGCTGCGCCCATTACAACGCGTCGAAGGCGGCGATCATCTCGCTGACTAAGTCGATGGCGGTGGACCTGGCTCCGCACGGCGTCGTCTCCACCTGCGTCGCCCCCGGTTGGATCGACACCGGAATCGATCCCGCCCTCGCAGACTTCAGTGACGAGGAGATGTCACGTCTCAACCCCCTGGGAATGGCTGGACGCCCCGAGGACGTCGCCCACGCGGTGGCTTCTCTCTGTGACCCGCGGGCCGGATTTGCCAATGGAGCGGTCCTGTCGATCGACGGGGGACAGACGGCTGTCAGCCCGGTCCCGGGAGGTTGATCCGGAGGGGAACCAGTGAGCAGTGTCGACCAGAAGTCCAACCAAGCTTGAAGCAAGAGATCTAAACCAAGAGGAGAAGGTGATGGAGGAAAAAGCGGTAACCAAGCAGAACGAAGCAAAGTCCGAGGAGAGCAAATCCGATTCGCTCCTCGGCCATACCACCAGGCGTCAGTTCATCGGCCGTTCGGCCGGCGTTGCGCTGGCGGTCGGCGGGACCAGCGCGTTCCTCGCGGCCTGTGGCGGCAGCAGCTCGTCCGGAGGCGAGATCAACGTCCTCAGCTGGATCAGCTACGTCGACCCGACGGTCAAGAAGCTGTGGTCCGAGTCCTACCCGGACATCAAGCTCAACGCGGTCGCGGCCGACGCCGACCAGAACATGTTCAACAAGCTCAAGGCGGGCGGCGGCAGCTCATATGACATCGTCTTCGCCAACGCCGGCTGGGCACCGACCTATTACAAGCAGGGCCTGACCGAGATCATCGATCTCACCACCATCCCCTCGTCGAAGGAGCTCTACCCGGTCTTCCGCGAGGACACCACGCTGCCGATCGTCAAGGCCAAGGACAAGCTCCTGCTCTACCCGAACATGTGGGCTTCGCTGAGCATGACCTGGAACACGACGGTCGACTACCAGCCGCCGGAGCCGTACTCCTGGTCGGCTTTCTGGAGCCCGGACATCCCCGACAACCACGTGATGCTCCAGGGCGGCGGCGACGACATCATCGCCATGGCCGGCCTCGAGCTGGGCGTGCCGCGGGAGAAGATCTACTCGATGCAGGGGGCCGAGCTTCAGAAGGCGGTCGATCGCCTGATCGAGCTGAAGCCCTTCCAGCTCAACCCGAACGTCCTGCCTCAGTTCCGGCAGGCGATCATCAGCGAACAGGCCTGGATCGGATACACCTCCGACCTCAGCGCCGGCCCGCTGATCAACGAGGAGACCGGCGAGGACACCGCCAAGTCGGTGGTTCCCGAGGAGGGCACGGTCGGATGGATCGACGGCCCTCAGCTGGTCAAGAATGCCAAGAACCGCAAGAACGCCCTGACCTACATCGATTGGTTCGCCTCGAACGAGGAGCTCCAGTCGTACCTCTGGGACACCTACCGCTTCGCGCAGTGCAACCAGAAGTCGGTCGAGCGCGTGCTGGCCAAGGGCGGCAAGCAGGCCAAGCTCGCCCGTGACATCAACGCCGACAAGCCCGAGACGGTCAAGCAGATCACCCTGCAGCGGCCGTCCGACGACCCGGCAGCGTGGGCTGCGGCCTGGGACCAGGTGACGGGAGCCTAGCCCCGCCACCAGTAGGAGACGCTGTGACCCGCCACCGAACCGAGAACGATCATGGAAACCGCTGAGCGATCGCCGGATGCCGTGAATCCACTGCCCAAACGAGGGCGGCGGTTCGGTGGCGGCAGCAACGTCGAGAAGGACCCGCTGGCCAGCAAGCTGCTCTCCCTGCCGGCTCTGCTGGTGGTCGTGGTCGGCTTCCTGCTGCCGCTGCTGGTCCTCGTCGTCTACTCGTTCTGGCCGACGGTCAACGGCCAGATCCTGCACCAGTGGACATTCGACAACTACTCGAAGGTCTTCGCGTCGGGCGGCACCTACATCCCGACCCTGCTCGACACGTTCAAGTTCGTCGGGCTCTCTGCCCTCGTGACCGTGGTCCTGACCTTCCCGTTGGCGTATTTCGTCGCGGTGAAGGTCCGGCCCTCGCGTCGCATCTTCTGGCTGGTCGCGGCGGTCGTCCCGTTCTGGACCAGCTACCTGATCAGGGTGTTCGCCTGGAAGAACATGTTCGGTGACACCGGGGTCATCAACACCTTCATCACCAAGGTCGGGCTCTCCTCGCATCCCATCGAGTTCTTCGGGTTCAGCCGGCCGGCGATCCTGATCACCTTCGTGTACCTGCTGTTCCCGCTCGCCTTCCTGACCTCATACATATCTCTCGAACGACTGGACATCCGGCTGCTCGAGGCGGCCAGCGACCTCGGGGCGAAGCCCTGGCGGCGGCTGACCTCGATCATCGTGCCCTTCGCCAAGTCGGGTCTGATCGCCGGCTTCATCGTCTGCTTCATCACCATGGTCGGCGACTACGTGACCCCGAGCATGATCGGCGGCACCGATGGGATCTTCTTCTCCAACCTGGTCGTCAACCAGTTCGGCGGCTCGCTGCAGTGGGGCTTCGGCGCCGCCCTCGGCCTGATCCTGCTGGTCGCGATCCTGCTGCTCCTGATCGCCTTGCGTACCACCTCCGGGGCGGTCGCCTCGGCCGGCGAGTACACCCGGGTCTACGTAAAGGACCGCTCGCCCTTCCTGGTCGCCTACTCGATCCTCTACATGGTCTTCCTGTACACGCCGATCGCGCTGTTGATCTTGTTCGCGCTGAACGACTCGACCGTGGTCGGCTTCCCGATCAAGGGCTTCACGTTCTCCTGGTTCCAGGCGGTCTTCGACGATCCCTCGCTGATCGACGCGCTCTACACGAGCCTCAGGGTCGCCGGTATCACGGTCCTGATCAGCGTCGTGATCGGCACCCTGGCCGCGGTGCAGCTGGCACGGGCCAAGGGCAGGATCCGCAACCTCAGCCTGGTGACCATCTCGGCTCCGATGCTGTTGCCGCCGGTCGTGCTCGGCATCGGGATCATCATCGGCCTGAACGCGATCGGGGCCCAGCGCGGCCTCTGGTCGATCATCATGGCCCACGTCATCCTCACCCTGCCGGTCGCGACGCTGCTGGTGATGGTGCGGCTGGAGGGCTTCGACCGCTCCCAGGAGCAGGCGGCCATGGATCTGGGCGCCAAGCCGGTGATGGCCTTCTTGCGCATAACCCTGCCACAGGCGCTGCCCGGCATCGTCGCCGCGGCGATGATCTCCTTCGCGCTCTCGATGGACGAGTTCATCATGACCTTCCTGGTCACGGGATCCGACGTGACCCTTCCCCTCTACATCTTCGGCTCGATCAGGTTCGAGGTCTCACCGGCCTTGATGGCTTTGGCGGCGTTGATCATCATCGCCTCCTTCCTGCTGATCGTGATCGGCGCGTTCGTGGCATTCGGGCGCAGCAAAGCACTACGAACTGAAGGAGGCTGAAAATGACCGCGACCCTCAACTGCCACGGACTGCGGAAGACCTACCCGGGAACGGACAGCTACGCGCTGGGACCGGACCCGGAAGGGGTCTCGATCGAGGCCGAGCGCGGCGAGCTCTTCGCTCTGCTCGGTCCGAGCGGCTGCGGCAAGACCACGACCCTGAGGATCATCGGCGGTTTCGTCGACGCCGACGCCGGCACCGTCGAGATCGAGGGCAAGGATGTCTCCGGCCTGCGGCCGTACCAGCGACCGACCAACACGGTCTTCCAGGGCTACGCGCTCTTCCCGCACATGAGCATCGAGAGCAACGTCGGTTTCGGGCTCAAGATGGACGGGGTCGGCAAGTCCGAGCGGAAGAGCAGGGTGGCCAAGGCGCTCGAGCTGGTCGGCCTGGAAGAGTTCGGCAAGCGCAAGGTCGGTGAGCTCTCCGGCGGCCAGGCCCAGCGTGCCGCGCTGGCCCGGGCGATGATCAAAGAGCCGGCCGTGCTGCTGCTCGACGAGCCTCTCGGCGCGCTCGACCTCAAGCTCCGCCGGCAGATGCAGGAAGAGCTGGTCAATCTGAAGCAGCGCTCGGGCACGACCTTCGTCCACGTCACCCACGACCAGGAAGAGGCCTGCGCGATCGCCGATCGGGTCGCCGTCATGAACGCCGGCCGGGTGGTTCAGGTCGATTCACCGGTCGAGCTCTTCCGCTCCCCCAAGACTGCATATGTAGCCGAGTTCATCAACGCCGGCACCGTCATCCGCGGGTCCTCCAGCCAATCGGGTGACGTCTTCGAAGTTGCCGGCAACCAGATGCGGGTCCGGGGCAGGGCGCCTTCCCGCATCAGCGGGGCCTCGGCGTGTGCGGCGGTTCTCTCTCCGGCCCATCTCCGGGTCACTCCCGCCGCGCACGCCGACCCTGCCAACGGCGACGGCGACCGGGTCTCCGGCCAGGTCGATCGTCTGGTCTTCAACGGCTCTACCCACGAGGTCCACGTCGAGACCACCGGCGGGGTGGACCTGCGGGTCGACCTGCCGCTGGGCGGCAACGAGGATCTCGAGAACGGATCGCTCCAACCAGGGCGCCCGGTGACCGTGTCATGGCGGCCCGAGGATGTGATCTTCGTGGTCGACGACGGTGCGGCGCCGACCGCCGAGGAAGAAGAGGAGATCGAGATCAGTGCGGCCGTCTGAGACGGCCGGCTCGATCTTCATCACCGGGGCGGCCTCCGGCATCGGCGCCGCCTGCGCCCTGCTCGCGGCCGAACGCGGCGAGGCCCTGGTCCTGGGCGACCTGGACGCGGAGAGCCTGGCCAAGGCGGCCGCCGCCTGCGAAGCGGCCGGTGCCGCCGGGGTGGTCAGCGCTCCGCTCGACGTGCGTGAAGCTGGCCAGGTCGCCGCTCTGGTGGACGCCGGCGAGGCGGCCTTCGGCTCGGTTGACCGGGCGATCACCAGCGCCGGCATCGACCGTGGCGAGCCCGCCCACGAGATGGGCGAGGACGTCTGGGATCTGGTCGTCGACGTCAACCTCAAGGGAACCTTCCTGGCCTGCCGCGAAGTGATCGGCCGCCTGATCGCCGCCGACCGTCCCGGTGCGATTGCCTGCGTCTCCTCGATCGCTGCGGTTGCCGGGATCGACGGGGCTGCCGCTTACTGCGCGTCGAAGGGCGGAGTCTCGGCCATGGTCCGCAGCCTCGGGGTCGAGTACGCGCCGCGGGGCATCCGCGTCAACGCGATCGCCCCGGGCGCGACCGAGACGCCCCTGATGTGGGCCAACGTCGACGAGGCCGAGAACGCCGCCGTCCGCCAGGAGGTAAACGACGTGGTCCCGATCGGCCGCCTGGCTCAACCCCGTGAGCAGGCCCAGGCCGCGCTCTGGCTGCTCTCGGAGCAGGCTTCCTACGTAACCGGATCGGTGCTGACCGCAGACGGCGGGGTTACGGCCACGATGGTGCTGCCGGCTTAGGTTCGCTTCGTCCTGGCGGGCGGCCTGGTTGGGTAGGGATTCGCGGAAATCGGGGCGTTCCGGCCTGATAGGCTCGTTCGGCTGCTACAGGGAGACTCGAAATATCGGGGGAGGGTCCGATCTGGCGGGTACAAATATTGGCGATTGGCTGGGGGTAGATCATTTCGATCTTTATGATTTCGGCAAGGTGCGGATCGCAAAGAATCATCCGGGTCCTGGGTATTTGAAAAGCCCGTGCTAGGCCGTTGGCGAAAACCGCGTGAGCTTGATCCCGAAGCCGAGCGGTGTAAGTCGGTGTGGTTGGCGCGTGATCGGGCCACGATTTTTGATCGGCTTGATGAGCCGATCGAGGATGGTGGAATGATGGTTTATATCTATTGGGACACCACTCCCTGGGCATCAAACATAGAGATCGATGTGTGCGCGCCAGGGGCCGAGAGGCCCACGGCCGGAGCATTGGTTCACTTTGGTCTCGGCTGGCCCGACCCGGAGGACGACACGGACGAGATATTTTCCGTGGGGGACTCCGAAGACAGGTGGTGGGGCCCGGCGATATCTCGTGAGTGGGCGCTGTCGGCGTTGAGCAAGGCGCCCGACGGCTCCTCTGCGGAGATGGTCGATGGCATGCTTCGGATCGCCAAGTCTCGTGTGAGTTCCGACGTGCCGGTGGTGCGTAGATGCATTGAGTCGGACGATCCGGTGGTCAGGTACGTCACTACCTGGCAGACGGTTCGTCTTCGTGGACGAGCGTCGGCCATCCGCCGATCACGATCCGTGCCATGAGTTCAGGGACGGTGACCGCAGTGAGCCTGGCCCTCTGCTCCTCGCCCCTCAACAGAGCCGCGAGAGATACCTCACCGGTCGAGTGCCCAGACTCGAACAGGCTCATCGGTCGCATCCGTAGCGTGCTGATGCGACCGGCCCCCGAGTGCAGTTCACGTGACTCGGTCGGGGTTGCGGAGCCGGTCAGGATGTAGAGGTTGCGCCGACGCAAGTCGTCGATCTGGCGCCGGATGTGATCCCAGATCTGAGGAGCACGCTGCCACTCGTCGAAAAGGATCGGCGTCGGCTCGTCGAAAAGCCCATCCGGATCGAGGTCGACCTGCGCCCGAGCGGCCGGGCTGGTGTCGAAACGCACCACGCTATTTGCTCGCCTTGTCGCGGTTTCTGTCTTCCCGCAGCCTTTTGGACCGTCGATCAGCACGGCACCGCTTGACTCGAGACGCCGGTCGAGCTCGGCGTCAACCACGCGAGGCAGATACTCGAACATGGGGTAAGTCTACCGTTTTGACGGGCGTAACTCTACGTTTTTGTCATGCTGGAGTCTACTTTCTTGACACGAGACGACGTGGTCCCGATCGGCCGCCTGGCTCAACCCCGTGAGCAGGCCCAGGCCGCGCTCTGGCTGCTCTCGGAGCAGGCTTCCTACGTAACCGGATCGGTGCTGACCGCGGATGGTGGCGTCACCGCCACCATGGTGCTGCCAGCTTAGGTTCTCAACCTCCCGGTTGATCTCGAGCCCGGCTTGGTGGCGCTGCCGAGTCGGACTATCCGGACCAGCACTGTCGTTTTGCTGCGTCTCCCAAGTCTGGACGAGTAGAGGGTCGGTGCCTTGACTTTCCAAATACCATTCAGTATAAGTGTCGCATCGTCCATGCGTTTTGAAGGGATTCGGGGTGCGTATGCGGGGGGATGGGAGATTGGGTCGGTCGGCATGTGCTGGTTGGGTCATGGTGCTTGGCGTTTGCGTGTTGGGTGCTGTTGTTGGCAACGCGGGCGCAGGGGGCGTCGAGCCTGAGGGACCGTCCTCTTTCACGCAGATGCATGATCTGGCGCCCGTGAGCGTGAGGCGTGGGTTCGCGAGCGTTGATCGGGCGGCTCTTGCTTCTTCCTTTGACGGGTTTAAATATTGGTCTTTGGAGAGAGCATGAGGGTTTCTGCTGGGCGTTGGGTATTGAGGTTTTTGCGCTTACTTGTCGGATCCTCGGTGGTGATCGTGGGATTTACGGCGGTCATGGGTGGCACCTGTGACGCGTCGAGTGTCGGTTCGCCGAGGGCTTTGCCGTCTCACGAGGTGGGGTTCGATGCGGCCGTGGGCCGCGATGGTTACGCGGTCGTGGCCTATCTAGGTGTCGATCAGGATTTTCCCGATGCAAAAGCCGTGTATGCACGGGTCAGGTTGCCGGGCAGGTCCAGGTTTGGGGCTTCACATTTGATGGGCGTCACGTCGGGCAAGTACGTGACGGTCGAAATCGGGTCTAGTGGGTTGACGTTGCTTGCGTTCTCGGAACGGGACGGGCAAGTCGTGATCGAAGAGCGTCGGCCGACCTCTGGATGGCGGTTCGCGCAGAGACTGCCCGGGCTCGGTGATCCCGAGGTTTCGATATCGATTGCCAGGGACGAAACCGCCGTGGCTTATTCGGTTGATTTCCGGCAGCCAGGTGACTTGGTGAACAGGGTTCATGCTTCGGTGAGGTCGGCATTTTCCGGTCAGTTCGACCGATGGCAGTATGTCAGCTTCTACGGAGACACGGTGGGAGGTCCCGCGGCGGCGGTGGCGCTTTGGGGCGGTCACGCGACGGTGGTGTGGGGCTCGTCGTGCGGCGACGGGCGTGAGCGCAGCCTTTGGGAAGCGGACTTGGGATATTCGTCGTCGACGTTTCCGGTCGGCATGGCAGACATCGCTTGCGACGTCTCCTACGTCGATCTCCAAAAGGACTCTATGGCGAATGAGTACCTCGCTGCGGGCGGTTCATCGGGTGTCTGGTTTGACGTCCGCCCCGCGCATGAGATATTCGGTCACTTGGTGAAGATACGTGGATCGAGCGAAATGGGGGAGGGGCCGTTCCTCAGCGTCACACCCGACGGGCTTGCGGTGTTGCTTTGGGAGGATAGGAAGTCGGGTTCTCGGCAACGTCCCGGCTATCGGTACGTTCTCTCGACGAGAGGGTCCCGCCCGACCGGGCCGATGCGCATGGCTGCTCCTGCCTCTACTGCGGGATGCGGCAACCCTCGGTTGAGAGGGACGGCGCCTTTGCCTCGTGGCCGCATCGCGATGATGTTCACCCAAAGATGTCGTGTGGCAGGTAAGCCGCGAGACCGAATTTCTATTTACAACTGGAGAGTCGGAACTGAGTTTGCACGGCCGGCCGCCGTCAAATCATTGAAGGCCGGACAGCGCCTGCTTCGCCCGCGAGTCGAGACATCGTCCTCCGGCAGCGAGCTCCTATGGTGGGGCGCAAAGAGCGCGAAGACCGGACGGTTTCTCGGATACCGGTGGCGATAGCGGCCAACCTTCGGAGGTACTCTCTGAAGACGGGCGACAGGTTCAGACGCCGGTGCCGGCCAGGTCGGCGGCGATCTGGTCGGCGGTGAGCTGGAGGACGGGGAGCACGACCTCGACCATCGACTCGGGGCTGTGGTGGACGATGCTGGAGGAGACGTTGATCGCCACCGGCTCGTCGTCGTTTCTGGTCGGGATCGGGACCGCGATCGCGCAGAGGCCCGGTTCGAGCTCCTGGTCGACCAGCGCGTAGCCGAGCTCGCGGATCTTCTCGATGTCTTCTCTCAGGCCGGCGGGGTCGGTGACCGTGCGCTCCGTGAAGGCATCGAACTTGGTCCGGTCGAGGTACTCGTCCAGGTCGGCTTCGCTGATCATCGTCAGCAGCATCTTGCCCAGCGCGGTGGCGTGGGCCGGCATGCGGGCGCCGACGCTGACGTTCGAGGACATGATGTAAGGCCCGTGGACGCGGAAGATGTAGACGATCTCGTCGTCATCGAGGATCGCGCCTTCCGAGGGCTGCTTGATCTCACTGACCAGCCGCTCGACGTGGGGGAGGGCGAGATCAGGGAGCGAGAGGCCGGAGAGGTACCCGTATCCCAGCTCCATCACCCGCGGGGTGAGCCGGAACATTCGGCCGTCGCTCTCCACGTAGCCGAGCTCGCTGAGGGTGATCAGGAATCGACGCGCGGCGGCGCGGGGAATGCCGGCCCGGGCGGCGACTTCGCTGAGGGTCATGGGGTCGCTGCCCGACCCCATCGCCCGGATCACCGCGAGACCGCGCTCCAAGGACTTCACGAAATCCTTCGAGCGCTCGATCGTCTCGCCGCTGATCACCGGTCCACGGTTGCGAGACGTGGGATCGACGAACTGGCCTTCTGCCGGACGCATTGGCCTATTTTTATCGACCGTCCGGCGGAAGCCGGTCGACCACCGGGCTGGCTGCACCGAATGTACCGTCGGTGCGGGACTGGGTTTGTCAGGTGGTTTGTCCAATTGGCAGGGTCAGGCGCCCGGAACTTCGAGGACCGTGGCGATGCCCTGGCCGACCCCGATGCACATGGTGGCCAGGCCCCAGCCTCCGCCTCGCCGTTCCAGCTCGGCGACCAAGGCGCCGAGCAGGCGGGCGCCGGAGCTGCCGAGCGGATGTCCGATCGCGATCGCGCCCCCATTCGGGTTGACGATCTCACGATCCAGCTCGGGCCATTCCTCGAGGCAAGCCAGAGACTGCGCAGCGTATGCCTCGTTCAGCTCGACCACTTTGAGATCCGACCAGCCGATGCCGGCCCGCTTCAGGGCGGTATCGGCCGCTTCGACCGGGCCCAGCCCGAAGAGTTGCGGCTCGACGGCGGCGACCGCCCGGGAGGCGATTCGCGCCCGCGGCTTAGCGCCCGAGCGCTCGACTCCGGCCTCGTCGGCCAGGAGCAGAGCGGCGGCGCCGTCGCTCAGTTGCGAGGAGTTGCCGGCGGTCACGGTGCCGGCTTCGCGGAAGACGGGCTTGAGCCGGGCGAGGCTCTCCATCGAGCTCTCGCCGCGGATGCCCTCGTCACGCTCGAGCTCGGTGCCCGCCACCTGGAAGGTCTCGTCGGCGAAGACGCCTTCGTTCCAGGCGCGGTCGGCGGCCTGCTGGCTGCGGACCGCGAACTCGTCCTGGGTCTCACGGCTGATCGAGTATTTGTCGGCCAGGATCTCGGCGCACTCACCGAGGCTGACGGTCCACTCGGCCGGCATCTGCGGGTTGACCATGCGCCATCCAAGGGTGGTCGAGTGCATCTTCTCGTCGGTGTGGGTGAACCCGCGGGCCGGCTTCAGCACGACCCAGGGGGCGCGGCTCATCGACTCGACTCCGCCGGCGATCCCGATTGACGCTTCGCCCAGCTCGATCTCACGGCTGATCGAGAAAGCCGCTTCCATGCCGGATCCGCAGAGCCGGTTCACGGTCGATCCGGGCACGCTGACCGGCAGGCCGGAGAGCAGCGTGGCCATGCGGGCGACGTTGCGGTTGTCCTCGCCGGCTTGGTTGGCGTCCCCGAGGCAGACCCCGTCGATCGCTTCCGGGTCCAGGTCGGGATTGCGGGTGAGCAGCGCCTTGATCGTCTCGGCGGCGAGGTCGTCGGGCCGGATCCGCGAGAGCCCGCCGCCCAACTTTCCGACCGGGGTGCGGATCGCGTCGAGGATGTAGCTGGCGGCCATCAGCGCACCGCCTTCGGCTTGGAGCCGAACGATCGCAAGACGTCGAGCTCCTCCGCGGTGGGCGGCTCGACCTCGGCCAGATCATCGGCGACCTTGAGGTCCCAGCCGGTCTGATCCTGGACCTCGCCTACCCCGATCCCGGGGAAGGTTGCGGTCAGTTCCAGCTCGTCGTGCTGATCCGAGGTCTCGAGAACACCGAGATCGGTGACCACGACCATGCTGCCCTCACCGTCGGAACGGCAGAGCGAGGTGGTGAAGTCGAGCTTCTCGACGAAGGTGCGGGACGAATGGGGGAGGGTGACCACGATCTCCTGGCAGGAACGGGCGATCTCCGGTGCCCCGCCCGCTCCGGGCAGGCGGACCTTGGGATGGTCGTACTCGCCGATCACTGTCGTGTTGAGGTTGCCGTGCCGGTCGATCTGGGCCGCGCCGAGGAAGCCGACATCGATCCGGCCGGGCTGCAGCCAGTAGTTGAAGACATCGGGCAGAGCGACCACCGAGACGGCGGACGAGGCAAGCTCGGGGTCGCCGATCGAGAGCGGTATCGAGTCCGGGTTGGTGTCGATCGTTCCCGATTCGTAGATCAGGACCAGCTCGGGCGCGTGGATGCGCTTGGCGAGGATCGCGGCGTGGCTGGGGCGGCCGACGCCGACCAGAACGCTCTGTCCGTTGTGGAGCTGACGGGCCGCGGTAACGGTCATCAGCTCGGCGGCGTCGAAGCTCACGAGGCCACCTCCTTTCCGGCTCGCAGGTCATCGAGCCACTGGCCGAACTCCTCGCGGCTGCGGCTGATCACGTCCCACTCGCGGTAGAAGTCGTTGTCCCGGCTCGTGTAGCCAAGGGTGTATGAGGGCTGGGCCCCGTTCGGAACATGCGAGACGGCGGTGATCGCCCAATGCGGGACGATCACTCCGCCGGGCTGAAGCTCGAGCTCGTCGACGATCTCCTCGACGGTGACCAGCGACCGGGCGGCGGCCAGTACCGCCTCCTTCTGGACCCCGGGGATGCCCCAGAGCTGGATGTTGCCTTGGCGGTCCGCCTGCTGGGCGTGGATCACGGTCAGGTCGGGCCGCAGGGCCGGCACCGCGGAGAGCACCTCGCCGGTGAACGGGCAGGTCACCTCGGCGACCTCGGAATGATCGGGCAGATCCGTGCCGGCGTAGCCGCGCAGCACGCCGAAGGGCAGTCCGGAGGCCCCGGCCACATAGCGGTTGACCATCCCGGCGTGGCTGTGCTCCTCGAGCTCGAGCGGGGCGGGCCAGCTCTTCTCGACCGCGTCGCGCAGCCGGTGAAGGGATCCGACCCCGGGGTTGCCGCCGTAGGAGAAGACCAGCCGCCGCGCGCATCCGGCACCGATCATCTGGTCGTAGATCAGATCCGGGGTCATCCGGATCAGCTCCAGATCCTTCTTTCCCTGCCGGATCGCCTCGTGCCCGGCGGCAAAGGGAATCAGGTGGGTGAAGCCTTCGAAGGCGACTGAATCACCGTCATTGAGCAGGCTGCCGATCGCTTCATCAAGGGGCAGGAGCCTGGATGTAGGTGGTCTCCGTCGCGGTGCGGTTGCGGTCAAATCGGTCCCCGATCGTTCACGCGCATCCCTGCAAAAGTGTGCGCATAGCGGTAATTTGTACGCAGAGTGTACCATGTGGTCATTCAGCCCCGGAGGAGGGGCGACTGAAAGACATACTCTCCACAGGAGAGAAGGAGGTAGGCAATGCTGCTTGGAGTCGAACACATCGGAGTCGGCGTACCCGACGTCGACAAGGCCCTTGATTTCTATGGTGAACTCGGGTTTACGGAGGTCGCCTTCGACTACAGCGGCCCGCTTCCCGGAACCGCCGGAGTCGCCGGAAAGGACGTCGCGGAAGCGCGTGTGATCCACCTGCGCGGCGCCAATCCCTCCAACCTCGGCCTCGGTGGACTGCGACTGGTCCAGGTGCTCGACCGCGACGTGCCGCCGCTGCCCGAAGGCATCGGCTGGGGTGAGCCCGGGATCAGCGAGATCTGCCTCTACACCCGTGACTACGAAGAGCTCCACAAGAAGCTGGCCGACAAAGGCGTGACCATCCTGATGGAGCCCAACCGGACCGAGACCACTCCCTACGGACTCGAGTGCGGCCTCTCTTACATCGCCGATCCTTTCGGTGGCAAGATCGAGCTGATCGAGTGGTTCGAGCTGGAGAAGGGCTGGCAGAACCAGGCCGGCCCGCAGGGCGTCAACCACGTCGCCTTCGGCGTCACCGACATGGACGCGAGCCTGGCTTTCTACGACAAGCTCGGCTTCACCGGGATGCTCTTCGACTCGGACGGATACTTCGATCCGATGGAGCCCTGGTACGTAGGCCGCGAGGCGCCGCGCCAGCACATGGTCCTCAAGGCAAACCCGCGCGGCGGCGGCATCGAGCCGGTCCAGCACGATCCGCCGAGCCCGGCCATGCACGGCGAGTGGGGCCACGCCGGGCCGATGGACTTCGGCGTCGGCACGACCAATCTGGAGCGCGAGGTCGAGCGCCTCGCGGCTCAGGGCATCGAGTTCTTCAGCGAGCCGCAGACGATCTCGACCGACGCGGGCTCTTGGAGCTACGTGTACGTCAAGGAGCCGGACGGGAACTACGTCTGCCTCAGCGAGTCCCGGTTCTAGGGGGCCTGAACATGCGTTTGGGCGTCCCGACCGAGATCAAGCCGGACGAGTACCGCGTCGCCCTGACCCCCGCCGGGGTCAGGGAGCTGGTCAGCCGTGGCCACGAGGTGCTGGTCCAGGAAGGCGCCGGCCTCGGGTCCGGCATCCTCGACACCGACTACGAAGCGCAGGGAGCGAGGATCCTGCCGGATGCGGCAACGGTCTTCGCCGCCTCCGACACCATCCTCAAGGTGAAGGAGCCCCAGCCGGTCGAGGTCGAGATGCTCGAGCCGCGTCATGTGTTGTTCACTTACCTGCACCTGGCGCCGGACGAGGCGCTCACGCAGGGGCTGATCGACTCGGGCGCGACCTGCATCGCCTACGAGACGATCACCGACTCCCGCGGGCGGCTGCCGCTCCTGGCGCCGATGAGCGAGGTGGCGGGCCGCATCGCGACCCAGGCCGGAGCCTTCATCCTCGAGAAGCCGATGGGTGGCCGCGGGATCCTGCTCGGCGGCGTCCCCGGCGTCGCCGCCGGCCGCGTGATGGTGATCGGCGGCGGTGTAGTCGGCGCGAACGCGGCGACGATGGCCGTCGGCCTCGGTGCCGACGTGTTCATCTTCGATCGTTCGATCGACCGGCTGCGGGAGCTCGACGTGCAGTTCGGCGGGCGGGTCTCCACCTGCTACGCCTCCAGCCTCGAGATCGAACGGATGCTGCCGGAGACCGATCTGGTGATCGGGGCGGTGCTGGTCAAGGGGGCCAAGGCGCCTCACGTCTTGACCCGCGAGCACCTGAAGATGATGAAGCCGGGCGCGGTGCTGGTCGACGTGGCGATCGATCAGGGCGGCTGCTTCGAGACCTCCCGTGCCACGACTCACACCGAGCCGACCTACGAGGTCGAAGGAATCACTCACTACTGCGTGGCGAACATGCCTGGAGCGGTGCCGATCACCTCGACCTACGCCCTCACCAACGCGACCCTGCCGTATGTGGTCGCGCTGGCCGACTCCGGGGCGGGGCAGGCCCTTTCGGTCGATCCCGGGTTCGCCGCCGGTCTCAACGTGATCGACGGCACCGTCACCTCGGAAGCGGTGGCGGTCGATCAGGGCCGCGAGTGGACCGCACCCGAGGCGGCGCTGGCCGCCTGAACCCGCCCAGGGTGGAACCGAGCGTGGAAACTCCCGCCGGTGAGAGTTTCCACGCTCGGTTCCCCCTGGCCGCCTGACCCGCATCGTCCTCGGGACTCTCAGCGAAGCTCTTCGACCAGGCCGATGATGATTCCCTCGGGGCCGCGTATGTAGGCGTAGAGGCAGAAGTCCTCGTACCGCGCCACCTCTCCCACCGGTTCGGCGCCGTGAGACCGAAGGCGGTCGAAGGTGTCATGGACGTCACCGACCACGAAGGTGAGGCGGGGGATGCCCGGGGTGTCGATCGGCGCGTTCGGTGGGTCCAGGGCATCGGCCGAGGCCTTGAAGGTCGAGAGCTCGACACGGCCCCCGCCGTCCGGGGCCCGGAGCATCGCGATGGCGGCCTCGAGATCGGAGGCGACGACGCCCGTGTGATCCAGCCGCTTGACGGTCATGTGACCGAGTGCATGCGGGCAGGCGGCTGCCCCGGAGGGGTTTAGGGTCAGCTCGCCCGGTTGGCGAGCTGCGCCGATGCTGCGTGGGGGTCCTGGAACCCGAGGAGGGCGGCCTCGACCACGCAGAGGGAGTCCACGTCGCCTTCCATGCGCGCGGTGGTGTCGATGAAGAGGAATGCCTCGGCAAGCCGGACTATCGCGTAGCCCAGGGTCGGTGGGTCGATCTGCGGCTCGAAGGCGCCGCGCTCCGTCTCGTCGACGATGTCCTCGGTGATCCAGGCGACCAGGCTCGGCTGCACCACGCCGCGGCCGTCGGTGATGATCCGCACGGCGGCATCGCGCTCCTGGGCCACGAAGTGCCGCAGGGCGCCGGCGCCGTTGATCGCCCGGTTGAAGCGGTCGAAGGTCGCGAGCAGGCGTTCGGCTCCCTCGCCGCCGGCCTCGTCTCGTGCCTGGTCGTGCAGCGGCTTGGCGGTGAGCACCAGGATCTCTCCGATCAGGCGCTCCCGGGAGCCGAACCACCGGTAGATCGTCGTTCGGCTGATGCCGAGCTCGGTGGCGATCGCGCGAAGGTCTATCCGCCGCCCGTGGAGGTAGGCATCCAGGGCTGCCTTGACCACGTCGTCCCGGGACGAGCTGCTCGGGCGGCCCGGCTTCCTGCGGACGGAACTGGTCTCTGGCGTGGCCATCGCAGGGACAAGCGTACTTCTCGTCGTGGCGGTCTCGGTGGTTTTCGGTAATTGGTACATATGAGCGAGATGTATGGTATCTTCGTTCGAAATGTCCCATAAGCGCCAGGTAGGCGCTTGCTCCGCAGGGGAAGGGAACGGGAGAAGTGAGGAGAGAGATGAGGAAGTTCGCCACCATTTGCATTGGCCTGTTGACCATGCTCGTTTTGGCTCAGAGCGCTTCGGCGGCTTTGTCGGACGTGCCGACGCCCACCGTCCTGGGTCCGATACCGGTGACCAAGTCATCGCATCCGTTCTTGGCGACGGATATCGACCTGGACGAGTACGGATACGAGGAGAAGGAGTACTTCATCGAGGGCGACGATGCCCACGCCTACAACACGGCCGGCGCCGCCGACGTGACGGGGACCCCGGTCACCACCGGCGGGCCGAACGGCGACGGCGCCTATCCGTACAAGACGAGGATCGTGGTGCGGCGGCCCAAGGACCCGAGCGATTTCAACGGGGTCGTGGTCGCCGAGTGGTACAACGTCACGACGCAGTACGACCTCGAGGCGAACTGGTTCGGCGACCCGGAGTACATGCTGAAGCATGGCTACGCCTTCGTCGGCATCTCCGCCCAGAACGTGGGCATCACCGCCCTCAAGGCTTTCGACGCCTCGCGTTACGGCAGCCTCAACGTCAACGGCAACGGCGCCGTCTCGGCCGATGGCCTCTCCTACGACATCTACGACGCCGCGATCAAGGCCGTGAAGGGCTATGGGGTCGGTCCCGACCCGATGGGTCCGCTGCAGCCCGAGATGGTGATCGCTTCGGGTGAGTCGCAGTCCTGCGGCCGGCTGGTCAGCCAGTACAACAAGGTAGAGCCCATCCACGAGATCATCGACGCCTACCTGTTGACCGTCTGCAGCACCGCCCTGCGGTCGGATCGGCCGGAGAAGGTCATCCGGGTGATCACCGAGACCGAGAACCGCAGCCAGCAGACCGAGAGCGACACCGACACACTGCGGCACTGGGAAGTCGCCGGCGGCTCCCACATCCCGCTGCTGGCCCGGCGCAACTGGACCGGGCCCGTCGAGCGCGACCGTGGAGCCCAGGCGGTCGATTGCGTCAAGCCTCCGCTGTCGAAGGTCCAGTGGCCCTTCGTCCAGAACGCCGCCATCGACGGCCTGATCAGGTGGAGCCGCGACGGCGAGGAACCCGCGATCGCCCCGCGCGGCGAGTATTCGTCGCCCAGCTCCCTCATCCGCGACGACCTCGGAATCGCACAGGGTGCCATCCGCCTGCCGGAGATGACCGTGCCCACCGGGGTCAATACCGGGACCAACTCGGCGGCGCCGGGCGCTTCCGGGCTGTCCGTGTTCTGCTCGCTGCTCGGTTCGTACGAGCAGTTCGACGAGCAGACCCTGTCCGGCCTCTACGCGGACTACGGAGACTTCGTCGACCGGTCCAGCGTCGCGGCCGACGACGTGGTCTCGCAGGGATTCGTCCTGCCGGAGGACGGGGAGCGACTCAAGGCCGACGCCCGCGCCTTCCCGGCGCTGCGGCCGACCGCACCCGCCCTCGAGGGCCAGGCTCCCAACACGGGCAGCTTCGGGCTGGCCTGGCGTGGGACCGAGGCCCCGGCTTCCACCTTCGAGGTCCAGCGCCAGAGCGGTGCGGCAAATGCGGGCTGGGAGGCTGCCGGCACGACGACCGGCAGCACCGCCTTCGAGGCGAGCGACTCGCCGGAAGGCACATACACCTTCCGGGTCCGCAGCTCGACGGTGATTCCGGAGACCAACATCGAGCCCGAGTACACGGTGGTGACTCCCTGGTCGGAAGCCTCCGTTCCGGTGAAGGTCGACCGATCGGGACCCGAGGCTCCGGCGATCAGCACCGACCGGATACCGGACGCCGACGGCTGGTTCCGGGACAGCGTGAAGGTTTCCTTCGAGGGCCGTCCCGATGTCGCCCTGAAGGACGGGACTCCGGGCGTGGGCCTGGACTCCGGATCGGTCCCGGCGCCTCGTACCGTCGCGGCAAACGGATCGGCTGACGTCACCGGCAACACGGCCGACCTGCTCGGCAACCGGTCCGCGGACGCGAAGCTGTCGGTCAAGGTGGATGCCGGCGATCCCCGGATCACGGTCAACTGCCCGGCCGTCGTGAAGAAGGGCGCCAAGGCCTGGGCTAAGGTCATCGCCTCGGATCAGGAATCCGGGCTCGCCTCGTCGCCTCCGGCCAAGGTCCGGATCAAGACCAAGGCGAAGGGCAGGCGGACCACCGTCGCCAGGGTGGCCGACAAGGTCGGCCATACCGCGACCGCCTCCTGCACGACCCGCGTGAAGGCCGCCAAACCGGCGAAGGGCAAGAAGGGTCAGAAGAAGAGCGGCAAGAAGGGCAAGAAGAAGACCAGGAAGTAGCGACGGTCGAAGGGACGGCGCGGGCCGCTCGGCACGCGCCGTCCCGGCAACCTCCTAGCCGGCCATGTACTCGGCCGGGCCCTGTTCGCTGACCACCATGCAGGTCGCCTTCTCGTCGGAGAACCTTAGGACCGCCCCGGTGCCCGAAACTAATCGGTGCGGTCTCTACGATGTCCCAGGTGTCCTCTCCGGTAGTCCCACAACCAGGCTTCGATCAAGATCTGGAGCGCCTGAGACCCGCCCTGACCGGGTACTGCTACCGGATGCTGGGCTCGGGTTTCGAGGCCGAGGACGCGACCCAGGAGACGATCGTCCGTGCTTGGCGAGGTTCGGACACGCCGCTCGATCGAGACGCCGTCAAGCCGTGGCTGTTCCGGATCGCCACCAACGTCTGCCTCGACCAGATCAAGGGTCGGGAACGCCGGGCCCGCCCGATCGATCTCGCCGATCCGGGGGCCTATGACAGCCCGGTCGGCGACGCATTGCCGGAGTCGACCTGGATCCTGCCGGTCGCGATCGAGGGCGAGACGGGATGAAGTCCGCGTCCCAGCTGATGCGCATACTGGATCTGCTCGCAGCGAGGGACCTGCCGCTCGCCGCGGCGACCATCAGCCGCATCTCCGGGGTCCCGCGTTCCAGCACCTACAGGCTTCTGAAGGAGATGGAAGCCGGCGGTTACGCGATCTCGGACGGGTCCGGGGGCTGGTCTCTCGGGGTGAGGGCGTCCGAGATGGGCTCGGGAGAGAGCACCTTCGCCGACGCCCTGCGGGTCCTCGAAGCGTTCAAGGGTTCGGCCTCGCGGCTCGACTTCAGCGCCGTCCGGCAGGCCTCTTCGCTGAGGACGGTCTCGGCCCGCAGGGCAATCGCGCTGCTCTCCGAGAACGAGCTCCTGCTCGCCCACGAGGACGGTTCCTATTCGCTGGGGACGTGGATGGTCCGCATGGCCGGCGGGCTGGACCCGGTGGAGCGGCTGCGGCTGGCCGCGACGCCGGTCCTGGCCGAGTTGCGGGATCAATCGGGCGAGACGGCGAACCTGCTCATCCGGGAGCGGAAGCTCGCCGTCTACGTCGAACAGGCCGAGAGCCGGCAGCCGCTGCGCCACTCCCATTGGGTGGGACGGCGCATCCCGCTGGAGGAGACCGCGAGCGGGCAGGTACTCCTGGGGGAGCCGGGAGTCCAGGTGGCAAGGGACGCGGTCGAGGAGGGGGTCACCGCGGTGGCCTGTGCGGTGCCGGGGGTCAGCGAGCCTCCGGCCGCAGTGAGCCTCACCGGGCCGTCGGTCCGCATGGCCGGCGAGCGGCTGGTCGAAGCCCGGTCCCGGGTCAGAGATGCGGCCGGGAGGATCGGAGAAGTGCTGTCCAGCGGCTAGCCGGCTCAAACCCACGCGACTGTCTCGTATCTGAGACAAATCACGGTTGGAAGGCGTGATCGGGGGCCGTATAGTCGGCTTGAGTGGATTTTGTCAGTGACAGACATATAGACGATCTCCTGCCGGTGACCGAATGGTCCCTCTGCGGGGAAGAGGACCGGGTGCGCCTGCTCGGCCGGAGCACTTCCGAGTTCGACCCCGAGCTCCGCGACTCGATCCTGAAGCTGGTCGAAGAGGTGAAGGACGAGGGCGATGCCGCCGTCGTCCGGGCTCTCGAACGCCACGATGGAATCGCCGTCGACCAGAGCCGGCTTCGGTTGAGCGCGGACGAGATCGCACGGGGCGCCGGACAGGTCGATCCCGGCCTGGCGGCCGCGCTTCGGCACGCGATCAGGAACATCGAGACCTTCAACCGCAGGGTGATCGAAGAAACGCGATGGGAGATCGAGATAGAACCGGGACTCGTCGCGGGGCAGCGCAGCACGCCGATCGCGAGCGCGGGGCTCTTCGTTCCCAGCGGCAAGGGCTCGTTCCCGTCGGTCCTGGCCCAGATCGGGACCCCGGCCCGGGTCGCAGGGGTCCCCGAGACGGCGGTCGTGGTGCCCCCGGTCGCGGGCGGGTCCGGTGAGGTAGACCCGGCGGTTCTCTTCGTCGCGGTCGAGCTCGGGCTGGAAGCCGTCTACCGGGCCAACGGCCCCGCCGGCGTCGCGGCGCTCGCCTTCGGCACCGAATCGATCCCGAAAGTCGTCAAGGTGGTCGGCCCCGGCAGCGCTCCGGTCCAGGCCGCTCAGATCGCCTGCCAGCTCTTCGGCTGCCACACCCAGATGGTGATGGGACCCACGGAGAGCCTCGTGATCGCGGACGGAGACGCCGATCCGGTCCTGGTGGCCGCCGACCTCATCAACGAGGCCGAGCACGGCCCCGACTCCGCCAGCGTGCTGGTCACCGACTCGGCCGGTCTGATCGTCGAGGCCAGGCGATCGGTCGCCGAACAGCTCCTGGAGCTGCCCGAGACGAGAAGGGAATACGCGGCCGGAGTCCTGAGCAAGCCCGGGACGGCATTCCTGGTCGAATCGCTCGAAGCGGCGGCCGAGGTCGCCAACAGATACGGGCCGGAGCACCTGATGATCAATGCCTCCGAGCCCGACGCCGTGGCGGAGTTGATCGTCCACGCGGGCGAGGTCCTGATCGGTGAGAGCACTCCATTCACCCTGGGGAACTACGCCGCCGGCGGTCCGGCCGCGCTCCCCACCAACGGATTCGCCCGGGTCACCGGCGGGGTCACCGCCGAGACCTTTCGCAAGAAGGTCGCCACCGCCAAGGCGACCCCCGAGGGTTTGGATGGCCTCGCCCCCGATCTCGTCGCGATCGCCGAACACGAGGGTTTCCCGGCCCACGCCGCGGCCGTTCGGATTCGCGAAGGCGGGAGCCAGTCTCGGGTATACAAGAACCAGGCCAAAGAGGAGGATCGATGAACGAACCGAAGATGGACGATCTACGTTGCCGGGGCTGGCAGCAGGAAGCCGCGCTCCGGCTCCTCGAGAACAACCTTCATCCCGATGTCGCCGAGAATCCGGACGAGCTGATCGTCTACGGAGGGATCGGCAAGGCGGCCAGGAATCCGGAAGCGCTCGAAGCGATCAAGCGGGAGCTGGCCCAGCTCGGAGACGAAGAGACCCTGCTGGTGCAGTCGGGCAAACCGGTCGCGGTGTTCGATACGCATGAAGACGCGCCCCGGGTCCTGATCGCGAACTCGAACCTGGTCGGCGACTGGGCCGACTGGGACAACTTCCGCGAGCTGGATCGCGCCGGGCTGATGATGTACGGCCAGATGACCGCCGGGTCATGGATCTACATCGGCACGCAGGGGATCCTCCAGGGGACCTACGAGACCTTCGCGGCGGTCGGGCGGAAGCGGTTCGGAGGGGATCTCTCGGGCCGGCTCGTGGTGACCGCCGGCCTCGGCGGCATGGGCGGTGCCCAGCCGCTGGCGATCACGATGAACGGCGGGGTGGCGATCTGCGTCGAGATCGATCACCGCAGGATCGAACGGCGCATAGACCAGGGCTACCTCGACGAACGCGCGGTCGATCTAGACGATGCCCTCGCGCGGGCGGAACAGGCCCGGGCCGAGGGACGTCCGCTCTCGATCGGCCTGCTCGGCAACGCCGCCGAGATCGTCCCGGAGCTGGCGGCCCGGGGCGTCGCGGTCGATGTGGTCACCGACCAGACCTCCGCCCACGATCCGCTCAACGGCTACGTTCCCAAGGGGCTGGCAGTCGAGCAGGCCGAGGTGCTGCGCGAGCAGGATCCCGACGAATACCTCTCCCTCGTCGGCGAGTCGGTGCTCGAGCATGTGGCTGGCATCCGGGCGCTGCAGAACCAAGGAGCCGAGGCATTCGACTACGGCAACGCGCTCCGCGGCCTGGCGGCGAGCCTCGGCGACAGCGAGGCATTCTCCTACCCGGGCTTCGTGCCCGCCTACATCAGGCCACTCTTCTGCGAGGGCAAGGGACCGTTCAGGTGGGTGGCTCTCTCCGGAGATCCCGCGGACATTGCGGCGACCGACGCAGCGATCGTCGACCTGTTCGGCGATCAGGAGCACATAGTCCGCTGGATCGAGCTCGCCCAGGAGCAGGTGCAGTTCCAGGGCCTGCCGGCGAGGATCTGCTGGCTCGGCTACGGCGAGCGGCACCTGGCCGGGCTGCGCTTCAACGAGATGGTCGCCTCCGGTGAGCTGCGCGCTCCGATCGCGATCGGCAGAGACCACCTCGACGCGGGCTCGGTCGCATCGCCCGAGCGAGAGACGGAAAGCATGCGCGACGGTTCCGACGCGGTGGCGGACTGGCCGCTGCTCAACGCGATGATCAACACCGCCGCGGGCGCCTCGTGGGTATCGATCCATCACGGGGGCGGGGTCGGCATGGGCAAATCGATCCACGCCGGCCAGGTGATCGTGGCCGACGGCACCGAGAAGGCGGCGGCCAGGCTGGAGCGGGTGCTCCGCGCCGACCCGGGGATGGGCGTGGTCCGCCACGTCGATGCCGGTTATCCGGAAGCGATTGAGGCAGCGAGGAACAGTGACATCCACATCCCGATGCTGCCCGACGAGGACGGCCGGTGAGCCTCTCCCTCGAAGGAGCCGGCGCGATCCTGCTCCCGCCCGAGCCGGGGCTGCGGTTCCTCCGCCACGACCGGGCGTCGGCGCTTCGGCTCGAACCCGGCTCGGTCTCGATCGACGACGGCCGGATTGAGGCGATCGAACCGGATGCGAGTGCCGGAGTCCGCTTCGACGCCTCCGGCTGCACCGTGGTCCCAGGGCTGGTCGACTGCCACACCCATCTGCCGTTCGTCGGCTGGCGGGCGGTCGAGTACGCGGCGAAGGTGAGCGGGGCGAGCTACGAGGAGCTGGCCCGGTCGGGCAGCGGCATCGCGGCCTCGGCGCGGGCCCTCCGCGAGGCGACCGACGAGGAGGTCCTCACCCAGGCCCGGGGGCTGGCCGATGAGATGCTCCGCCACGGGACCACGACCTTCGAGTGCAAGAGCGGTTACGGCCTGACCCGGGAAGCCGAGATCCGGCTTCTGAACCTGGCCATGGAGCTTGGTGAGCTGATCCCGCAGAGCATCACCTCGACCGCCCTTCTGGCTCACGCCGTCCCCGCCGGCCTGACCGCCGGGGAGTGGATGGAGACGGTCGGTGAGATGGTGCCCGAGCTCGCGGCAGAGACCGACGTCAGCGCCCTCGACATCTACGTCGAGTCGATCGCCTTCGACAACGACGCCCTGCTGCGCATGGGCGAGCTGGCGGAGGAGAATGGGCTCGCGCTGCGGGCCCACGTCGAACAGTTCGCCTGCCACCGATCGATCCGTCCGGCGCTCGAGGCGAACGCGCGCTCGGTCGACCACTTGGCCTGCATCCACCCGGACGATCTCGCGCCGCTGGCCGAGTCCGAGTGCGCCGCGGTATTCCTTCCGGGAGCGGAGTTCCTGGGCGCCGAGGAGAAAGCGCCGGCCCGGGAGCTCGCTGATGCCGGGGCGATATGCGTGCTGGCGACCGACGCCAATCCAGGCACCTCGCCGGTGGTATCGCTGCCGCTGATCGCCGGGCTCGCGGTTCGGATGTACGGGTGGACGCCGCTCGAAGCTCTGCTCGCGTTGACGCTGAACGCCGCCTACACGCTCGATCTCTCCGACGAGATCGGCACGATCGAGCCGGGCAAGCGGGCCGATCTGGTCGTGCTCGACGGTCCGGTCGAGCACATGCCCTACCGGTTCGGCCACAACCCGGTCGTCGCGGTGATCGTCGACGGCCACCTGGCCTGGGTTCGCGACGACGCGGCCGAGAGGATGATCCGATGATCACCGCCGACGATCTGGCGCGTCGCCTCGCCGGGCTGGAGGCGATCGGGAACGAGGACGGCGCGATAACGCGACTGGCCTGGACTCCTGAGGACGAGAAGGCCGGCGCCTGGTTCGAGCGGGAAGCCGCCAGGATCGGCCTCCGGGTCGAGCGGGATCCGGCCGGCAACCGCTGGGCCATGCCGGAAGCGCCCGGTCCCTGGTGGGTGGTCGGGTCGCACCTCGACAGCGTCCGCGAGGGCGGCCGGTTCGACGGTCCTCTGGGCGTGGCGACGGGGTTCGCCGTGGCCGAGCAGAGCAGCCTTCCTATCACGGTCGTCTCCTTCGCCGACGAGGAAGGCGGCCGGTACAACACGCCAACCTTCGGCAGCCGGGCCCTGACCGGGATCCTCGACGTGGACGACGTGCTCGGACGCGTGGACGAGACGGGGACGAGCCTCGCCGAAGCGATGGCATCGGCCGGCGTGGATCCTGCCCTGATCGTCGAGGCGCCCGCCTGGATCGAGCACGTCAAGGGGTTCATCGAGCTTCACATCGACCAGACCAAAGACGTCGCGAAGACCGGCAGACCCTACGGCGTCGCGACCGGGCTCGCGGCTCGGCGCCGGCTCGCCATCGAGCTCACGGGCAACGCGGACCACGCCGGGACGACCACGATGTCCGAGCGCAGGGATGCATTGGCCGCGATGGCCCGCCTGACCAGCGCCGCGCTCGAAGCGGTCGGGCCGGAGATCCGGATGACCCCGACCCGCGTCTTGGTGGAGCCGAACGCATTGACCACGATCGCCTCGAAGGTGCGGCTCTGGATCGACCTGCGCGCGCCGACGAGCGATCCGATCGAGGCGTTTCAAGGCGAGTTCTCCCGGATCGCCCGGGAGATAGAGGAAGGGACCGGGGTGGAGGTAGCGGTCGAGGTCGCGTCCAACTCGGCCGGAACCGAGTTCGACCCGGGGCTGCGGGCGTCCTTGAGCGCGGACGATGCCCCCGAAGTCCTCTGCTTCGCCGGCCACGACGCGGGGATGGTCGCGGCCCTCAGACCGGCCGCGATGGTCCTCGTGCGAAACGAGACCGGAATCAGCCACAGCCCGGCCGAAGAGGTGTCCTTCGAAGATGCCGCAGCCGGAGCGACCGCCATCCTCGAGGCTCTCGAGCGGATCGGAGGCCAGTAGCCATGCGCATACCGTCGATGCCCAACGCCCACTCGCACGCCTTTCAGCGATCGCTTCGCGGAATCGTGGAAAGGCCCGTGCCCGCCGCTCACGCCGAAGACGATTTCTGGAGCTGGCGAGAAGCTATGTTCGCGACCGCCGCCGCCCTCACCCCGGAATCGATGAAGGAGATCGCCACCGCGATCTACGGGGAGATGAAGGACGCCGGCTACGGCGCGGTCGGCGAGTTCCACTATGTCCACCACGATCAGCGGGGCGTGCCCTACGACGATCCGAACGAGATGGCGAAGGCCCTGGTCGAAGCCGCGGCCGGTGTCGGTCTGCGGATCGTGATGCTGCCGGCGGCCTACCACCGGAACGGCTGGGACGGGCAAGACCGGCCGGCCGAAGGCGGTCAGCTGCGCTTCTGCGATCGGGACCTGGGCCAGTTCCTCGGTCGGGTCGACGATCTCCGCAGCTGGGCCGAGGCTCGCGCCGGGGTCGACGTGGGCGTCGCGGCCCACTCGATACGCGCGGTTCCGCGGAGCTGGCTGGAGGGCATCTCCGAGTACGCGGAACGGCATGGTCTGGTCCGGCATGTCCACGCCAGCGAGCAGCGTCGCGAGCTGGAGGAGTGCCAGGCCGAGCATGGCTGCTCGCCGATCGAGCTCCTGGCCGATTCGGGCTTCCTCGGTCCGCGGACCAGCGTCATCCACGGCACCCATGTCTCCGAAAGCGACGTCGCACTGCTGGCCGGCTCCAGGTCGATCGTGGTCGCCTGCCCGACCACGGAGGCGAACCTCGGGGATGGGTACCTACCGGCCGCGCGCTACCGCGACGCCGGCGTCAGGCTCGCGATCGGCAGCGACTCCCAGACTCGCATCGACCCCTTCGAGGAGATACGGGAGATCGAGTCGATCGCCAGGCGTGGGGAGGAGACCCGCATCGGCCTGCTCACCGATGACGCCGACCTCTGGGGAACGGTGGCCCGGGCGGGACGCGAGTCTCTCGGCATCGAGGGCGACGACTCCACGGTCGAGGTGGATCTCACCCGGCCCAGCATCGAGGGCGTTCCCGATCGGGACCTGCCTCGCGCCCTGATCGCCTGCGGGACGGCCGCCATCGTCTCGCCGCCCACGTCGCTCGGAACCCTGACTCCGGCCGGGCTGGAAGAAGTGGCAAGGGGCGGTGCTCCCACGGCGTTGGCCGACGAGGATCTGGCCCGGATCGAGCGGGCGCGGTCGCCGATCAGCGAGGTCTTGGACTCATCGAGCCCGACCTACGGAGTCAACACCGGTTTCGGGCGCCTCGAAAACGTCCACATCGATACCCAGGACACGGCTCAGCTTCAGGTGAATCTGTTGCGGTCGCATGCGGTGGGCACCGGGGATCCGCTGCCCGAGGAAGTGGTGCGGGGGATGCTGCAGCTCCTGGCCGCCTCGCTCGCCCGCGGCAACTCCGGCGTCCGGCCGCAGGTCGTGAGCCTGATCCTCTCGCTGCTCGAGCGGGGAGTGACCCCGGTCGTGCCGAGCAAGGGCTCGGTCGGCTCCTCGGGCGATCTCGCGCCCCTGGCCCACATGGGCCTCGTGCTGATCGGCGAAGGCGAGGCGACTTTCGAGGGATCGAGAAGCTCGGGCGCCGGGGCGCTGGCGGCGGCCGGCCTCGAACCGATCGGGCTCACGGCGAAGGAAGGCCTCGCCCTGATCAACGGCACCCACCTGATGGCTTCGGTCGGGACTCTCGCCGTGCGCGACGCGACTCGCCTGGTCGACGCCGCCACGGTGGCGACCGCGCTGTCCCTCGAGGCATTCAAGGGCTCGACCGTGCCTTTCGACGCCCGCATTCACGAGCTTCGAAACCAGCCGGGGCAGATCGAGGTCGCGTCGAGGCTGCGGGGGCTGCTGGCCGAGAGCGAGATCGTGCGGAGCCACGCCGACTGCGGCCGGGTCCAGGACCCGTATACGCTCAGATGCGCCCCACAGGTGATCGGGGCTGTCGCCGACGCGGTCGGCTACGCCGCGGGTGCCCTGGAAAGGGAACTCTCCGCGGTCACCGACAATCCGCTTGTCTTCCCGGACACCGGTGAGATCCTCTCCGGTGGGAACTTCCACGGGCAGCCTCTCTCGCTGCCGCTGGACCATCTCGCCCTCGCCATGTGCGAGCTCACCTCGTTCTCGGAGCGTCGTTCCTTCGCTCTGCTCTCACCGGGGTATTCGGATCTGCCCGCCTTCCTGACTCCCAACCCGGGCCTGAGCTCCGGTCTGATGATCACCCAGTACGTCGCCGCTTCGCTCGTCAACGAGTGTCAGGTGCTCTCGCATCCGGCGGGCGCGGGATCGATCCCGACTTCCGCCGGCCAGGAGGACTTCAACTCGATGGGGGCCTTCGCCGGGCTCAAGGCGCGATCGGTGGTGGAGAACGTGAGCAAGGTGATCGCGATCGAGCTCGTCTGTGCGGTCCAAGGCATCGAGTTCCATCGCCCCCTGCGATCGAGCGAGCCTCTGGAAGAGGCGATTCGGAAGGTCCGGGAGCTGGTGCCGCGGCTAGAGGAGGACCGTTCCCTGGCCGGCGAGATCGACACCCTGGCCAGCGCCATACGCACCGGCGCCCTGACCTTCGACCAGTGAGATCCGAGAAGTCAGGGATTATCCCTGACTTCTCGGATCTCACGTGGCTTGGCAGTGACTGTCAATTAAGGTTGGCGAGCTGGGCGGTCAAGAAACCCTGTCCAAGTAGATCGAAGGACTCCCTCAGGTCTTCGATCAGCGAGTCGCCGGGTTTCGCCACCCAGGCGTCGAAGGCGGCCGAGGCGGCGCCGTACCCGGCATACGCCATCGAGCGGATCCGGACCGAATCGGAGGCCTCGTCCAGCCGCTCGCCCAGGAACTCGGAGATGATCCCGACCCAGGTTTCCCGCCAGGGCGAGGACTGGTTGTGGATCGAGGGCTCCGAGGCGATCAGCGACATCCTCGCGTGCACGTAGGGGAGCTCGTCTTCGGGGTACTGATTGGAGACGATGACTGCTCTCGTCACTGATTCCCAGACCGGTTCCTCGGGGCTGGTCGATGCGAGGGCGATGCGAAGACGGTCGAGGGTCACCTCGAACTCGCTCCAGATCATGTCGACCTTGGTCGGGAAGTAGCGGAAGACCGTCCGCTCGGCCACGCCGACCGCATTGGCGATGTCATTCACGGTCGTCTCCTCGAAGCCGTCGCGGAGAAACATCTGCAAGGCGACCCGGGCGATCTCGGCTCGACTGGTCCGCGGGGGGCGGCCCTTGGGTGAACGAGGCTGTTTGAACCTGGACGATTCCACTGGTCAATCTTAACCCTAGACATTTATGTCAGCGACTGTGATAATGTTCTCGGAAAGTTGCTGAGGGGTGACTGGTCGGGATCGGTTTGCAGTACCGGACGGTCGAGAGGAAAGGTCTCGCATTGCAGAGGGATACGAACGCATCGCTTTCTCCGGACATCGACCCGGTCACCTTCAGCGTGATCCTCAGCCGGTTCGACGCGATAGTCAGCGAGATGGCCCGGACCCTGGAACGCACCGCCGTGACCCCGATCCTGGCGCTCTGCCGTGACTTCTCCTGCGCCGTCTGCCACGTCGATGGGCGCGAGGTCTACCTTGGCTCCGACCTGCCGATCCAGCTGGCCTCGATGCACCTCGTGGTCGAGGCGATCAACGCGGAGTTCGACGGCGAGATCGAGGAAGGCGACGTCTACATATGCAACGACCCGTGGCTGGGCAACACCCACATCGGTGACCTGGTCACCGCCGCGCCGGTCTTCATCGAGGGCGAGCATCGGTTCTGGACCGTGACCCGGGCCCACCAACTCGACACCGGGGCTTCGATCCCGACCAGCATCAGCCCCGCTTTCGAGGATGTGTTCCAGGAAGGGGTGATCATTCCCCCGACCAAGCTGACCGAACGCGGCAGGCAGCGCGACGACGTCCTGCGCCTCTACCTCTCCAACATGCGCTACCGGGACTCGCTCGAAGGCGACCTGCTGGCCCAGCTGGCCTCGATCCAGGTCGGGCGCCGGCTCCTGGAGCAGCTCTGCGACACCTACGGCGCCTCGACCTGCGACCGGTACGTCGACGAGATGCTCGCGTACTCGGAGCGGCGGACCGCCGAGGCGATCGGCGGGATGCCGAACGGGACCTACGTCGGAGACTCGTGGATGGACGGCAGCGGATGGGGCGAGGAGCACGTCCACATCCGGGCCGAGGTGACGATTGAGGACGATCGGGTCAAGGTCGATTTCACCGGCAGCGCGCCACAGGTCCAGGGCGGTGCCAACGGGACTCTCGCCACCGCGATCGCGGCCGGCACCTGCCCGGTTCTCTACTGCCTGGGTCCGGACATCCCCCGCAACGCTGGAGGATTGAGCCGCATCGAGGTGGTCGCGCCGGAAGGGACCGTCTGCAACGCCAGCTATCCGGCCTCGACCTCCTGCGCCACCGTGCTTCCCTCGGACGCGATGCAGGAGGCGGTCACCCGGGCGCTCACCCGCGCCGTGCCCGAACTGGTGATGGCCGGCACGGCCCGGTGCGCCAACGTGCCGCAGATCACCGGGATCGACGAGCGAACCGGTGAGCGCTGGGGCGTACAGGTCTTCAACAATGCCGGGGGTGGCGGAGCCGCCCTCGATAACGACGGCTGGCCGATGCTCGAGTGCCTGGCCGCCTTCGGCGGGATCCAGAGTGCGCCGATCGAAGAGCTGGAGTTGAACTTCCCGCTTCATTTCGACGAGTGGGAGGCACAGCCGAGCTCGATGGGCCACGGCCGTTGGGTCGGAGGCTGTGGTTCCCGGCTCGCGGTGCGCCCGACCGCCGGTCAGATGGAGGTCATCGCCTTCGGCGACGGCTGCTTCAACCCGCCGCATGGTGCGATCGGAGGCACGCCCGGCATCGGAGGCGGGCAGTGCGTCGAGGATCTCGGCTCCGGTCGGCGGACCTTCCTCAGCCCGTACGGAAACTCGATCGTCAAGCCGGGCCAGCGCTGGGTCGGCGTGTCCACGGGCGGCGGCGGATACGGAGACCCGGCCGAGCGTGAACCCGAACTGGTCCGCGAAGCGGTGGTCGACGGCATGCTGACCGTCGATGAGGCCCGGGAGATCTACCTGGTGGCCTTGTCCGGCGAGGCCGAACCCTCGATCGACGCCGAGCTGACCGAAGAGCTCCGTGCCGCGTCCGGGCGCGACCTCGCCCCGGTCGACCCGATCGAGGCGGACTCGGCCACCTGGCTCGGTTCTGAGATGCGGCCCGGTGACGAGTACGTCGCCTCGATGGGTACGGAACGCGTGATCGTCGGAAGCGAAGGCTGAGGGCGATGTACCGGATCGGAATCGACATCGGCGGCACCTTCACCGATTTCACCGTGGTCTCGGACGACGGGAAGATCGAGCTCTGGAAGGAGGACAGCACCCCCTGGGCTCCTCATCTCGGGGTCGAGGCCGGCCTCGAGCAGGTCGCCGAGAACCTCGGAATGGACTTGGCCGGGCTGCTCTCCCGGACCGAGCTGCTCGTCCACGGAACCACGATCGCGACCAACACGCTGATCCAGCGCAACGGGCCGCGGGTCGGGCTGATCTGCACCCGTGGCTTCCGTGACGTGCTGCTGCTGAGAAACGCGCACAAGCCGGACCGGTTCAACACGCATCTGCCTTTCCCGAAGGAGCTGGTCGATCGGGCCGACCGGATCCCGGTCACCGAACGGATCACCAGCGACGGCGAGGTCGAGACCCCGATCGAGGTCGAAGAGATCCGCCGGGCGGCGGCGCATTTCCGTGAGGCCGAGGTCAAGGCGGTAGGAGTCTCGTTTCTCTGGTCGATCGTCAACGACGAGCACGAACGGACCGCGGCCGAGATCCTCGCCGAAGAGCTGCCCGGGGTCCACGTGGTCACCTCCTCCGAGGTGCTGCCGGAGATCCGCGAGTGGCAGCGGACCTCCGCCACGGCGATGGGCGCCTATGTGCTGCCCGCCGTCCACGCCTACCTCAGCCAGCTCCAGGAGCGGCTTGCGGCGGCCGACCTCAAGCGGCCGATCCTGATCATGCAGAGCAACGGCGGCTGCGCGGCGATCGCGGATGTGTTGCGCAACCCGGTCCAGCTGGTCGCCTCCGGTCCGGCGGCCGCCCCGGCCGCGGCCCACCATCACGCCAGCAAGTTCGGATTCGAGGACGTGATCGTCACCGACATGGGCGGCACGAGCTTCGACGTCGGCCTGGTCCACGACGGAGCCGCCTCGATGTCCCGCGACATCGAGATCGCGGGCCAGCCGATCGGCGTCGCCGCGGTCGAGATCGATTCTGTCGGCGCCGGAGGCGGCAGCATCGGCTGGGTCGACTCCGGCGGCGCGCTCAGGGTCGGACCCGAGAGCGCCGGCTCGACGCCCGGCCCGGCCGCCTATGGCAAGGGCGGGACCCGACCCACGGTCACCGACGCCAATCTGGTGCTGGGCAGGCTCGCGCCGGCGGCCTTCCTCGGCGGGCGCCGCGAGCTCGATCTCGAAGCCGCGACCCGCGCCGTCCAGACGCATGTAGGAGACCGGCTCGGAATGGACGCGACCGCCGCCGCCTGGGGCATGTCGGAAGTGGTGGAGGCGAGGATGGTCGCCGCGATCCGTGACGTCTCGGTGCGCCGAGGCCACGATCCGCGCCATTTCGCGGTCGTCGCCGGTGGCGGAGCCGGCGGCCTGCACGCCGCCAGCCTGGCCAGGCAGTTGGAGATACGAGACCTGATCGTCCCGCTCGAAGCGGGCGCTCTCTGCGCCTTCGGCATGACCGTGACCGACGTCAGGATGGATGCGCTGACGGCCCATCACGCTGACTCGGACTCGGTCGATTTCAAGGCGGTGAACCAGATCTTCGGGGATCTCGAGGATCAGCTCCTCGCCCGGGCGGAAGCTCAGGGATTCGCTGCCGAGGAGGTCACGAGCATCCGTTCCGTCGACGTGAGATACCCCGGCCAGGTCCATGACCTCACTGTTCCCGTCCCGGCGGGAGAGTTCGGTCCCGAGGCGCTCGCGGCCGTGCTGGGGTCCTTCCACTCGGATCACGAATCGCGCTTTACTTATTCGAGGCCGGAGCTTCCCGTGGAGTTCCGCCACTGGCGGGTCGCCCTGATCAAGAGCGTCGCCCCGCGGTATGCCGAGAGTGGCGGCGAGTCGAGCCAGGCGACGCCGAGCGGTGAGCGGGACGTCGTCATGGACGGTCGCCCCGTGCCGACGTCGATCTACGACGCCCGGGAACTGCGGCCCGGCGCAGAGATCGCCGGACCGGCGGTGATCGAGGCGCCGACGACGACGATCGTGCTCAATCCAAATGACTTACTGACCGTCGACAGCGGCGCCTATCGGGTCGCCATCGGCATCTCGTCCGACAAGAACAATCAAGAAAAGAGGAGCATCGCGTGAAAGGCGCAATCATGAAAAGTGCCGCGATTGTCTGCTTCATCGCTCTGACCGGAGCGGTCGCTGCCTGCGGTTCAAGTGACAGCTCAAGCGGAGGCTCGGCGGTTGACAAGCAGGACATGTCTCTGGCCATGTTCGCCTACGCCTACGACGATCCGTGGGGCGTGGCTCAGGCCGAATCGGCCGAGGAGACGGCCAAGGAGGCCGGGGTCGATCTCAAGGTATTCGACGCGGCCGGTGACGCCGGCAAGCAGTTCAACCAGGTCCAGGACGCCGTCGCCTCGGGGCAGTTCGACGGCTTCGTGGTCTCCGCCGTCGATGGCGCCGGCATCAGCGCCGCCATCGAGGACGCGGCCGCCCAGGACATCCAGACGGTGTGCATCGGAGCGCCCTGCGGCCCGGACGGCAACGGCCTCAAGCCTCAGGTCGACGGCGAGATCGCCTATGTCGGAGTGACCGGCAAGGTGGACGGCGAGGTCCAGGGCGACCTCGTCAAGCAATTCTGCAAGGACAAGGATCCCTGCCAGGTCGCCTACATTCCGGGCTTTGCCTCCAGTCCGGTCGACGGCGCCCGCCTCGATGCGTTCAAGAGCACGGTCGGCGAGGACAAGAACATCGACGTCGTGGCGACCGCCGAGGGCGGGTACGACCAGCGTCAGGCGTTCCAGGTCACGCAGGACATGCTCCAGGCCAACCCGGACATCGACCTGATCGCCGCCGCGGACGACGGCATGGCCCTCGGGGTCGAGCAGGCCGCGAACGAGGCCGGCAAGGACGTTGCGATCATCGGCAACGCAGCGAGCAAGGAGGGAGTCAAGCGAGTGGCCGCAGGCGAATGGCTGGGCACCTCGGTCTGGCTGCCCCGGTCCGAAGCCCGGGAGGGGACCAACATCCTGATCGACTCCCTGTCCGGCAAGACCGACTTCCCGACCGCCGTGGACATCCGGAAGAAGAGCACGGTCGGTCCAGTCGTAACTCAGGAAAACGCCGCCGACTTCCAGTCGGAGTGGGGTAACTAGAGCTACACGTTGAGCATGGCTGGAGATTCCCCAGATCCCCGGTTCGACGTGCACGTTGCCGTCCGCGAGGTTTCCAAGCGGTTCGGCAACGTGCACGCGCTCAATGACGTGTCGGTCGATTTCCGACGTGGCCGAGTCCACGCCCTGGTGGGCGAGAACGGCGCCGGGAAGTCGACCCTGGGGAAGATCGTCGCCGGTCTTTACACCTGCTCCGACGGCGTGATCGAGATCGATGGCCGGGAAGCCAGTCTGGGGGAGCCCAGGAAGGCGCTGGCCGCCGGCATCTCGATGATGCAGCAGGAGGTCTCCCTGGCGCCCCAGATGACCGTCCTCGAAAACGTGTTCATGGGCGAGCAGGGGCCGCTGCCGCTGCCTCGCAACCAGAAGGCCCGGCGGGCGCGGTACGAGGAGATCGCCCCTGAGATCGGCATGGAGATAGATCCGGACCGCCGGGTCGAGACGCTCCGCATCCCGGAGCAGCAGCAGGTCGAGCTGATGCGGGCGATGGCCCGCAGCTCCCGCCTGGTCGTGCTCGACGAGCCGACCGCGAGCCTTTCCCGCCCCGAGACGCTCTCGCTCCTCAACACGGTGAAGCGCCTGCGCGGCCGGGGAGTGACCATCGTCTTCGTCTCGCATGCCCTCGACGACGTCCTCGCGGTCGCCGACGACATCACCGTGATGCGGAACGGCGAGGTGATCCGCACGGCTCCGGCTGAATCCGAGACCCGGGAGAGCCTGATCGAAGGCATGCTCGGCGGAGCCGGCAAGACTCTTTTCGCCGAGAAGACACGGCCCCAGGAAGACGCGCCGGTCGTGCTCCGGGCCTCCGGGCTCTCGAGGGAGGGCGTCTTCAGCGACATCGATCTCGAAGTGAGGGCGGGGGAGATCGTCGGCATCGCGGGCATCGTCGGCAGCGGCCGGACCGAGGTCATGCGAGCGATCGCCGGCGCCGACCGGCTTGCTTCCGGAACCGTCGAGGTGGATGGAGAGCAGGTCCGGCTGCGCTCTCCGCGCGATGCGTCGCGGGCCGGCATCGCACTGCTTCCCGAGAGCCGGAAGGACGAGGGGCTGCTGCTCAACCGATCCATCCGGGAGAACGTCTCGCTCGCGAACCTCACCAGCGTGAAACGTGCCGGTGTCGTCCAGTCCCGGCGTGAGAAGAGCCTGGCCGCCGAGGCGATCGAGAGGTTCGACATCCGGCCCGCCAGCCAGGGGCTGGACGTCGGTCTGCTGTCCGGCGGCAACCAGCAGAAGGTCATGTTCGCCAAGTGGCTGATGCGGACGCCGCGTGTATTCATCGCCGACGAGCCGACCAGAGGCGTCGACGTCGGCGCGAAGGCGACGATCTACGAGCTGCTCCGTTCTCTGGTCGAACAGGGGCTTGGCCTGCTCATGGTCTCGTCAGAGATCGAGGAGGTGATCGGCTTGTCCCACCGTGTCCTGGTGATGAGGGACGGACGCATCGTCGAGGAGCTGACCGGCGACGCGATCTCCGAGAAGGCCATCCTGACCGCAGCGCTGGGCGGCGGTCCCGATGACCAGCGAGGGCAAAGATGAAGGCCCGGTTGGGCAGGCTCTCCGGTCTCTCCGCGGAGAGGATCCGGGAGCTGGCCATTCCGTTCATCTGTCTCGGTCTCTTTCTCCTGCTCGCGATCACGATCCCGACCTTCTTCACGCAGGAGAACCTCCTCAACATCGCCGACCAGTGGGCTCCGACCCTGATCGTCGCCTGCGGTGCGACTTTCGTGATCATCGCCCGGGGCTTCGACCTCTCGGCGGGTGCCGTCTTCGGGGTCAGCGGCGTGTTGGCGGTATCGGTCGCGAACGAGCATGGCGCGGTCGCCGCCCTCGTCGTCGCGGTGGCCATGGGCGTGGTGGTGGGGCTGGTCAACGGCATCGTCACCACGGCGCTCAAGGTGCACTCGTTCCTGGTCACCCTGGCGACCTCGCTGATCGTCGCCGGGCTCGGTCTGGCCTTCTCCAGCTCGACTTCGGTGATCGCCACGAACGACGGTTTCCGCGCGATCGCCCGCGACGAGCTGTTCGGCGCCCGCTATCCGATCTTCATCGCGCTCGCCGTGCTGATCGTCCTGCAGGTCGTGATGTCGCGTACCTACTACGGCGAGCAGCTGTTCGGCGTGGGCGGTGACCCGGAGGCCGCCCGGGCGAGCGGCATCCGCGTGACCCTGGTCCGGATCTCGACCTTCGTGCTGAGCGGGGGCCTGGCCGGCCTGGCCGGGGTGATCGGCGCGGCCCGGGCTTCGAGCGGCCAGCTCACCGCTGGGACCGGGCTCGAGTTCACCGCGATCACGGCGGTGATCCTCGGCGGCACGAGCCTCTTCGGCGGGCGCGGGTCGGTGGTCCGGACCCTGCTCGGCGTCGCCCTGCTGGGGATGATCGGCAACGGCGTCAACCTCTCCGACATCAACGTCGTCTATCAACAGGTCATCGTCGGGGCGCTGCTCCTGATCGTGATCGCGATCGAGGCCAGGAGTCGAAAGTCATGAACGTGAGCTCGAACGAAGCTCTCCCCGGCCGCATCCTCGCCTGGGCCCGCGAGTCTTCCATCCTGCTCGCGGTGGTCGTGCTCTTCGCGGCGCTGAGCGTGTTCAGCGATGCCTTCCTGACGTCGAGCAACCTGCTCAACCTGATGGACCAGTCCGTGACAGTCGGGATCATCGCCTGCGGGGCTACGATCGTGATCATCGCCGGTGGGTTCGACCTCTCCGCGGGAGCCGTCTTCGCGGTGGCCGGGATCATCGCCGCGACGCTCACCTCCGAGGTCGGCGTCCCGCTGGCGCTGCTGGCGGGCATCGCGAGCGGCGCGGCGCTGGGCCTGGTCAACGGCCTGCTGATCACGGTCGGGCGCATCAACAGCTTCCTGGCGACGCTGGCTTCCTCGACCATGATCGTGGGCATCGCCAGCGTGATCACCGGCGGCTACGACATACGGGCCGAGTCCGCCGGCTTCGTCACCGTCGGGCGCGGTGACCTGCTCGGCGTCAAGTACACGGTGATCGTCTTTCTCGCGGTGGCGCTGATCACCGGCTTCCTGCTCGCCCGCACCGCCTTCGGGCGCACGATCTTCGCGGTCGGCTCGAACCAGGTCGTAGCGACTCTGGCCGGGGTCCGGGTCTCGGTGGTGAAGACCCTCACCTTCGTGATCTCGGGAGTCGCGGCCGGTATCGCCGGGGTTCTGGCCGCCGCGCAGCTGGGTCAGGCCCAGGTCGGAAGCGGGGTCGGCCTCGAGCTCGACGCGATCGCCGCGGTGGCGATCGGCGGCACCAGCATCCTCGGCGGCAGCGGGGCGATCTGGCGAACCGTACTGGGGGTGCTCCTCCTCGGCCTGGTTCGCAACGGCCTCAACCTACTCGGGGTCGAGCCGGCCTATCAGAGCGTGGTCAGCGGCGCGATCATCATCGTCG
>Ga0153956_1000433_pt1 | contig 48376 bp, 40 predicted proteins | sample TSFL040MetaG_FD_104704 | JGI IMG/M metagenome (GOLD analysis project Ga0153956, IMG submission 104704) | Attine ant fungus gardens microbial communities from Florida, USA - TSFL040 MetaG | ecosystem: Host-associated > Fungi > Mycelium > Unclassified | place: USA: Florida, Wekiwa Springs... | reverse complement strand
TGCCGCAAACAAGATCGCAGCTACGGAAAGGGCCGCCGGATAGCGGAACCAACGTCGACGCACAGCACCCCTGAAAAGCAATTCCATGATTCCGTTCCCCCCTCGTCCAGATGATTCGTTTCAGCCCTCAACTTACCAAGATCGCGAAGCGATGTCCCCGCGAGCCATGACGCCCCTGTCCAACAAAAAAAGGGCGCCGAAGCGCCCGTTTTTTTGTTCGGTGCGGTGAAGCGCCGAATTACAGGCCCTTCTTCCACTGTCCGAGCGCAGCAAGTCCGTTCTGCTTCGCGCGCTGGTAGACCATCGCCTGCGCGTCGGCGAAGTTCGCCTGCATGTCCTTGCCCCACAGCTGCAGTGCGGCGGACTGCATCGCGCGGCCATAGGAGAACGACAGCGGCCACGGGTGCGGGCCCATCTGGTTCATCGCGTTGAGGTGCGCGGTAGCCTGCTCGTCGGACTGGCCGCCGGAGAGGAACACGATGCCCGGCAGCGAGGCCGGCACGGCGGCCTTCAGGCAGCGCACCGTCGCCTCGGCGACGTCGGCGACGTCGGCCTGGTCGGCGCAATCCTTGCCGGAAACGACCATGCTGGCCTTCAGGATCGTGCCTTCGAGCATCACGTTCTGCTCGTACAGCGCGCCGAACAGCGAGCGCAGGGTCGCCTCGGTGACTTCGTAGGCGACGTCGAGATCGTGGTCGCCGTCCATCAGCACTTCCGGCTCGACCATCGGCACGATGCCGGCTTCCTGGCACAGGGCGGCGTAGCGCGCGAGCGCGTGCGAGTTCGCCTCGATGCAGGTGCCGCTCGGCGTGTCTTCGCCGATCGTGATGACCGCGCGCCACTTGGCGAACTTCGCGCCGAGCTTGGCGTACTCGGCGAGGCGGTCGCGCAGGCCGTCGAGACCTTCAGTGACGAGTTCGCCCGGGAAGCCGGCCAGCGGCTTGGCGCCGATGTCGACCTTGATGCCGGGCAGGATGCCGGCGTCGAGCATGACCTTGGTGAACGGCACGCCGGCCTTGGTCGCCTGGCGGATCGTCTCGTCGTACAGGATCGCGCCGGAGATGTGCTCGCCGAGCTTCGGCGCGGTCAGCAGCATCTCGCGGTACGCACGGCGGTTCTCCTCGGTGTTCGGCACGCCGACGGAGTCGAAGCGCTTCTTGATCGTGGCGGTGGACTCGTCGATGGCGATGATGCCCTTGCCGGGCGCGACCATCGCCTGGGCGATGCTTTCAAGCTCTTCGATACTCATCTGCAACTCCGTCGAAAACGAAAAAGCGCCGCGGCCAAGGGCTTGCGCCGGCCGGGGTCGGGTAATGGGGAGCGCGGATTATAGGCCAGTTCCCGCCCGTGGGGCGGCCGCATTGACCGGCGCGCCCGGCGGGCGCTGCCAAGGCCCGTTCGGGCCCTTCCGATGCACGGCCGGCGACGCGCCGAATCGATCCGGTTTCGTGCGCAGGACCAACGGCATCGACTCCGGCGACACGACGACGAGCAGGGTGCCCGCTTTCGCTTGGCACGGGCCCCGGTCAGGAAGTCGCCGATCAACCGGCGCGGAATGCATGCGGCGAAGTTCGTCCAGCCGCGATCCGCGTGCGGCAGGTTCGCGCGTCGCTTCTCCGAATGGCCCTTCGTCATCGCCCCTTCCGGTGCGCCTCATACCTCGAGCAGCGGCGGCAATCTCTGGCTCGCCGGCCGGCTTGACGACCTCGATCGCCCACGCGTCGTCGCCTTCGGCCAAGGCAGGCCATCGGATCAGCGTTCGTTCCAGCCGAGCTTGTCGATCTTGCACCGCTGCATCACCGCCGTGCGCGCGGCCGGATCGGCCGGCAGGTTGAACGGGAAGATCAGCCAGCTGAACACGCGGTCGCGGCCGGAATTGGAGACCGTCGGGTCGAAGCGCATGCTCGCCGCGGCGCTCGCCGCGACCTTGCCGAGGTCGCCCTCCGGCACCACGCGCTGCACTTTCACCGAACTGGTATGGCCGTCCTTCTCGACCACGAACGACACCGCGGCGCAGCCCGGCTCCTGCAGGTTCTTGCCGTAGTTGGGCGCGTCCGCCTCGATCGAAGAGCGGTCCATGACCCAGTAGGTGGCCAGCTTGTCCGGCGCGACCACGCGTGGCGGCAAGGTCGATTGCGCGAACGCGCTCGTGCAGCAAACGGACATGCAACTGGCCGAGACGATTGCAAACAGCGACGGACGCGACATGACGACATCCTCCAGCGGTGCCATCGGGAGACGTGGCCCGGCCATTCTACGAGCGCCGGATGAAAATGGATGCAATGGCGCTACGGCGCGGGCGGAGGCGTTTCATCCGTCGGCGATTCCGGCCATGCCGGCGGCAGGCCGCGTTCGCGCAGGCGATGTAGCAGCCCGGTCAGGCCGTGCGCGCCGAATGCGAGGCAGAGGCCGAGTGCGAGCTTCAGGACCTGCACGACGAGGCTGCCGCCGTTTTGCCACGCCATGGTCCTGAAACCGATATCGCCGAGCTGCGCTGAAAGCGCGATGCGGAACACGACGCCGACAAGATCGAGCAACGCGCTGATCGCGAACGCGACGCCAAGCACCGACAGCGCGACGTACTGCAACTCCTTCGCGTCGATCGAACTCTCGAACGATTCGCGGCTCGCCGCCGCGCTGGCGAGGCGCGCAAGCATTCCCGGATAGAGCCAAAGGGCCATTGACAGTCCGATCAACGCGCCGCTGAATCCGATCAGCATGCCCCGCGCGGCGCCATCGGCCGCGGCCGGTTGCTGCTCCCAGATCCGCAGCGCTTCCCAGGCTCCCGGCAACGACACCACCGTCTGCACGAACAGCAGCAACGCGCCCAACCGCACCACGATGCAGAGGATCGAATACAACGATGTCCGCATTACGCTCCCCTTTTGATCGATCGCCTACAGATCGCGCAATCCTTCCGCGACGCCGCCCTCGCCGACCTTCAGCAGCTTCAGCGTATTGGTGCCGCCGAGCTTGCCGGTGTGGTCGCCGTTGGTGACGATCACGCGATCCTCCACGGCGAGGCGACCGAGCTTGAACAGGTGCTGGATCGCCTCGCGCGCCGCCTGTGTCGGGCCGACGCCCTGTGCATCGAAGTCGACCGGATGCACGTCGCGATACAGCAGCATGCGGCGGCGCGCGGCGGCGTTGCGCGACAGCGCGTAGATCGGCACGGTCGAGCGGTAGCGCGACAGCCATTGCGCGGTCGCGCCGCTTTCGGTCAGCGCGACGATCGCGCGCACGCCGATCTGGCCGGCCATGAACATCGCGGCCAGCGCGATCGCCTGGTCGGTGCGGTCGAGGCGATGCGCACCGGGCGACAGGTCCTCGGTCGGCTCGAACTGGCGCTCGGCGCCGAGGCAGACGCGACGCATCGCCGCGACCGCCTTGTCCGGATGCCGACCGGCCGCGGTTTCCTGCGACAACATGACCGCGTCGGTGCCGTCGATGACCGCGTTGGCGACGTCGAGCACTTCGGCGCGCGTCGGGATCGGCGACTCGACCATCGACTGCATCATCTGCGTCGCGGTGATGACGACGCGGCTCTGCACCAGGGCCTCGCGGATGATCTTCTTCTGCAGGCCAGGCAGTTCGGCGTCGCCGATCTCCACGCCGAGATCGCCGCGCGCGACCATCACCGCGTCGGACACCTCGACGATCTCGGCGAGGTTCTCGATCGCCTCGGCGCGCTCGATCTTCGCGACCAGCGCGGCGCCGCCGCCGGCCTCGTGCAGCAACGCGCGTGCCTGCTCGACGTCGTCGGCGGTCTTCACGAACGACACCGCGAGGAAATCCGCACCGAGTTCGGCGGCGAGCCTGATGTCGTTGCGGTCCTTGTCCGACAGCGCGGCGACGGTGAGGCCGCCGCCGAGGCGATTGATGCCCTTGCGGTCGGACAAGCGGCCGCCGGCCAGCACGCTGCAATGGATCGTGCGTTCGAGCACCTCGACGACCTCGAGCGAGACGAGCCCGTCGTCGAGCAGCAGCACGTCGCCGGGTTTCACGTCCTTCCAGAGGTCGTGGTAGCTCACGCCGACGCGCGTCGCATCGCCGGCGGGGGCGCCCGGATGGCAATCCAGCGTGAACGGCTGGTTCGGTTCGAGCTGGACGGGGCCGTTCGCGAAGCGTTCGACGCGGATCTTGGGACCCTGCAGGTCGGCCAGCACACCGACTTCGCGGCCGAGTTCCGCCGCCGCCGCGCGCACCGCCGCCGCGCGCTGGCGATGATCGTCGGCGCTGCCGTGCGAGAGATTCAGCCGGACCACGTCGACGCCTTCGGCGAGCAGGTTCTTCAGCGCGCCGGACGCATCCGTGGCGGGCCCCAGCGTGGCGATGATCTTGGTACGGCGAAGCTGCTCTTGCACGTGCGGGCCTCCTCGGGTGGCAGGCCGGAAATCATACGCGAGCGTCGGCCTTGCGATCGGCGACCTGCAGCATCATTTGGAGCAAGATAGTCGTCCCGCCGCATCACACAGGAGATCGTCATGGGCACCAGCAAGATCCTCTACACCGCGACCGCGACCGCGAAGGGTGGCCGCGCCGGCCACATCCACAGCAGCGACGGCGTCCTCGATTTCGATCTCAAGGTGCCGAAGGAACTGGGCGGCCCCGGCGGCACCGGCAGCAATCCCGAACAGCTGTTCGCGGCCGGCTATGCGGCCTGCTTCGAGGGCGCGATGCGCTTCGTCGCGGGCCAGCGCAAGGTGCAGGTGCCGGCCGACACGCAGGTGACCGCGCACGTCGGTATCGGCCCGCGCGAGCCGACCGGCTTCGGCATCGCGGTGCAGCTCGAAGTCAGCCTGCCCGGTCTCGATCGCGCGGTCGCGCAGGATCTGGTGGATACCGCGCATCGCGACATCTGCCCGTACTCCCATGCGACACGCGGCAACGTCGACGTGACGATCACGCTGGTCTGAAGACGCCGGCAGTCGCACGCCTCGCCGACACGTCCGTCATTCCGGCCCGCGCCGGGATGGCGGGCAAGCCCGCGACGCCCACCCCCGTCAGGACAGCAGCGCCGCCAGCGCGGCGGCGTCCGCCGCGATCGCATCGGCGCCGGCTTCGACCAGTTCGTCGCGGCTCCCGAATCCCCACTGCACACCGATCGCGCGCACGCCGTTGGCCTTCGCCCCCTCGATGTCGAAATGGCGGTCGCCGACCATCGCGGCGGCGTCCGCAGGCGTGCCGAAATCGGCCAGCGCCCGCGCGATCATGGTCGCCTTTTCGCTGTGGCTGGTCGCCGCCTGCGCCGCGTAGACGCGCGCGAAATACGCGCCGAACGGCAAGCTCTCGACGATGCGTCCGGCATACAGGTCCGGCTTGCTGGTGACGACGGCGAGCGCCGCACCGCGCGCCGCGAGCGCCTCGACCGCATCGCCGATGCCGGCATAGACGACGTGCTCGCTCCAGCCGACGTCGCTGAAGCGCTCGCGATAGAACGCGACGGCGCGCTCGATCGCATCCGGGTCGTTACCGAGCACGGTCGGGAACGTCGCGCGCAGCGGCGGTCCGATCCACGTACGCAGTACCGCACGCGATGGCGGCGGCGCACCGAGTCTCTCCAGCGCGTACTCGATCGAACGGACGATGCCTTCTTCCGAATCGATCAGGGTACCGTCGAGATCGAACAGGACCAGCCGCATCAATCGAATCCGTTCCCGAAAATGCGATCGGCATCGTTGCCGCGCTGCAGGTTCAGCACGAATCCGTCCTGGGTCGATCCGACCACGCTGACCGTGAACGCATCGCCGGGTGCGGTCCAGCTCTCGCCGACCACGAACATCGATTCCGGGTTGTTCGACACGTCAGCCGGCGGCACGGCCGCATCGACGCTCCAGGCCGGCTCGGCGCGCTCGGTCCTGACCTCGTGGATGATCACCGCGTTGCCGGCGAGCGCGGCTTCGTACTTGCCGCCGCGCTTGCGCGCCTCGATCACGTAGTAATGGCTGGCCGGCTCCGGCGCCGGCAAAGTCACCACGATCATCTGCAGGTGGGTCGACCCGACCAGGCTCGCGCGGTCGAGCAGGACGTTCGTGAGCAGGCCGTCCGCGGCCACCGTCAGCTTGCGCGCGTCGTCGATCCAGCCGAGATGGTCGCGCGACCAGACGCCGATGTGCTTGGGCTGCCAGCCATAGATCGCATCGCCGACCGCGTTGTCCCATGCGTCGCTCATCACGTCCCACGGGTTGTCGTAGGGATCGCCGTCGAGATCGGAATTGTTGGCGTGCGGCAGGCCGAAGCCGTGGCCCATTTCATGCGCGAGCGGCGCTTCGTTCGCATAGCCCCACGGCGGCTCCCAGGTCGAATACCAGAGCCTGGTCACGCCATCGAGCGTCGCGTAGTGGCCACCGCCCCAGGCGCAGCCGTCGAGCTCGGCGTCGTACATCGTGTTGATGCCCGCGAATGGCGAGAAGTCGACCTCGGCATCGGCCACCGCGGTGCAATCGGCCCACAACGCGTCGAGGTCGGCGCGCAGGTCGGTGCCGCAGGATGCCCCGTCCGGCACGTAGTGCGAACGCGGGAATGGCAACGTGAACCAACCTGCGACTTCGCTGCCCACCAGATCCACCTTGTCGTAGGACACCTCGCGCCAGTAGTGGTCGAGCCGGCCGGGATCGTTCGACAGCATTTCGCCGAAGTAGTCCGGCGGCAACGGCGCATCGCCGCCGGTCTCGGCGAAACGGCACAACAAGGTCACCCACGGCTGCGAACCGGCCACGCGCGGCTTGACCGGCACGTCCAGTTGCACCACCGAAGCGACGATCGAGGCCGGCACGAGGCGACCCTCGGGCCACGGCGCGGGCGCAAGCGTCATCTCCACCTCGCGGCCATACAGCACGTAGAGATCGCCGGCGACGCGGCGCGCCGCATCGACATCGATCCGCTCGCGGCCGCCGTCTCGATCGACCAGCGCCAGCATCGGCTCGCGCGGACCCTCGTGTCCCGGCGCGGCGTCGCCCCAGACCAGTTCGAGGCGCCCGTGGCGCATCGACTGCGCCTGCGCGCTGCCCGCCGCGGCCAGCATCGCGAACGCCAGCGCGTTCCAATGAATCGACTTCATGACCGCTCCCCTTTCGATGCCCCTCGCGCACGGCGTCGAGCCGTGCGTGCCCACGCCTCGACTCAACCGCGCGCGCCCAGCGCGGCGACCGCCGGCAGTTCCTTGCCTTCGAGAAACTCGAGGAACGCGCCGCCGCCGGTCGAGATGTAGGACACCTTGTCGGCGACGCCGTATTTCTCGATCGCCGCGAGCGTGTCGCCGCCGCCGGCGATCGAGAACGCGTTCGAGTCGGCGACCGCACGGGCGAGCGTCTCGGTGCCCTTGCCGAACGCATCGAACTCGAACACGCCGACCGGTCCGTTCCACACGACCGTGCCGGCTTTCGCGATGAGGTCGGCGTAACGTCTCGCGGTATGCGGGCCGATGTCGAGGATCATGTCGTCGTCGCCGACCTCGTCCACCGCCTTCACCGTCGCCGGCGCATCGGCCGCGAACGCGGGCGCGACGACGACGTCGCTCGGGATCGGCACGTCGGCGCCGCGCGCCCTGGCGTCGGCGATGATCTTCTTCGCGGTGTCGAGCAGGTCGATCTCGACCAGCGACTTGCCGACCTTGTGCCCTACCGCGGCGATGAACGTGTTGGCGATGCCGCCGCCGACGATCAGCTGGTCGACCTTGCCGACCAGCGTTTCGAGCAAGGCGAGTTTGGTCGACACCTTGGAACCGGCGACGATCGCGAGCAGCGGACGCGCCGGATGCTCGAGCGCCTTGGCCAGCGCGTCGAGCTCGGCCATCAGCAGCGGGCCGCCGGCGGCGATCTTCGCGTGGCGGATCGCGCCATGCGTCGATGCCTGCGCGCGGTGCGCGGTGCCGAACGCGTCCATCACGTAGACGTCGCACAACGCGGCATACCGCTTCGACAGCGCTTCGTCGTCCTTCGCCTCGCCGACGTTCATGCGGCAGTTCTCCAGCAACACGAGCTGGCCGGGTTCCACGTCGACGCCGTCGAGCCAGTCGCGCACCAGCGGTACCTCGCGGCCGAGCAGTTCGCCGAGGCGCTTGGCCACGGGGGCGAGCGAATCCTCGTCGGTCCACTGGCCTTCCTTCGGGCGGCCGAGATGCGAGGTGACCATCACCGCGGCGCCTTTCTCCAGCGCGAGCCGGATCGTCGGCAGTGCCGCGAGGATGCGCGTCTCCGAGGTGATGCGGCCGGCGTCGATCGGGACGTTGAGGTCCTCGCGGATCAGCACGCGTTTTCCGGCGAGATCGAGATCGCTCATGCGCAACACGGACATCGGGACTTCCTCGGGACAAGAATCGGCCCGCCATTACAGCGGCAGGCAGCGGCCGACGCAACGCCGTGCACGAAAGCCCGGGGCCAATTCCGCCCGCGGCGCGATCCGCGACGCGCGATTGGCTCCTGCGCCGAGGCGGCGCCGGTGCGACGATGGACGCCCATCCAGACCGGGTCTAACGCGATGAGCGCGCACACGGCAACCGTTTCCTGGCAACGCGGCGATGCGGATTTCGCGCACGGCCGTTACTCGCGCCACCACGAGTGGCGCTTCGACGGCGGCGCGGTGGTCGCGGCGTCGCCGTCGCCGCAGGTGGTGCCGGCGCCGTGGTCGGATCCGACCGGCGTCGATCCCGAAGAGGCATTCGTCGCGGCGATTTCGAGTTGCCACATGCTGTGGTTCCTCTCTCTCGCGGCGGAGCGCGGCTTCGTCGTCGACCGCTACGAGGACGACGCGGTCGGCACGATGGCGCGCATCGCGCCCGGGCGCCAGGCGATCACCGAAGTCGTACTGCGCCCGCGCATCGCGTTCGCGCAGGAACGCATGGCGGATGCGGCCGGAATCGCCGCGCTGCACGAGGCCGCGCACGCACGCTGCTTCATCGCGAACTCGGTGAAATGCGCGATCCGCGTGGAGCCGCAGGCATGACGCGCGGCGCCGCGATCGGATTGGCCGGCGCGCTGGCGCGGCTGCCGACGCCGGACGGAAAGCGCTTCGTCGAAGCGTTCGCGCACGGCTCGCTGACGCTGGAGTTGTACGCGCCGCGCGGCGTCGACCCGCAAGCGCCGCACGCGCGCGACGAGGCCTATGTCGTCGCGCGCGGCAGCGGCGTGTTCTGCTGCGACGGCGCTCGCTCGCGGTTCGCCGCCGGCGACGCGCTGTTCGTACCGGCTGGCGTCGAGCATCGCTTCGAGGACTTCAGCGACGACCTCGCCGTCTGGGTCGTGTTCTACGGGCCCGAAGGCGGCGAGGCCGGGTGAACCCGCCGCCCGTCGCGGACGGCGAGGCGCCTTGCGTCAGCCGTGCTTTTCGCCGGCGCCGAAGTGGTAGTCGAACTGCAGCCACCACTGGCGGCCGTAGAGGTCGTACCAACCGGCGGAATAGTTCGGCCAACCGGCGCTGGTGTCGATCGGCGACGAATTGCGCAGGTTGTTGACGATCAATTGCAGGCCGGCACGGTCGTTGAGCTGGTAGCCGACGCTGCCGTTGAACAACATGTACGCGCTGCGCAGGCCGGAATAGTCGTTCAACGGGATACGGCCGTAGCGCGTGCCGTCGATGGTCGCGCTCCAAGGACCGAGGCTCCACGCCAGCGACGCATTGACCTTGGTGCGCCAGTCCGACTGGTATTCCAGGTCGTTGATGTAGTCACGCACCGGATCGCCGGGGAACTGCTGGTACTCGTGGCTCAGCACGCGCGTGAAGCCACCATGCGCCTGGAACTTGCCGATGCGATCGGTGCTCCAGCGGTAGTTCGCACTGAGGTCGATGCCGGAGGTGCGTTCGCTCGCCGCGTTGACCGGGTTCAGCAGCAGGTTCGTCACCATGTTCGGATTGACCGGCGCGGTCGACGGGTTGCGCACGACGCGCGCTAGCGCATCGCGGCAGATCGACGAATTCACGTCGACCGGCGTACCGTCCTGCGTCTGGCCGACGCGGCAATCGGCCTCGGTACGCAGGATCACGTCGGAATCGAGGTTGGTGACCTCGTTGTTGATGCGGATGCGGTAGTAGTCCACCGACACGTCGAGCGCGCTCAGCGGCGACCAGACGAAACCGTAGGTCAGCGACTTGCCGTTCTCCGGCTTCAGCTTCGTGTTGCCGGAGCTGCGGAAGTTCATGTTGTAGACGGCGTCGCAGCTCGCATACGGCTGGTCGTCGAGGCGGCACTGGTAATAGTCGGTGTCGCTCGGCTCGTAACCGACCGTGCCCTGCGCGAACAGGTAGTTCATGTCCGGCGCGCGGAACGAGGTCGCATAGCTGCCGCGCACGAGCAGGCTGTCGATCGGCCGGTACTCGAGGCCGAGGTTGTAGGTGCTCTTGGCGATCGCCTCGCCGGCATAGGTGTAGCGGTCGTAGCGCGCCGCCGCGGTCGCGGTCAGCTGCGTGAAGACCGGCACGTTCAATTCGAAGCCGGCCGCGTAGCGGTTGCGCGTGCCGTGGTCGGTCTGCGCCTCGCTCAGGTTCCAGTAGTCGCCGGCATTGATGCCGGGATCGGGCGTGTTGCGGTAGCCCTGCCGGCCGACCTCGACGACGCCGGCGAAGCCGACCGGCCCCGCCGGAAGATCGAACAGGCTGCCGTTGATGTTGAAGCTGGCGTCCTCGGTCCAGGCCTTGTCGTGCTCGGTCGAGCGACGCGTGAGGCTGCGGTACTGATCCGGCGTCACCGGCGTCAGGATGCGCGCGGGATCGACGTCGTACGAGGGGAACTCGTCGCCTTCAAATTCGTGCGTGCCGGTCTGCGGGCCGAGGAAGAACTCGTCGAGTCCGGCGAGGAAGCGCACGCGCGTCGAATCGCTGGCGTAGTCCGAGCGGTTCAGCGCGGCCTCGTAGTGCCAGTCGGAATGCCCTAGCAGGCCCTTGATGCCGACCGTCACGTTCGACGAGCGCTGCAGCCACTTGCTGTCGTTCGCGTTGCGGCCGCCGATTTCCTCCGGCGTCAGCACGCGCGTCCAGCTCTCGAGGCGATCGCTGGCGTCGTTCCAGAACGCGCCGCCCGGCAATGCCCAGCTCGATGACCGCACGTTGTTGCGCACGTCGGACCAGCCGAGCATGAAGTCGCCGAACAGCTTGGTGTCGTCGCTCAACGCGTATTCGAAGCTGGCGTAGCCGGTCGCGATCTTCTTGCCGGTCTGGATCGTGCGGTTGCTGTAGTAGTGGTCGCTGCTGCAGTACGAACCATAGCGCGGATTGGTCACCGTGGTCAGGCTGCCGCCCATCAGGTTCGACAGCGCATCGCAGCCGCTGCCGGGCAGGTCGTAGTAGTTGCGAGAGGCCGGATCGCGGATCGCGAAAATCGGCGCGACCACGTCGGAAGGCGAGGCATAGCGCGAGTAGCTGTCGGACAATGTGCGGTCGCCGTACCAGATCGGATCGCGCTGGCTCAGCTCCAGGCCGAACACGCCATCGAGCTTGCCCCAGCTGCCGCCGCCGATCAGCTGCACGCGCTGGTTGTCGCCGCCGCCCTGCTGAGTGCCGCCGGTGCGCACGCTGAGGTCGATGCCTTCGTGCTGCTTCTTCAGGATGATGTTGACGACGCCGGCGATCGCATCCGATCCGTACACCGCCGAGGCGCTGCCGCTGAGGATCTCGATGCGATCGATCATCACGCTCGGGATGTTGGCGAAATCGACCGCGTTGACCGATCCGTTGTAGGCGATCGGGTAGTCGGCGACGCGATGGCCGTTGACCAGCACCAGCGTGTGGTTCGGGCCGAGCCCGCGCAGGTTGAGGAAGTTGCCGGCCTGGGTGAACGTGCTGCCGAAATCCTCGCCCTGCACGGAGCCGGTGTTCTGGCTGATCTGGCTGAGGATGTCGAACACGCTGCGGAAACCGCCGGCGTCGATGTCCGCCCCCTTGATCACGGTGACCGGCGCTGGCCCCTCGACCTGCGCGCGCGGGATGCGCGAACCGGTGACGGTGATCTGTTCGAGCTGGCTCGCGTCGTCGCCGGAAGGCGGCGCCGTGGTATCTGCCGGCGGTTCCTGCGCCGACGCCTGCCAGGAAACGCTCAACGCCAGGGCGGCGGCCAACGCCGGCCGCGCTGGCCGGATGAATCGGATACTCATTCCTGCACTCCTCAAGGGCGGGTCGCGCAACACGGTGGGCAAAACACCGCTCGTAGCCTATCGCCATCGACAAAGCGCGAAGTTTGGCGGCGGTCACAACGATGACGGAAATCACGATCCGGCATGGCGTGATGCTGGTCGATGCGGCGATCGCGAGCCGTCGCGGCGGCGAATGCCGGGCGCGGCCAAAAGTGCCAAAAAAATCACATTCCGTCCGTCGCACCCCCGCGATCCCTTTGCGGAAGCGCGGTCCAGCCACGGCACGCTTCTTGCTCAGAGGTCCGGGTGCCCGACGACTATCCCGAATCCGAGCTATCCATGACGATCCAAGCCCACCCGTTCCGTGACGAAACCGCCGCCCCGCGTCCGCGGGACCGCGCGACTGTCGAATGGCGCTCGCGCTACGACGGCCTTGTCGCGGTCGCCTACGTCGACGGCAAGGCGGTCGCCGGCATTTCCGGACCATGGTCGGACAAGTTCGCGCTGACCTGGTGGGAACGCCCGCTGCCGCAGCGCCAGCTCGAACTGTTCGATTCGCTGGACGACGCGAAACACGAAGTCGAGGGCTGGGCGCTGCGTGTACGCAACGGCTATGCGACGGCGTCGGACGCCAACGTCCCCGCGCTGCTGCCGATGCTGGTGCCGGTCGCCAAGCGCGGCCTGCTCGACCAGATCCGCACCCTGCTGCCGGAATTCACGCGTCGACCGCATCGCGCGGAAACGCCCGAGCGCCCGGGCGAGCGGCGCGCGCAATCCGACGTCGACCTCAGCGGCCTGCATTTCGCGGCCGACAAGTAGGCCTCAACCGGCCGCGGCCTTGCGCGTGGCCCGGCGGCGATTGCGCACGTACGTGGACGTCGCGGTGCCGTCGACGCTCTTGCGCTTGTCGACCTCGAACAACTCGGTCGCGGCGATCAGGTCGCTGAGCTTGCGGAAGCCGTAGTTGCGCGCGTCGAACTCCGGCGCCTGCTTGGCGATCGTGTTGCCGACCGCGCCGAGATGCGACCAGCCGGCATCGTCGGACGAAGCCTCGACGGCCTTGCGCAGCAGCGCGACGAGGCGGCCGTCCTGCTTCAGTTGCGCACGGGTGCGCGGACCGGCCGCTTCATCCTCGTCGTCGTCCTTGTCGACCAGGATCTCCGTATAGATGAATTTGTCGCAGGCCGACACGAACGGCATCGGCGTCTTCTTCTCGCCGAAGCCGTAGACGACCAGCCCGGCCTCGCGCACGCGCGCGGCGAGGCGCGTGAAGTCGCTGTCGCTCGACACGATGCAGAAGCCGCCGAGCTTGGTGGCGTAGAGCAGGTCCATCGCGTCGATGATCAAGGCCGAATCGGTCGCGTTCTTGCCGGTGGTGTAGCGGAACTGCTGGATCGGCTGGATCGCGTGCTTGAGCAGCGCTTCCTTCCAGCCCTTCAGCTGCGGCCCGGTCCAGTCGCCGTAGATGCGCTTGACCGTGGCGGTACCGTATTTCGCGATCTCGGCGAGCAGGCCTTCGACGACCGCCGGCTGTGCGTTGTCGGCATCGATCAGCACCGCGAGCTTGGTCGATTGCGTGGCCATGACTGAACCTCTTGCGGCAGGTACCGCCAGCCTACTCCGCGCATGCCGGCGACGGGAGCCCGGGGGTGCGCGGCGCGCGCAACTGCAGTAGCGTTGCGGCAACGGCGCGCCCGAACGCGCCGCCAAGGAACGGGAACGCATGCTGCCAACCCACGTGTTTCGACGCGCCGTGCTCGCGGCGCTGCTGATCGCCCCGGCCATGCTGCCGGCGGCGGCCCCGGATACCCTCGACACGCTCGTGCGCACGGCACACGCGGCGGGCCAATTCGACGGTGTCGTGCAGGTCGGGCGCGGCGACGACGTACTCTACCGCCGCGCGGTCGGTGTCGCCGACCGCATCACCCAGCAACCGCACCTGGTCGGCGAGAGCTGGCGCTGGATGGCGATCACGCAGCAGGTGACGGCGCTGCTCGCGATGCAGGACGTCGAGAACGGCCGCCTCGGTCTCGACGACACGCTGGCGACGGCGCTGCCGGGCTTCGGCGACGGCGGCCTCGACCGCGTGACCGTACGACAGCTGCTGCAGCACAGCGCCGGCCTCGCCAATCCCGACGACGGCGCGGCCGACACCAGCGGCGTACCGGTGTTCTACCGGGCCGAAGGCGCGGCGGCATCGCAGAAGGCGACGCTGCGTTTCTGCGCCGGCGCGCCGAAGTCCGCGCCCGGCGCCAAGTTCGAGGACAATCCTTGCGATTACCTCGTGTTGGGCGCGATCCTCGAACGCACCGGCGGCGCCGGCTACGCGCAACTGGTCGCCAAGCGCATCGCGCGGCCGTTGAAGCTGGCGTCGCTTGCCGTGCAGTCGCCGGCGCGCGCCGAAGTCTCCGGCCGCGTCGTCGGCTATCGCGCGGAAGGCCTGCGCGAGGCGCCGTTCAACGTCGGCCGCTACGGCGCGGCCGGTGCGCTGTCCGGCACGCTCGACGACCTGCGCCGCTTCGATCGCGCGCTGCTCGACGGCGACCTGCTGTCGAAGCCGGCCACTGCCGCGATGTGGAGCGGCGAACCCAGGCTCGGCAACGTCGCCTTCGGCGCGCTCGCCTACTCGGCGCGATTGCCGCATTGCGCGACGCCGGTCGGCCTCGTCGAACGGCGCAGCGAGATCGGCGGCGTGCACGCGGTCAACGTGCTCGCACCCGAGCAAGGCGTCGCGCTGATCGCGTTCTCGAACACCGCGGCGACCGAATTCGGCCACGTGATGCAGGGTTCGGGCCTGCTGCACGACCTGCTCGACGCGGCCGTCTGCGAGCCGGACCCGCCGGCCGCACCGGCGAAGCGCGCGACGCGGCGCAAGCGCTGACGCGCGACCCCGCAGGCGACGGCCTGGCGTTGGACCGGGCCTGCGCCGGAACCCCAAGGAGATTCGCCATGAAATACTGCCTGCTGCTGCCGCTCGCGCTCGCCGCCTGCGCTCCCGCCACATCGACCCGCAACGCCGACGCGGCGGCACCGACGCGGCACATCCGCACGGCGGGAACGGTCGCGGTCGAGGCGAACACGCTCGATCGCCACCATTGGCAACTCGAATCGGCCACGGATCGAAGCGGCGGCCGCATCGATGCGCTGTTCGCGCGCGCGGACAAGCCGTTGCAGCTCGACTTCACGAACGGCCGGCTCGGCGTCGCCAACGCCTGCAACCGCCTCGGCGGAAGCTACACGATCGAACGCGGCCGGCTGGACCTGGGGCACATGATGCAGACGATGATGGCCTGCGCCGATCCGAAGCTGATGGCGCTCGACGGCGCGATCCGCGAACGCCTCGAAGGCCATCCGCGCATCGACCTGCAGGATGCCGGCGACACGCCGCGCCTGACCCTGCGCACCGACGCGGGCGATACGCTGGTGTTCGCGGGCCGGCCGACCGCGGCGATGCGCTACGGCAGCGAAGGCGAGACCGTGTTCCTCGAGGTCGCCGCGCGGAAGAAGCCGTGCAGCCATCCGCTGATCCGCGACATGCAATGCCTTCAGGTGCGCGAACGCCACTACGACGCGAACGGTCTCGCCAGCGGCACGCCGGGTGAATGGCATCCGCTCTACCAGGACATCGAAGGCTACACGCACGAGGACGGCATCCGCAGCGTGCTGCGCGTGAAGCGCTACGCGGTCAAGCATCCGCCTGCCGACGCGCCGTCGAGCGCCTACGTGCTCGACATGGTCGTCGAATCGGAACGCGCCGAACCTTGAGGATGCGTCGCCGCACCGGCGCGGCATGCCCTCAATGCAGCGCGAGCAGCGCCTCGCGCAGGACGACCGCCTGGTTTTCGGTCTCGCTGCGCGCGCCGTAGACCAGCGTGATGCGCCTCGATCCGGCCGCATCGAGCAACGCCCGCAGGCGCTCGCGCCGGGCCGGCGCGGCGAGTTCCTTCAGGTAGCGGGCGCGGAACTCGTCCCAGCGTTCCGGCAGGTGGCCGAACCAGTGGATCAGCTCGGCATCCGGCGCGAGGTCGCGCGCCCACTCGTCGAGCTTCAGCACGTCCTTGCCGCGTCCCCGCGGCCAGAAGCGATCGACCAGCACGCGATAGCCGTCGCGCGGCGTCGGCTCCTCGTAGGCGCGTTGCAGCGCGATGTCGCGCCGGCGTGCGGCCGCGGTCATGGCGATTCTCCGGGTACGTGGATCGGTCCGCCACCGGCAGCGAGAAGGTCGCGCACGCGCTCGCGCAGCAGCGGCACGACCTCGCGCTCGAACCACGGATGATGCTTGAACCAGCCGCTGTTGCGCGGCGACGGGTGCGGCAGCGGCAGATACCGCGGCAGGTAGTCGGCGAAGGCGGCGACGGTGTCGGTCAGGCTGGCCTTCGCCGATGGGCCCAGGAAATGCCGCTGCGCGTACTGGCCGATCAGCAAGGTCAGCTCGATCCGCGGCATGCCGGCCAGGAGCCGACCGAGCCAGAGTTCCGCGCACTCGCGGCGCGGCGGCAGGTCGCCGCTGCCGCCGCGCCCCGGATAGCAATAGCCCATCGGCACGATCGCGATGCGCGAAGCCTCGTAGAACGCCTCGTTGTCGATGCCGAGCCAGTTGCGCAGGCGCATGCCGCTGGCGTCGTCCCAAGGCACGCCGCTGGCGTGGACTTTCGCGCCGGGCGCCTGGCCGACGATCAGCAGGCGCGCGGTCGTCGACGCCTGCACGACCGGACGCGGACCCAGCGGCAACTGCGCTTCGCAGGCGCGGCAGGCGCGGATGCGGGCGAGCAGCGCGGCGAAGTCGCGCTGCGCCGCCTCGCGCCGGACATCCGGAAGCGGCGCGGCGCGCGCGGCGGCGGCAGGCGGTTTCATGCGGCCATTGTACGCCGCCGCCCGCAGCGCCCCCGCGCGGGCTTCAATCGTCGTCGCGATCGTGCGGCACCGACACCGTGCCGCGCACGTCGTGGTGGCGCACGTCGCCCGACCCTTTCGCGCCGACGGTGAAGTTGCCGCCGACGTCATCGACGCCGACGTCGCCGGAACCGATCCTGGCGATCGTCACGTCGCGAGCGACGTGGCGCGCCGTGACGTCGCCCGATCCGATGCGCTCGACGGCGACGCTGCCGGCGACGGTATCGAACTGCAGGTCGCCCGATCCCGTCCGCGCCACCTTCACGTCGCCGCGCACGTTGCGCAGCGAGATGTCGCCGGACGAACTCGCGCGGACGTCGACGCTGCCGACATCGCCGCCTTCGACGTCGCCGGAACTGACCTCGATCGCCAGCGGACCGGCGATCTTGTCGACGCGCAGGTCGCCGGAACTCGCATCGAACGACAGCGCCGCGACGTTGCGCACGTCGGCGTCGCCCGAGCTGCCCCTGATCTCGGCCGCCAGCGACGCCGGCACGCGTACGCGCAGATCGACGTACGCATAGCTCGAACCGAACCAGCTCCAGCCTTGCTGGCGCTCCTGTCGCGGCGTGACGGTCAGGCGGTCGCCGCTGCGCTGCTGGTCGACGCCGAGACTGGCGAGCCATGCCTGGTCGGATGCGCACGCACGGCCACGCACCTCGACCTTGGCCAGGCCGGACACGCCTTCGAGCACGACGTCGCTGGAACCGAGCGCGAACGCGATCGTCTTCAGGCCCGCGGCGTCGACGTCGAAGTCGTGCTGCGCCGTGAAGCGGCATTCGTCGGCCAGCGCGAACGCGGGCGCCAGGGCGATCAGCAAAAACAAGGTGCGCATCGGGGTATCTCCATGGGGTGTCTTCCGCTTCGATGCGGACGGGCAGGCCGAGGTTTAACGCGACGCCGAAGAAACCGTGCAGACTCGCCGATGCCGGGCCGACGCCTTCCTCGCCGGCGACGAAAGCGAGTCGCCGGCGCAAACCGGTCCGCATGCGCTGTCCGGCAGTACGCATTCCGCCGTCGAACTATTTTTGCCGGCGACGAAAATGTATACGAAGACGCCCCTATACTCCGCCTCGCTGTCGGATCCACAGGGGTGATTCCATGCAAGCAAACCGTCTTGGCGCGCGTCCGCGCGCCCGTCTGGCCGTGCCCGCGTTGACCGCAACGACCTTGGCGCTGGCGTTCGCCATTCCTTGGTCCGGCTTGAACGCCGGCACCGCGCCGACCTATCGCATCGACTTCCATCGCATCAGTGCCGGCGGCGGCACCGTGGGCGGCAACTGCTCGCGCCTGTCCGGCACGCTCGGACAAGCAGCGCCCGGCTATTCGAGCGGCAGCACCAATTCGATCGTCGCCGGATTCTGGCTGGCTGCCCCGACGGAAGGCCGGGACTCAATGTTCTTCAACGGATTCGAGAGGTGCTGAGATGAAACGCAACCGACTTTTTGCCTTGCTCGCGGCGGCCCTCGCATCGACCGCCGCGATGGACGTCGGCGCCGCGCCGCTGGCCGCGCAATCCACCGCGTTCACGTACCAGGGACAACTCAATGCCGGCGGCAAGCTGCCGAGCGCGCTGTACCAGTTCACGTTCACGCTGTACGACGCGCCGACCGGCGGCGCGCCGGTGGTCGGCACGACGCCGATCCAGCAATCGATCCAGGTCATCGACGGCCTGTTCACGACGGACCTCGACTTCGGGCAGATCTTCAACGGCACCCAGTACTGGCTCGAGATCCAGGTCGGCAGCACGGTCTCGAACGAGGAAGTGCTGGCCGCGCGCCAACCGATCACCGCGGTGCCGGTCGCGCAATACGCGCTGAATTCACCCGCCGGCACGGCCGGGCCGACCGGCCCGGCGGGCGCGACGGGGGCCGTCGGACCGACCGGTCCGCAGGGCATCCAGGGCGTCGCGGGTGCGACGGGACCGACCGGCGCAGCCGGGGCCACCGGAGCGACGGGCGACATCGGGCCGACGGGTCCGCAAGGCATCCAGGGCGTGACTGGAACAACCGGCGCGCAAGGGATCCAGGGCGTCACCGGACCGACCGGTCCGCAAGGTATCCAGGGCATCCAGGGCGTGACCGGAACAACCGGCGCGCAAGGCATCCAGGGCGTCACCGGACCGACCGGTCCGCAAGGCATCCAGGGCATCCAGGGCGTGACCGGTCCAACCGGCGCGCAGGGCAACCAGGGCGCCACCGGAGACATCGGCCCGGCCGGTCCGCAGGGAGCGATGGGTCCCACCGGTTCGGTCGGCCCGCAGGGTACGCAGGGAGCCCAGGGCCAGCAAGGAATCCCGGGCACGACGGGTGCCACGGGAGCGGCCGGCCCGACGGGTTCGACAGGCCCGGCCGGCTCTGCGGGTGCGACCGGCGCGACCGGCGCGCAAGGCCCCGCGGGCGTCGCCAACCTGTATGGCGACGGCTCCGACGGCGCGGGCACCTTCGGCACCGCGGACTGGACCACCAGCGCACCGACCAATACCTTGCAATTCACCACACTCAACGTGACCGGCACCCTGACGGTCCCCAGCGGCCTGGTGATCCGCGCAACCGGCGCCGTGACGATCTCCGGGCAAATCAAGGTCGCCACCAATGCCAATGCCGGCGCGGGAATCGGCTCGACGGCGGCCGCGGTCGGCAACAACAGCATCGCGGCGGGCGGCGACGCCGTGAGTCCGCTGTTCGCCCGGCTCATGGTCAGTCCCGGGCCGGCCGGCGGCGGCATCGGGCCGTACACCAATGCCGGCGTCGTCGCCAACGCGGGGGGCGGCGGCACGGTGGTGATCGTGGCGGGGGGAGCCATCACCATCAACGGCGGCGGCTCGATCCACGCGGACGGCGCCACCGGCAATCCGGCCATGCCCTATACCGGCAGCGGCACCGGCAGCACCGGCGGCGGCGGCGGCGGCGGCGGCGTGGTCGTGCTCGCCTCCAGGACCGGCATTACCAACAGCGGCACGATTTCCGCAACCGGCGGTGCGGGCGCGGCGGCGCTCGCCGACGCCACGACGGGCTGCAGCGCCTCCGGCGGCGGCGGCGGTGGCGTCGTCAACCTGCTGGCGCCCACCATCAACGCCGGCATCCTCACCGTTTCCGGCGGCGCCGCCGGCAGCGGCGTGAACACGGGAGCGCAAACCGCTTTCGGCGGCGGCGGCGGCGGCTCCGGTGGCGCGGGCGGCAAATCGGGGGCGCTCTCGACTACCGCGACCTCCGGCGCCACCGGCCTGATCTTCCAGAAGATCACGACCGATCCGTCGGCCTTGTTCGTAGCTCCGGTGCATCCGTAGCCCGATCCGGCGATCCGGGGCTGCGGCGATCGGCCCGCAGCCCTGGGCCGGCTCCGGACATACCGCTTCCGGTCGGCCGTCAGGTTGCGGCGCGACGCGATGGCGACGATGCGCGAACCTCGCTCGTCGACGCCAGCAGCGCGTCGCGCAGATCGACCAGCGCGGCCAGGATCGCCTGCGGCTCGCGCATCGCCTTGCGTGCGGCGCCGATCGCGCGGCGCACCGCCACGGGCGTCTCGCCTTCGCCGATCAATACGATCGCCGGCGCGGCGCAGGCAGCCAGCGCATCCGCCCAATCGGCCGGCTGCGTGCCGCGCGTCACGTGCCGGGCGGCTCGAAACGCCGGCGCGACCTTCTCGACATCGGCGAGTGCGATTTCGAACGGCCCGGACGAGCGCGCGGAAGAGGTCGGGTCCATCGCCGCCCCCAGCGCGGCCAGCGCGTCGGCGATGCGCCGGCGCAGCACGCCGGTCGAACGCACCGGCCAGACGAACCACGCCGCGGCGACACCGATCACGGCGCCGAGGACGATTTCCTCCAGCCGCGGCCACAACACCTGCCGCGCCGACGTACCCTCGAACCCCTGCAGCAAGGCCAGCGCCAGCGTGACGAAAAAGGCCCACCACGCGTAGCCGAGCGGCCGCAGCCACAGGCCGAGGAACACGGCGACGAGGATCAGCACCACCGTCGTCGCATCGTGCGAGCCGAGCTGGAACGCGAACACCAGCGCGAGCACGGTGCCGCCCGCGGCGCCGAGCACGCGCAGCACGCTCTTGTAGGCGACATCCAGCCGGCCCTGGTTGCCACTGCCGACGATATAGGCGGTCAGCACGATCCATGCCCAGCGCTCGGCGAAGAACGCATAGCCGACGACGAACGCGGTCGCCAGCGCGACGGCCATCTGGACGGCCATCCGCGTGCTCGCGGGCGGCCGCAGCGAAGCCTCGCGCGCCGGCATCGCCGGCCGCGCCGGCGCGATGCGCGGCGGCGGCAGCCAGCGCAGGCGCCGGCCCAGCGCATGCGCCACGGCGACCCACCACAGCGCGAGCAATGCGATCACGACCGGGAGCAGCAACGCCGTCGCCACGTGTTCGTGCGACATCGGCAGGTGCGGCGTGGTCAGGATCACGACGAACGGCAACGCGATCAGCGCGCCGGCGCGGCGCCATGCCGGCCCGAACCGGCGCAACCAGATCGGCAGCGACATGCCAGCGACGAACAACACGGCACCGAGCCAAGGCGAGCGCTGCAGCAGCACGCCGACGCCGAGTGCGGCGAGGCTGACCGCCGGCAGCGTGAACGCCGCCTCGATGCGGCCATGCAGGTCGCGATCGAGCTGGCTGCGCGACAGCGAAACACCCAGCACCAGCGCGAGGATCGCCGCGCCCGGTTGCGGATCGATGGCCCACGCGCAGGCCATCGTCGCCAGCGCCGCGAGCATCGTCGCGACCGCCTCGCGCAGGGAACGCAGGACGAGGTCAACCGGCATGGCGTTGCGCTGCGTCGGGCATGGGCGATCGCGTGTCGTCGAACCCGTGCTCCGGGCGCTCCGCATTGTAGCCGCGGCGCATCGGCACGCCGGCGTCGCGGCCTGTTCGGCGCACGGGTCGGGCGCTACTCTCGGTCCGATGAGCCGACACGTCCTCCATTTCGCCGACGGCAGCCTCGACATCGCGGCGCGCGAACTGCGCCGCGGAGGCGTGCGCGTCGACCTGCCGCCGACGGTGTTCGACTGCATCGCCTACCTCGTCGAGCACCGCGACCGCGCGGTCGGTCGCGACGAACTCGTCGCGGCGGTATGGGGCAGGACCTCGGTCAGCGACACGATGCTCGGCAAGGCGATCCTCGCCGCGCGCCGCGCGGTCGGCGACACCGCCGAGGCGCAAGCGCTGCTGCGCACGGTGCCGCGCTTCGGCTACCACTGGATCGGCGTGGTGCGCGACGAGGACGTCGCCCCGGCGGACGCGCCGGCCGGCACGCCGGACGACGTCCGGCCGGCGGCGGCGCCGCGCCGGCGCTTCGCCCTTCCGGCCGTGCTCGCGCTGGCATTGCTCGCCACGGTCGGGCTCTTGGTGCTGTCCGGCAGGTTCCACTCCCCTCGCGAAGCGCCGACCGATGCCGGCACGACGGCACCGGCGGCGTCCGGCAGCGCGATCGCCGTGCTGCCGGTCGAAGTGCTCGGCGATGCCGGCGACGGCTGGCTGCGCCTCGGCCTGATGGACCTGCTGGCGAACCGCCTGCGCGACGGGGGCATGACCGTGGTGCCGAGTGACAACGTGGTGCGCGTCGTCGCGGCCGGCATGTCCGCGCAGCAGGCGCAGGCCGCCGTGCACGCGGCGATCGACACGCGCGCGTTGATCCTGCCGGCCGCGCGCAAGGCCGGCGACCGCTGGATCGTGCGCGCCGAATCCGTCGATGCCGGCGGCGGAAGCCGCGTCGCCGAAGCGGAGGCCGCCAACCCGGTCGCCGCTGCCGACGAACTGGCGAACCGCCTGCTCGGGCAATTCGGCAAACCGGCCGCCGCGGCGAGCGGCGCCGGCGCCGACATGAGCCTGACCGAACTGTTGCAACGTACCGATGCCGCGCGCCTCGGCGAGAACCTCGACCTCGCGCGTTCGGTCATCGCGCAAGCGCCACCGGCCCTGCAGGCGCTGCCGGAAGTGCGCGAACGCGGCATCCGCATCGACCTGCGCGCCGGCCAGTTCGACAAGGCACGCCACGAGATCGAGACGCTGCTGGCCGAGGTGCCGGGCGAAACCGAGCCGGTGATGCATGCACGCTTGCTCGAGAACCTGTGCTCGGCCCTATTGCGGCTCGATCGCCTCGCCGACGCGACGAGCGCCTGCGACCGCGGCATCGCCTTGCTGGAACCGCGCAACGAACCGCTCGCCCTCGGCCGCACCTACAACGACCGCGGCATCATCCACCTGCGCCTCGGCCAGTACGACGCGGCGCTCGCCGATTTCTCGCGCTCGCGCATCGCCATCACGCTGGCCGGCGATCCGCTTCTGCTGGCCCAGCTCGACGGCAACGAAAGCGTGCTGCAGAAAATCCGCGGCCGTCCGGCGGAGGCGTTGCCGTCGCTGGAGCGCGCCGGGCGCACGTTCCAGCGCTTCGGCATGGTCAACGAGTTCGTCGTCGCGCTGGTCAACCAGATCAACGCGCACCTGCTGTTGCTGCAGCCGATCGACGCTCTGCAGGCCGGCGACGCCGGCTGGGCCGAGCGCGCTCGCATCACCGACCCGCTGGTGCGCCAGGCCTTCGAGAACGAGCGCGCCGACGCGCTCGCCGCGAACGGCCGCCTCGACGAGGCGCGCGTCGCGCTGGATGGGTTGATCCACGACACCGCCCCGCCGCCCGGCAAGATCCAGCTCGCCCTGGCGCGCACCAGCGAAGCCGACCTCGACCTCGCCGCCGGCGACGCCGCGACCGCGCTGCTGCTGGCGCGACAAGCCGTGCCCGACCTGTCGATCGCCGAGGACGCGCCACAACGCGCCCACGCCTGGTTGCTGGTCGTACGCGCGCTGCATGCCCTCGGTCGCACCGACGAAGCCGCGCGGGAAATCGACGCGTTCGTGGCCTGGTCGGCGACCAGCACGGAACCGCTGGTCGCGATGGACGTCGCGCTGGCGCAGGCCGAGCATCTCGCGCCCGCCGGCGCACCGGAGGCCACCATCGCCGCCTACGAGCAGTCGATGCGACATGCCGCCGACTGGGGCGTCCCGCTCGCCTTGCGCGATGCCGCCGTGTCCTATGCCGACTACCTGCTGGCGAAGGGCCGACCGGGCGAGGCGGCCGTGGTGGTCGGCAAGATCGCCGGCTACGGCGACCGCGATTTCCCGACGGCGCTGCTCGAAGCGCGCCTGTACCAGGCGCTGGGCCAGCGCGACGCCTGGGACAAGGCGCTGGCGCGCGCGACGCGCCTGGCAGGCCAGCGGAAGATTCCCGATCGACTGCGCGCGTTCGCCGCGGAGCCGCCGCTGGTGCGCGCGGACTGAGCGCCGACGCCGCGCGGAACAGGTCCCGAACAGATCCCGAACAGCCGCGGCATGCCGTCGGAATGGTGCGGACACGACCGGACTGCCACGCTTTCATCCACACGATCGACGGCGTCCGGCCGGCGATCCGAACCTACCGACCGGAGTTCCACATGATCGCCTTCCGCACCGAATCGCGCCGACGCGCGCTGCCGCCGCTGCATCCGCTGGCCGCCTGCCTCGCTTCCGCACTGCTCATGCACGGCGCCCTGCTCGGCGCCGCAACGCCCGGCACTCCGGCCCCGCGCGGCAGCCTGACCGTAACGAACTGCGACGACGACGGCGCCGGCAGCCTGCGTGCCGCGGTCGCGGCGGCGGCCGATGGCGACGTCGTCGACCTGTCCTCCGCCGGCTGCCCGACCATCACGCTGACCAGCGGCGCGATCACGATCGGCGCCGGCATCGCCAACCTCACGGTCAATGGCCCCGGCAGGGAATCGCTCGCGATCAGCGGCAACGACGCAAGCCGCGTGTTCGAGCAGCAGGGCACCGGCACCCTGACGCTGTCCGGCCTGACGCTGGCCCACGGCGCCGGCGCGGACAGCGGCGGCTGCGTGCTCGCCAACGGCAGCCTGACCTTGTCCGGCGTGACCTTGTCCGCCTGCGCGGCGGGCGCCGCCACCGTCGCCAACAACGGCGGCGGCGGCGCGGCCGTGCTCGGCAACGCGACCCTGACCGACGCGCATTTCAGCGACAACACGGTCGACGGCAACCTGCGCGTGCGCGGCGGCGCGCTGTCGGTCGGCGGCGCCCTGACGGCTACCGCCAGCACGTTCACCAATAACCGTGCGAGCAGCCATGAAGTCAGCGGCGGCAATGCGTTCTCGAACGTCGCCGAGGGCGGCGCGATCCTCGCGCTCGGCGACATCCACCTGACCGACAGCACGGTCAGCGGCAACATCGCCAGGTCCGACACGGCCGAGGCGTTCGGCGGCGGCATTAGCGCCGGCTCGCACCCGGACGACGCGGCGGTCTCGCTGGAGGTGCTGCGCTCGGAAATCAGCGGCAACGCGGTCGATTCGACCTGCGGCGTGTGCGCCCCGCAAGGCGGCGGCATCGCGGCGGTCGGCATCGTGCGCCTGCGCCAGACGATGCTGCTGGACAACACCAGCGGTTCGACCGGCCAGTACGGCGGCGCCGGCGGCATGCGCGTGTTCGACTCGGCCAGCGCCGAGATCGACGACAGCACGATCAGCGGCAACCACGCCGACTCGGCCGGCGGCGGCGTCCTCGGTCCCGAAGGGGGCGTGCTGGCGATCGACGGCAGCTTCGTGACCGGCAACTTCGCCGGCAACGCCGGCGGCACCGGCGAAGGCGGCGGCGGCGTGCTGTGCTTCGGCTGCAGCATCCAGTTGTCCAGCAGCACGGTCAGCGGCAATGTCGCCGAGGCCGACGGCGGTGGCGTGTCGGTGCGTTACGGCGAATACGCGCCGGCGCCGATGTCGATCATCAACAGCACGATCTCCGGCAACACCGCCGACGAAGGCGCCGGCGTGATGGTCGACGGCGGCAACGCCGGCTTCCACAACAGCACCATCGCGTTCAACACCGGCGGCACGCGCGGTGCCGGCATCAGTGCGGGCGAGTATTCCTACTCGATCGAACTGCAGAGCACGATCGTCGCGAACAACCAGACTGCCGGCTCGCCGGCCGACGTGTGGGCGTTCCCCGAGACCGTCAGCGGTGCCAACAACCTCGTGCAGCACGCCTCCGGCCCGGCGCAGATGCCTTCCGACACGCTGACCGCCGACCCGCTGCTGCTGCCGCTGGCCGACAACGGCGGCGCGACGCCGACCCACGCGCTCGGCAAGGGCAGCCCGGCGATCGACGCCGGCAACGACGCGATCGGTCTCGTGTTCGACCAGCGCGGCGAAGGCTTCGACCGCGAAGTCGGCGCCGCGGCGGACATCGGCGCCTACGAGCAGCAGGCCGGCACGGACACGGACGTGATCTTCAAGGACGGTTTCGACGGCTGATCCGGCGCGGGTCCTCCCCGCTCGCGTCGACAGCCCCGGGGACGCAGGGGCCGGCTCGCCGGCCCCTGCACCGGCGCACGCGTCGGAATGCGATGATCGCGAATGCGACTTCGGAGCCCGACGATGACGATTCGAGCCGGCCTCGCCGCCGCAACCGCCTGCTGCCTGATGCCGTATGCCGCGCTCGCCGCTACCTTGGGGGTCGGCCCCGGCCAGACCCACGCGACGCCATGCGCCGCGATCGCCGCGGCCGGAACCGGCGACACCATCCTGATCGACGCGGCGGGCCACTACGACGGCGACGTCTGCGCCTGGTCGACGAACGGACTGACCCTGCGCGGCATCAACGGCCGGCCGCGCATCGATGCGGCCGGCAACGACGCTCAGGGCAAGGCGATCTGGGTCATCGGCGGCGACGACACGACGGTCGACACGATCGAACTGTCCGGTTGCCGCGTGCCCGACGCGAACGGTGCCGGCATCCGCCAGCAAGGCGCCAACCTGACCGTGCGCAACGCGTACTTCCACGACAACGAAAACGGCATCCTCGCCGGTGATCGCGCGGGCAGCACGATCACGATCGAGCGAAGCGAGTTCGCGCACAACGGCGCCGGCGACGGCCAGTCGCACAACCTCTACATCGGCCACGTCGAGCGGCTGGAGTTCCGCTACAACTGGTCGCACGATGCGATCGTCGGCCACCTGCTGAAGTCGCGCGCGGCCGAGAACATCATCGAGTACAACCGCCTCACCGGCGAAGCCGGCGGCAGCGAGAGCTACGAGATCAACCTGCCCAACGGCGGCCTTTCCTACGTGATCGGCAACCTGGTCGAGCAGCCGGCGACGACGCAGAACGGCGCGATGCTCGACTACCTCAGCGAAGGCTTCGGGCAGAACACCGACGACCGCCTGTTCGTCGTCAACAACACCTTCGTCAACGATCGCGGCAGCGGCACGTTCCTGCAGATCGGCGCGGCGGCGACCACGCCGGTCGTCGCGCGCAACAACATCTTTCACGGCGGCGGCACGCCGAGTTCGCAGGCAAGCACCGTGCTCGACCACAACTACATCGGCAGCGATGCCTTGTTCGTCGACGCGGCGCACTACGACTATCGCCTGCTGCCGGGCGCGGCCGTCATCGACGCGGGCATCGCGCCTGGCAACGGTGCCGGCCGTTCGCTGCTGCCGACGCGCGTGTACGCGCACCCGACCGCCGACGCGCAGCGGCCCGTCGTCGGCACGATCGACATCGGCGCCTATGAATGGGCCGGCGACACGATCCTGCGCGACGGCTTCGACGGCGAGGGATAGCCCGGGCGCCCGCGCCGCCGCGCTACACCTGCTGGTAAAGCTGGATCAGGTTACCGCAGGTGTCGTCGAGCACGGCGGCGATCACCGGTCCCATCGACGCCGGCGCCGAGCGGAACTTCACGCCGAGGATCTTCATGCGCTGGTATTCCTGCTGGATGTCGTTGACGAGGAACATCGACGCGGGAATGCCCTGTTCGTACATCGCCTTCTGGAACGCGCGCGCCGCCGGATTCGCGTTCGGCTCCAGCAGCAGTTCGACGCTGCGCGACCCGTCGGGCGAGACGACGGTGAGCCAGCGGTACTCGCCCATCGGGATGTCGGCCTTCATGATGAAGCCGAGGATGTTCGTATAGAACGTCAGCGCCTTCTGCTGATCGTCCACCATCACGCTGGTCAGCTGTATCTTCATGGTCGCCCGTGGTCGAGGTTGGCGCGCCGATTCTGCCAAGGGTTGCCCGATTCGATCCAGCGAATGCGTCGCAGGCTTCGTGCACGGTCGCGCCAGCGGCGCGCTACTTCCTCGCCAGATACAGATCCTGCAGCGCCCACAGCAGGCCGACCGGAAACGTCGTCGTGTGGAATGCACCGTCGACGACCTTGCCGTGCAGCTTGAGGTTCTTGTACCTGCGCGCACCGAGGCGCTTCAGCATCGCCGCCTGCTGCGCAACCATGTCGACCGTCGGGCATTGCGCCGGCGCGTCACCGCAGCCGCCGGGATGCTCGGTCGATCCGATCGCCATGTAGAGGTTCGCCTTGAGGTCGGCGTGCGCCTTCGCATACGCGGCCTCGGCGTCGAACATCGCGCGCTGGTCGTACCAGAGCGAGGCGCTGGTCAGGATGTAGTTCTGGAACAGTTCCGGCTGGTTGAACAGCACCCAGATACCGAACAGGCCGCCGAACGACTGCCCGGCCAGGGTGCGTCGATTCGGGTCGATGCGGTACGTCGTCTCGACCAGCGGCATCGCCTCGTCCTTGAGGAACCGGAGGTATTCCGGCGCGCCGCCGGTCGCGTGCGGCTTGCCGCGGATGTCGACCAGCGGCGTCAGGTCGCGCTCGCGGCTGGTGACCGCGTCCTCGCCCAGCGCATACGACACGCCGACGAGAACGAACTCCTCGAACGTGCCGTGGTTGAACGGCACGCGCGTGACGCCGGACGCGACTTGGAACGTGTACGGCCCATCGTTGAGGTACAGCACCGGATAGCGGCGCTGCGCGTTCTCGGGCTTGTCGTAGCCCGGCGGCAGTTTGACGTAGAGCTCGTAGCTGCGCTTGAGCGTTGCCGAGGCGATCGTGAGAACCGCGCTGTGTTCCACCTGGAACGGCGGCGGCGCCGTCGCCACGGCCTGCGGCTCGGCGAGGGCGAAGGAACTGGCGAGAACGAGCGCCAGCAGCGATGCACGAAAACGGTTCTTCATTGCGAAACCAGGACAGCCGGAACATCCGCGCGAAACTGCACTGCCGCTCCGGTTTGCGCAAGCCCGTCGTCCGCAATGCGCGCACGCCAAGGGAAGGACCAAGCGCCCGCGTACACGCAGACGATCCTTCGATAATTACTTGGCAGGAACGCGTGCGCTCAAAGCGCCGCGTCGATGACCCTGGTCAACTGCGCCTTTGAGACAAGCCCCATCTGCGTCGCCTGCACCTTGCCGTCCTTGAACAGGATCATCGTCGGTGCCGAGCGCACGCCGTAGGCGAGCGCGGTCTTCTGGTTCTTGTCGAGCTCGACCTTGGCGATCTTCAGGCGACCGTCGTAGTCGACCGCGAGCTGTTCGAGCAGTGGCGCCAGCGCCTTGCATGGGCCGCACCATTCGCCCCAGAAGTCGACGAGGACGGGCGTCAGCGATTGCAGGACGTCCGTGGAGAAATTCGTATCGGTGGTGGCGAAGACGTTTGCGCTCATTGCTTGCCTTGTTCTCTCATCGCGCGATGTGGGCCTAAGTGAACCTGCCCCTCTTGAACTTGCTAGACCCCGATCTTGGGACCCGGTTCTTGGTGTTCCGGCGGAAGACATGCAGCATGTCTTCTTTGTAGCTCAGGCAACTGTGGCGATCGCAAGCCGCACGCCATTCGCACCACATTAGTCGCCACGATGAACATCGCGTTTGCATTTATCACGACGCCCGCAACCTCATGTTCCTGAAAACCGGCGAGTCCCTGTACGAACGGTCGGACTCCGCCATGCACATAGGAATGCATAGCGCGCCACGTCCGCTCTTTGAGCTCGGCCAGCATTCGGTGGACATGTGCGGGATGTTTCGCGGCGATCCTATCAAGCATTGCTTGGACAGGCGGCCCCATTGTCGTTTCAACACCAGCCAAGTCGACTTCCGGCTTGTAAGTCAGGAATCGCTCGATCCAGGCGTCATCCGCCCCACCCAAGCACCAGATCGCACGAATCAATGCTTCATATGCAGGCCGCACCAATGTTGTAGCTGACACATCGAGTTCGGCCTGTGCCAAAAGCAATTGGCTTACAGCATGCTGGCGCACGATGGATGCAAAGCCGATGACAGCCAACGAGCGGTGCGACGGTGGCTCCGGCAAGTCGGACCAAAGCAACATCAGGTCCTCGTGCAGTGCCAAGGACCGCTCGACTATCGGCTGCAATGTCCGTTTCGTCACGAACCGATTTCATCACACCAAGACAGTACAACGGACGCGATCAATCGAACGCCTTTCAAGCCATGTTGACGACGAGATAGAGCGCATGCTCACCCGCACTTCGAATACCCGCAATTCAAGCACGTCGCGCAGCCATCCATGATGATGACGGCATTCGTGTTGCACTTGTGGCACATCGTGGCGCCGGCGGGAAAGCTGGAGGCGCTTTCGCCCGAGGCTTCCGCGGAAACAGAGGCGCTGGATCCCGGCGTGCGCCGGGATGACGGTTCTTCGGTCGCCGCCACTGATGCGGCGTCGCTCACGTCAGAATTTTTTTTTGCGCGCGATTCGTACTCGGCGCGCTTCTCGGCAATCAGCTTCTTCTGCGCGTCGTCGAGTTCGGGATCGTGCAGCAGGCCGATCATCTTGAGGTGCTGTTCGATCACGTAGCCGAGTTCGGCGACGATCGACGGCATGTAGACGCCGCCGGCCTTGAAGTAGCCGCCGCGCGGATCGAAGACGGCCTTGAGTTCTTCCACCAGGAAGGTCACGTCGCCGCCCTTGCGGAACACGGCGGACATGATGCGCGTGAGCGCGACGATCCACTGGAAGTGGTCCATGTTCTTGGAGTTGATGAAGATCTCGAACGGCCGGCGCAGCTCGTGCGGGGTGCCGGCGTTCAGCACGATGTCGTTGATCGTCACGTACAGCGCGTGCTCGACCAGCGGCGACTTGATCTTGTAGGTGGCGCCGATCAGCACTTCCGGGCGCTCGACCTTTTCGTGCATCTGGATGACTTCGGCCATCGGCATCGACGGCGCGCTTTCGGGCGCCTGCGCGGGCGGAACGACCTTGGCGGTCTCTTCGGGCTTGACGACGCTGTAACCCTTGATCTTCTTGCTGATCTTCATGGCATTGCCTGGATGACGGTGCGTGGTGGCCGCGGCCGTGGCTGGCACGGTGGCGTGCGGCGCCGCACTCTCGTGGGACGGATGGGCGATCGACCGGTCGACGGGACCGGCCGATGGCCTGTGACGCAGTCGCCTAGCGGCGTCCGCCGGTTTTCTTCGCGGCTTTCTTGGCAACCTTCTTGGCGGCCTTCTTCGCCGGAGCCTTCTTCGCAGCGGCCTTCTTCGCAGGCGCCTTCTTCGCGAAGGATTTCTTCACGGCGGCTTTCTTCGCGGCAACCTTCTTGACCGCCTTCTTCATGGCTTTCTTCGCGGGAGCGGCCTTCTTTGCCGCTTTCTTCATGGCCTTCTTGACGGCCTTCTTCGCCGCGGCTGCCTTCTTGGCGACCTTCTTCTCGACTTTCTTGACCGCCTTCTTGACCGCGCGCTTGTCGGCGGCGGCCTTGGCCTCGACCTTCTTGACCGCCTTCTTCACGGCCTTCTTCTCGGTCGCGGCTTTCTTGGCGACGACCTGCTTGGCCTTGGCGACGACCGCCTTGACCTTGCGCGCCGCCTGCTTGCGCGCCTTGACCGCCTTGTTCACGACCGTCTTGGCCGTGTTCTCGACGGCTTCCTTCGCGTCGGATGCCGCGTTGCCGACCGAGGTCGCCACCGCGCTGGCCGCGTCGGCGACGGCGCTGCCGATCTGCGCCGCGCCTTCCTTGAGACTGTCGAACGAACTGCCGGAACTGCCGCCTTCACTATGCATGGGTGTTCCCCTCTCCAGTTTTCTGTGAGCCTGATTGGATGAACGTATGGACGAGATCCACTGACATCACGCAGATACGGCCGGCGCGTCAGAACTTGCCGTAATACCCTTCCTTGAGCGCATCGAACAGGTTGGCCGCGGTGTGCGTTTCGCCATCGTACTCGATCTCTTCGTTGCCCTTGACCTCCACCACGGAACCGTCCTCGAGCTCGAAGCGGTAGGTGGTGTTGGCCAGATCATGCTCCTTGACCAGCACCCCTTGGAAGGCCGCCGGATTGAAGCGGAACGTGGTGCATCCCTTCAGGCCCTGGCGGTGGGCGTAGCGGTAGATGTCCTTGAAGTCTTCGTACGGATAGTCGGTGGGTACGTTGGCGGTCTTGGAGATCGACGAGTCGACCCATTTCTGCGCCGCGGCCTGGATGTCGACGTGCTCTTTCGGACCGATGTCGTCGGCGGCGACGAAGTACTCCGGCAGCTTCTGGTCGGCTTCCTGCGAGAACGGCATCGCGCGTCCGTTGATCAGTTCGCGGTAGGCGAGCAGCTCGTAGCTGTAGACCTCGACCTTTTCCTTGGACTTCTTGCCCTCGCGGATCACGTTGCGGCTGTAGTGGTGCGCGAAGCTCGGCTCGATGCCGTTCGAGGCGTTGTTGGCCAGCGACAGGCTGATCGTGCCGGTCGGCGCAATCGAGGAGTGATGCGTGAAGCGCGCGCCGACTTCGGCCAGTTCCGCGACGAGTTCCGGCGCGGCCGTCGCGACGCGCTGCATGTAGCGGCTGTACTTCGCGTGCAGCACGCGACCGGGAATCGTGGCGCCGACCTTCCAGCCGTCGGCGATCATTTCCGGACGCTTGCGCAGCATCTCGCCGGTGACCTCGAACACCTGCGCGAGGATCGGCGCGGGGCCTTTCTCCTTCGCCAGCGACAGCGCGACTTCCCAGCCGGCCAGCGCCATCTCGCGGCTGACGTCCTCGGTGAACGCGCAGGCGTCGGCCGTGCCGTAGCGCATCTTCAGCATCGTCAAGGTGGAGCCGAGGCCGAGGAAGCCCATGCCGTGACGGCGCTTGCCCTCGATCTCCGCGCGCTGCTGCGCCAGCGGCAGGCCGTTGATCTCGACGACGTTGTCGAGCATGCGCGTGAACACGCGCACGACCTCCTTGTATTCCTCCCAGTCGAAGCGCGCCTTCGGGCCGAACGGATCGCGCACGAAGGTGGTGAGGTTGACCGAGCCGAGCAGGCAGGAGCCGTACGGCGGCAGTGGCTGTTCGCCGCAGGGATTGGTCGCGCGGATGTGCTCGCACCACCAGTTGTTGTTCATCTCGTTGACGCGGTCGATCAGGATGAAGCCCGGCTCGGCGTAGTCGTACGTCGAGACCATGATCATGTCCCACAGGTGACGCGCCTTGAGGTGGCCGTAGATCTTGCAGGCGACCAGGCCGTCGTCGCGCGTGACGTAGTTCCTGTGCGTCGGCCAGTCGCGCCAGACCACCTTTTCGGCGTCGGCGAGATCGATCTCGTGCTCTTCCTTCACGTGCACGGGGAATACCAGCGGCCAGTCGGCGTCGTGCTCGACCGCGTCCATGAAGCCGTCGGTGATCAGCAACGAGAGATTGAACTGCCGCAGGCGGCCGTCTTCGCGCTTGGCCTTGATGAACTCGCGCACGTCCGGATGCGAGACATCGAAGGTGCCCATCTGCGCGCCGCGTCTGCCGCCTGCGGACGAAACGGTGAAGCACATCTTGTCGTAGATATCCATGAACGACAGCGGCCCGGACGTGTGCGCGCCGGCGCCCGACACGTAGGCGCCGCGCGGGCGCAGCGTCGAGAACTCGTAGCCGATGCCGCAACCGGCCTTCAGCGTGAGGCCGGCTTCGTGCACCTTCTCGAGGATGTCGTCCATCGAGTCCTCGATGGTGCCGGACACGGTGCAGTTGATCGTCGAGGTCGCCGGCTTGTGCTCGAGCGCGCCGGCATTGGACGTGATGCGCCCGGCCGGGATCGCGCCCCGGCGCAGCGCCCACAGGAAGCGGTCGTACCAGTAGTTGCGCTTGTCCGGCGTCGCCTCGACCTCGGACAGCGCGCGGGCGACGCGCTGGTAGGTGTGGTCGATGTCGATGTCGACCGGCTCGCCCTGCTTGGACTTCAGGCGGTATTTCTTGTCCCAGATATCCTGGGAAGCGGGCTGCAGCGGAATCTCCACCGCGCCGCGCGCGCGTTGTTCCAGGCGCACCGTGCTCATCTCGATTGTTGCTCCCTCTCGTGTTTCCGCCGAACGCCGGCGCACGCCGCGATCGAACCGGACGGTGAGGTCGATCGCCACGCGCGCATCCCGCGCACTGTCCGTTTTGCAAAACGCGACGCGCAACGCGATTCCGTATCCCGGACTCCCGCGCTGTTCGCAGCCGCCTGTCGGCCGTGTTCGTTACCCCGATTCCGCGCTGGGACGCGCCTTTCAACCCGGCGTCACCAGACCCAATGGATAGGCTCTTTCAATCCGGGCGCCCACAACATCTTGTGATGCCCGGTGGGTAACCTACGCTTGCGGACCGGCGAAGTAAAGTGCCGCGCGGACGCTTGCGCGGGGTTCGCCGACGAAGCTGAACGATTGGCCCTCGAGCGTGCGCCGCAGCTTGAAAGCACGGAAACCTGAACGAATTTGCATGGTCTGATCGATCCACCGATGCTTGCATCCACCTTGCGAAAAGGACGCTTCCGATGCCCGTGATCCGCCCGCAATTCCGCCGCCGTGCAACCGCCTTCGCCGTACCGCTGGCCATCGGACTGACGCTCGTCGCAGCCCACTACGTCGGCGTTTCGCGCGCCCAGGCGGCATTGCCGCAGACGGTCGAGGGACAGCCGCTGCCGTCGCTGGCGCCGATGCTGGAGCACGTCACCCCGGCGGTCGTTAACATCGCCTCGAAGACGCGCGTCGCGGTGCGCAATCCGTACTTCGACGACCCGATCTTCCGGCGCTTCTTCGGCATGCCGAACGTGCCGCAACAACGCGTGCAGCAGTCGCTCGGATCGGGCGTGATCGTCGACGCAAACAAAGGTTACGTGTTGACCAACAACCACGTCGTCGAAGGCGCCGACGACATTTCGGTCACGCTCGCCGACAGCCGCACGGTCAAGGCCAAGCTGCTCGGCAACGATCCGGACACCGATCTCGCCGTGCTGCAGATCCCGGCCGAGAACCTGTCCGCATTGCCGATCGCCGATTCGACGAAATTGCGCGTCGGCGATTTCGTCGTCGCCATCGGCGAGCCGTTCGGGCTCGGCCAGACCGTCACCTCCGGCATCGTCTCGGCACTCGGCCGCTCCGGCCTGCGCGGCTCGGGCTACCAGAACTTCATCCAGACCGACGCCTCGATCAATCCGGGCAATTCCGGCGGCCCGCTGGTGAACCTGCGCGGCGAGCTGGTCGGCATCAACTCGATGATCTATTCGCCGTCCGGCGGCAACGTCGGCATCGGTTTCGCGATCCCGTCGAGCCTCGCGGTCGACGTGATGCGCCAGCTGGTCGCGACCGGCGAGGTCAAGCGCGGCGTGCTCGGCGTCGAGGCGCAGGACGTCACGCCGGAACTCGCCGGCATGCTCAACCTGAAGGAAACCCGCGGCGCCGTCGTTACCCGCGTGCGGGCGAACTCGCCGGCGCTGGCGGCCGGCCTCAAGCCCGGCGACGTGATCGTGTCGCTGAACGGCAAGACCGTCGCGGGCGAACAGGACCTGCACAACATCGAGGGCCTGACCGCACCGGGCGCCGCGGTCGAGGTCGGCGTGGTCCGCGACGGCAAGCCGCTGACGGTCAACACCGCGCTGAAGGCGCAGGACGTCGTCATCCTGAAAGGCGAAACGCTCGATTCCCGCCTGGCCGGCGTGCAGTTCGCCGAGGCCGGCGACAGCCTGCGCCGGCAGGGCATCGGCGGCGTCAGCGTGACGCGCATCGGCGAGAACAGCCGCGCCTACGCCAGCGGCCTGCGCAACGGCGACGTGATCGTCGCGGTGAACCGCCGCGACCTCGCCGGCGCGAGCGACTTCTCGCGCCTGGTCGGCACGCATCCGCGCCAGCTGATGCTGACGCTCCTGCGCGGCGACGAGGCGTATTACCTGCTGCTGCAGTAGCGCAGCGCCCCGGACCGGCGGCGCCGCGACGGCCCGCCGGCCGGTATGACACGGACGATGCGCGCCCGGCGGCGTCGGCGGCAGCGCGAACGCGCGCGTGATAAGGTTGCGCCCGCAGTTTCCCGCCCATTTTCCGTGAATCCCGACCTCATGCTGCCACGCCGCTTCCTGTCATCCGTCGCCCTCGCGCTTTCCCTCTGCTGCATCGCCGCTCCCGTCGCCCACGCCGCGCCCGCGCCGGCGCAGGACGAGCTGGTCTGGCGCGGCGACCACGCCACCGGCCGCGCGCTGATGGAGGACCTCGCCAAGCTGTACGCGAAGGACAAGAAGGGCAAGATCGTGCTGCAGCCGTTCAGCACCTTGTCCGGCCTCGACGCGGTCGCGCAGGGCAGCGCCGACATCGGCGGCAGCGCGCGCGGCAAGTACGCGCGCCGCGCCGAGGAAGCCAACATCAACTTCGTGCCGGTCGCGCTCGACGCCGCCGTGCTGATCACGCACCCGAAGAATCCGGTCAGCTCGCTCACGCTCAAGCAGATCCACGACATCTACTACGGCCGCATCACGAACTGGAAGGACCTCGGCGGCGAGGACAAGGCGATCAACCTGTACGCGATCGCGACGCCGCTCGACGGCGTCGAGTATTCCCTGCGCGAACTGGTGTTCCGCAACGGCGACCAGCGCGTCGCCGCGCCGCGCCTGTACATCAACACGACCAAGCTGGAGGAAGGCATCACGCTCGATCCGGCCGGCCTCGGCCTGTCCACCCTGGCCAACGCCTACGCGAACAAGGGCGTGAAGATGCTCGGCGTCGAGGGCACGCAACCGTCGACCGCGACCGTCGCCGACGGCAGCTATCCGCTCTACATCACGCTGTACCTGACCGAGCGCGTCGACGCGCCGAAGCAGGCCGCGATCGATCGCTTCCTCGCCTTCCTCGACACGCCGGCCGCCAAGGAAGTGCTGCGCAAGCACCAGCTGACGCCGTACTCCGACGCCAGCGCCGTGGTCGCGAAGAACGACCAGCGCATGGCCTACATCGACGCGCACGTCGGCCGCGACGCGGCCGGCGTCGCCGCCGCGAGCATGGCGGCCGCCACGCCGGTATCGGCGCCGCGCGCGGTGCTGGAATCGAAGAAGGCGGTCGCGCCGACCGCGGAATCGACCGAGGCCGCACGCGCGAACCTCGCCCGCGCCGAGGAAAAGAAGGCCGCGCAGGCCGTCGCCGCCAGCGCCGCGAAGAAAGCGCCGGCGAAGAAGCCAGCCGCCGTCGCCAGCGCACCGAAGAAGAAGGCCGAAGCCGCTCCGGCGAAGACCGCCAAGGTCGCCAAGGTCGCCAAGGCGACCCCGGCCAAGCCCTCCGGCGCGAAGAAGACGAAGGAAACCGCGAAGGCGGCCGAACCGGCCAAGCCGGCGTCGTTCGGCAACGTCAGCGGCGGAGCCAGCAACGGCCACTGAGAATCCGCCTCGAGCACCCGAGCGGGCGCCGATGCGCATCCTCGCCGTCTCGCTGGACCTGGACGACACGCTGTGGCCGGTCGAGCCGTCCATTGCCGCCGCCGAGCGGCGGCTCGACGAGTGGCTGCAGCATCACCACGCTGCGGTCGCCGCGGCGTGGCCGGTCGCGGCGATGCGCTCCCTGCGCGAACAGGTCGCGGCCGAACGGCCCGACCTCGCCCACGACTTCACCGCGCAACGCATGCTCACGCTGCAGCGCGCGTTCGCCGCCTGCGGCATCGGCGACGAACACGTCGACGACGCGTTCGAGGTCTACCACGCCGCGCGCAACCGCGTCGATTGCTATGCCGACGCGTTGCCGGCGCTCGCCGCGCTGGCCGCGCGCGTGCCGCTGGTCAGCATTTCCAACGGCAATGCCGATCTTGGCCGTATCGGCTTGCGCCATCATTTCGCGCATTGCATCTCGGCGCGCGAATTCGGCGCAGCGAAACCCGCCGCGGAGATTTTCCATCACGCCTGCGCGCGACTCGGCATCGCCCCGGAACACGTTCTGCACGTCGGCGACGATGCCGTGCTCGACGTGCACGGTGCGCGAAGTGCGGGACTGCGCACCGCATGGCTGAACCGGCACGGCACGACCTGGCCGGCGGCCGATGCCGGTACGCCAGCCGATCTCGAGATCGGCGACCTCGCCGAGTTGGTGCTCTGGATCGAACAGCACGCATGACGCCGCGCGATCCGTCAGCCAACGCAGGCCGGAGCGCGTCGCGGCGGTCGCAGGTCGGAGCGCCGCCTTGATTCCGATGTTTCCTTCAACCGCAATGAATGACCGGCTCCGCGCTTGCGCCGCCGATCATCGAGGAGAGCGCAAGCAATGAACGCATGGGTGAATCCGTCGGACGCGCGCGACGCGACCCCGCTGCTCGCCGTCGATCGCGAATCATTCACCGGGACCATCGCGATGTTCGACGAAGCGGCACGGCGCTGGTGCGCGGCAAACGACTTCGCCGGCGAGTGCGGGCGCTTCCTCGCCCTGCCCGGCGCCGACGGCGCGCCACTCGCATTGCTGGCCGGCTGCGATCGCAACGACGCGATCTTCTCCCTCGCCTCGTTGCCACAACGCCTGCCCGCAGGCCGCTACGCGCTCGATGCCCGCGGCGTCGCGCTGGACGCCGCCAACGTCGCGCTCGGCTGGGCGCTCGGCGCATACCGCTTCACGCGCTATCGCAAGCCGACACGCGCGCCGGCGCAGCTCGTCGTCGACGCCGCGACCGCTGCGCGGGTCGAGCCGCTGGTCGAGGCCATCTTCCAGGTGCGCGACCTCATCAACACGCCGACCGAGGACATGGGCCCGGCGGAACTCGCCGGAGCCTTGCGCGTGCTCGCCGAGCGGCACGGCGCGAGCTATCGCGAATGGGTCGGCGACGAGCTGCTCGCGGCGAATTTCCCGACCATCCACGCGGTCGGCCGCGCCAGCCATCGCGCGCCGCGGCTGGCCGAACTGACGCACGGGCCGGCCGACGCGCCGCATCTGGTGCTGGTCGGCAAGGGGGTCTGCTTCGATACCGGCGGCCTCGACATCAAGGGCGCCGACGGCATGCGCTGGATGAAGAAGGACATGGGCGGCGCCGCGCACGCGATCGGCCTGGCCAGCCTCGTGCTCGCGGCGAAGCTGCCGCTGCGCCTGACCGTGCTGATCCCGGCGGTGGAGAACGCGATCGCCGGCAATGCGTACCGGCCCGGCGAAGTCGTCACGACGCGCGCAGGCCTCAGCGTGGAGATCGACAATACCGACGCCGAGGGCCGGCTCGTGCTGTGCGACGCTCTTGCCTATGCGAGCGAGCAGAAGCCCGACCTGATCCTCGACTTCGCGACCCTGACCGGGGCCGCGCGCGTCGCGCTCGGCCCGGAGCTGCCGGCGCTGTTCGCCAATCGCGACGAGATCGCCAACGGCCTGCTCGTCGCCGCGCAGGCGGCGTGCGACCCGCTCTGGCGCATGCCGCTGTGGCGTCCTTACCTGACGATGCTCGACTCGCACGTCGCCGACCTCGCCAATGCCGGCGCTTCACGCCATGCCGGCGCGATCACCGCCGCGCTCTACCTGGAACGCTTCGTGCCGGACGGGCAGGCGTGGGCGCACTTGGACGTCTATTCGTGGAACGACGCCGACAAGCCCGGTCATCCGCGCGGCGGCGAGGCACAGGGGCTGCGCGCGTACTTCGGCTTCCTGCGGGACCGCTATCGCTGATGCCGCCGGGCGCGCACCCGGAACCGCTCCCGCACGCGCGGGAGCGGTTCTGACCGGGTTCGTTCAATCCACCTCGACCGGCGTGACCACGCCACGCGGCAGCACGCGCGCCGCGAGTTTCGTGTCGGTACGGACCAGGCCGATCTCGTCGGCCAGGATGTGCGCCGCTTCCTCCAGCACGACGTCGCGCTTTTCCTTCGCATCCTTCTCGCGCTGGATGTCGCTGGTGATGTCGCGCTCGTCCGGCTGCAGGCCGTCGTCCTGCAGCGAGTCGTCCTTGCCGCCGGCATCGCTGGCGGACTTCTTCGCATCGCCGCCGGGCTTGCCGGTCGCCGCCTCGTCGGCCTTCGGCACCGTCTTCGCCCCGGCGTCCGACTGGATCTTCTGCAGGGTCTTCGCGGCCGGATCGTCCTGCGGCGTCGCATGGCCGCCGGCGAGTTCGTCGCGCGCCTTGCGCTTGGCCTCCTGCTCGTCACGCTCCTTGCGGCGCACGTCCTCGTTCAGCGACACGGTCTTCTCGGCGCGCAGTTTGCGCACGTCCGCGAGATCGGACTCGAAGTTCTGCCATTCGACGTTCTTGGCGACGCGCGCATCGTGGCGCTCGACCAGCATCGGCACGATCGGCTTGAGGTCGGCCACCGGCGCGTACTTGGCCGGCGCGATCGACGTCCACGGCAGCGCGTTGTCGTAGCTCGACTCGCCGAAATCCTTCGCATCGACGGTCAACGGGAAGCTGATGTCCGGCGTCACGCCGCGCAGCTGGGTCGAGCCGCCGTTGATGCGGAAGAACTGCGCGATGGTCATCTTGACCTCGCCGAAGGTCGGCTTCTCGTTGTGCGCGACGTCGTCGAGGTCGACGAGGTTCTGCACGGTGCCCTTGCCGAACGTCGGTTCGCCGATGATGATGCCGCGCCCGTAGTCCTGGATCGCCGCGGCGAAGATCTCCGACGCCGACGCCGACGCGCGATTGACCAGCACCGCCAGCGGGCCGTCCCACGCCATGCCGGCGTTGGTGTCGTCCTCGGTCTCGACCTGGCCGCCGGCGTTGCGCACCTGCACGACCGGGCCCTTGTCGATGAACAGGCCGGTAAGGTCGGTCGCTTCGGCGAGCGAGCCGCCGCCGTTGTTGCGCAGGTCGACGATGACGCCGTCGACCTTGTCGGCCTTCAGCTCGCCGAGCAGCTTCTCGACGTCGCGCGTGGCGCTCTTGTAGTCCTTGTCGCCGCGGCGGCGCGCGTCGAAATCCTGGTAGAAGGTCGGCAGCGAGATCACGCCGATGCGGCGCGTGTGCTTGTCGTCCTTGACCTCGATGACCGACTTCTTCGCCGCCTGCTCCTCGATGCTGACCTTCTTGCGCACCAGCGAGAGCATGACGTGCTTGCCGTCGGGACCGGCATCGGCCGGCAGCACTTCGAGGCGAACCGTGGTGTCCTTGGTGCCGCGGATCTTCTCGACGACGTCGTCGAGGCGCCAGCCGACCACGTCGACGATCGGACCGCCTTCGCCCTGGCCGACGCCGACGATGCGGTCGCCGACCTTGAGCTTGCCGGACAGCGCGGCGGGTCCGCCGGGGACGATCTCGCGGATCGCCGTGTAGTCGTCGTCGCGCTGCAGCACCGCGCCGATGCCTTCCAGCGACAACTTCATCGCGATGTCGAAGTTCTCGGACGCGCGCGGGCCGAGGTAGTTCGTGTGCGGCTCGACCGACGAGGCGTACGCGTTCATGAAGGTCTGGAACACGTCCTCGCTGTTGAGCTGGCGCACGCGGTCGAGGTAGTTCGCGTAGCGCTTGTCGAGCGTGTCGCGGATGTCCTTGTCGGCCTTGTTGGCGAGCTTCAGGCGCAGCCAGTCGTTCTTGATGCGCTTGCGCCAGAGGTCGTCGACCTCGGCGTCGGTCTTCGACCACTGGGCCTTCTCGCGGTCGTACTGGTAGCTCTCGTCCTGCTTGAAGTCGAAGCCCTTGGCCAGCAACGAGCGCGCGTAGGCGACGCGCTGCGCGACGCGTTGCTCGTAGATGTTGAAGATCGCGAACGGCGCGCTGAGATCCTTGTCGTAGATCGCGTCGTCGAGCTTGTCCCTGTACGGCGCGAACTTGTCGATGTCGGCCTGCGTGAAGAACAGCTTGTCGCCGTCGAGCGAGTCGAGATAGCGCTTGAAGATCTGCTCGCTCATCGCGTCGTCGAGCGGCATCGGCTTGTAGTGGAAGCGCGTGAGGAAGCGCGTCGCCCAGATGGCCGCCTCGGCCTGCGACGGCGTCGCCTTCAGCAACGGCGTTGCCGAATCCGGCGTGGGTTTGGCGAACACCGGGCCGACCAGTGCGGTGAGGGCCACGGCGAGCAACAACTTCCGCATTACTGTCTCCAGAATATCCATGAAAAGGGCGCCGTGCGGCGCCCGTCGACCTCAAGCCACCTGAACGTACCCGGCGGCATGCGCCATCTCGTCCGCATGGTACGACGATCGCACCAGCGGCCCCGACGCGACATGCTGGAAGCCGATCCGGTAGCCGAGTTCCTCGAACGCCTTGAACTCCTCGGGCGTCCAGTAGCGCAGCACCGGATGATGATGCGCGGTCGGCTGCAGGTATTGGCCGATCGTCACCATGTCGACATCGTGGCGGCGCAGATCGTTCAACGTCTCCTCGACCTGTTCGAACGTTTCGCCGAGTCCGAGCATGATGCCGGACTTGGTCGGCACGTCGGGATGCTGCGCCTTGAAGCGCTTGAGCAGGTCCAGCGACCAGTCGTAGTCGGCGCCCGGGCGCACTTCGCGGTACAGCGCGCGCGGCGTCTCCAGGTTGTGGTTGAACACGTCCGGCGGCTGTCCGGCGAAGACTTCCAGCGCGCGCTCGACGCGGCCCTTGCCGCGGAAGTCCGGGGTCAGGATCTCGATGCGGATGTCCGGGTTCTCGAAGCGCACGGCCTTGATGCAGGCGGCGAAATGCGCCGCGCCGCCGTCGCGCAGGTCGTCGCGGTCGACCGAGGTGATCACGACGTACTTCAAGCCCATGTCGCGGATCGTGCCGGCCAGGTGCGCCGGCTCGAGCGGATCGGGCGGCTTCGGCCGGCCGTGCGCGACGTCGCAGAACGAGCAGCGCCGCGTGCACACCTCGCCGAGAATCATGAAGGTGGCCGTGCCCTTGCCGAAACACTCGTGGATGTTCGGGCAGGACGCCTCCTCGCACACGGTTACGAGGCGGTTCTCGCGCAGCTTCGCCTTGAGCCTGGCCACCGCATTGCCGGGGGGAATGCGCACGCGGATCCACGACGGCTTGCGCAAGGTCGGCGCCTCGGCGAAACCGGCGCGGTTGCGCGCGATCTTGTCCTCGCCCGATTGCCTGTCGAGATCGTGTGTTTCGGAAGCCGGCCGGTCGACGGAAACGACGGCGAGCGGTATCGATTTGATGTCGGTCATGCGGATTGCGCGACGCGCGTGGCATCGCCCGTGGCAGGAAGGGGGAGCTGCGGATCGGCCATCCGCGGCGCGAGGCCGAACTGGCGCGCCAGCTCGCCGATCAGGACGTCCTCGACCTGCGCCAGCGAACCCGGCCCGCCCAAGTCTAGCACCTGCGTCACCGCCAAGCCCTGATAGCCGCAGGGATTGATGCGGTGGAACGGCTCGAGGTCCATGTCCACGTTGAACGCGAGACCGTGGAACGAGCAGCCGCGCCGCACGCGCAGGCCCAACGCGGCGACCTTGGCGTCGCCGACGTAGACGCCAGGCGCGCCGTCGCGGCGCCCGGCGACGATGTTCCACTCGCCGAGCGTGTCGATGAGCGCCTGCTCGATCCGATTGACCAGTTCGCGCACGCCGACCTTCAGGCGGCGCAGGTCGAACAGCGGATAGGCGACGATCTGGCCGGGGCCGTGATAGGTCACCTGCCCGCCCCGGTCGACCGGCACGACCGGGATGTCGCCCGGCAGCAGCACGTGTTCCCACTTGCCGGCCTGGCCGAGCGTGAACACCGGGTCGTGCTCCAGCACCCACAGTTCATCGGTCGTTTCCGGACCGCGCGCATCGGTGAACGCCTGCATCGCACGCCAGACGGGTTCGTAGGGTTGGCGGCCGAGACGGCGCACGAGGACGGGCTGGGACATGCGGTGCACATGGGTGCGGCGGCGGAATTCCCAACAGGGTCGCCGATTCGCCCCGAATTCGCCACTGATGCATTCGTCCCCGGGGCCGCGCGCGGAGAGCGGCACGTCGCAGGCGAGGCAACGCGGCCACGACCCCCAACGCGGCCTCCGTGGCCGCGTTTTCCGGCAGGCGCTAGACTGCCCGCCAGCTCACCGGGGAGATGGGTCATGCGGATCGTGCTCGGCATTGCTGTCGCTTTTCCGTTGCTGCTGGCCGGCAAGCCGGCCGCTTCGCACACGGATCAGCCGATCGTCGTCGTCGACGGAAATACCGTCGATGGATCCGCCGGGGACGAGGCCAACTCGTACCTCGCGAAATACCAGCGCCGGCAGCGCGAACGCTTCGACATCCTGCGCAACGACAGCTCGCCGCGCGTGCAGGTATTGGCCGGCAGCATCTACCTCGACGGCGACGATCCGGCGAACACGCTGCTGCCGAAAAGCGAAGACGTGGTCGCGCGTGCCGTGCGCCTCGCACCCGATGACGCGATCGTGCAATGGGTCGCCGCCGACCAGGGCAACTATTCCGGCAGCGCCTGTGGGCCGACGAACTGGCCCGAGGCCGAAGTCGCCAACCTCGTCCGGCTGGAACCGGACAACGCCGCCACCTGGCAATACGCGCTCGCCCTCGCGCACGCGAAAGGCGATGCGGCACGCATCGACGATGCGCTCGCGCACATGGCCGCCGCATCGCGGGCCAGCGACCATCAGGCCGACGTGGCGAAGATCTGGACGAAGCTCTACGCCGAGCATCCCGAGCTGCTGCGTTCGATCGGCGACAGCGGCGACGACACGCCTGCGCAACCGTCCGCGACCACGCGCGCCTTCCTCGACGGCCTGCAGCAGATGCAGCGCTACGCGGGCTCGGTCGACAGGGCACTCGAAGCCGCCTGCAAGCCCGACGCGGGCAGCGAAACCACCTGGCAGCGTACCGGCTGGTGCGCACATGCCGGCGAGCTGCTGGCGACCCGCGGCAACAGCTTCGACCTGCGCGAAACCGGCGTGAAGATGCTCGCCGCAGCCGGCGCCACAGCGGACGACCTCGCCGACCTCAAGCGCAACCAGCAATGGCTGGTCGAGAACGCCGCGGTGCCGATGCGCAATCCGAGCCTGTACGCCGAACTCGACACCGTCGTCACCGACTGGAATGGCGCGGCCGACGAAATCGCCGCCACGCAGCAACGCCTCAAGCGGCTCGGCAAGCCGCTGACGCCGCCCGCCGGCTGGGTTGCCAAGGCCGATACCGATAGCGACGAAGAAAAAGCAGCGGAAAACGCCTGGGCCGACTATCTCGCCACCGTCGTCGACGACCTGCGCACCAGCGCCGACGTGCGCGAACGCGCGCTCGGCCTGTCCGTGCGCGTTCCGCGCGAAGAAGCCGGCGCGGCCGCCAAGGCCGACGCGTCCACGACATCCGCCGTGCCCGACACGGCGCTCGCCGATCTCGCCGCCGCCAATCCCGACAACGCGTTCGTGCAATGGGTCGCGGCGACGCAGGCCGAAGGCAACGCCGAGGCCGTCGCTTCCTTGCAGCGCCTGCAACCGGACAACGGTGCGGCGTGGACGCTCGCGCTGAAGTCGGCCAGCGAATCGACCGAAGCCCTGCATCGCGCCGCGCAAGCGACGCGCTTCGACGACGGTTCGGGCGAACGCATCAAATTGCTGTATGCCGCCTTCGCGCGCCATCCGATGCCCGCTGGTCAACAGGCGCCCTGGCTCGAACATGCGGATATCGCACAATCCGGCGACGCCACGAAAATCGGCGCGTTCGCCAGCGCGATGGCACTCGCCATGTCGAACATGCAGGTCGCGCCGATGTCAAAGGCGTGGCAGGCCTGCCGCGCAGTCGATGCCGCGAAGGACGCCGCGATCGCTGCCGATTGCGTGGCGGTCGCGCGCCTCATGCTGCATTCGCAGGATTCGCTGGTCGCCGCGATGTTCGGCGGCGGCATGCTGCGCACGCTCGGCGCGCTCGAAGGCGCCGATCGCGAGTACGCGCGACAACTTGCGTGGTGGCAAACCTCGGGCGCCGCGCTGCAAGACAAATTCGGCGACTACGTCGACGGCTATCTCGTCACCGGCAGCGAAATCGAGGCGGTGCGCCGGCTCATGGCCACCGTCGGCAAGCTCGATCCGCCTGCGGACTGGCAGCCGGCGCAGTGGAAGAAGGACGTGTCCACGAAAGCCGCGGCGTCGCCATGACGCCGCGTGTTCACAGCGTCCAGCGCACTTCCGGATGCGCACGCAACGCGGCGTGGACTTCGTCGTACTTCTCGCGCGACGGGCACATGAAGCTGGCGGTCACCGACACGTAGTTGCCTTCGCGCGACGGGCGCACGCGCACGGCCTCGGCGAGGACCGTCAGGCCGGCGTCCTGGATGATGCGCACGACTTCCTCCTCGAGCTTCGCCCTGGAGCTGCCCATCGCGGTGATCTCGAACACGCCCGGGAACTGGAAGCCCTGTTCCGGGTTTTGCGGCTTGATGTCGTCCGGGCCTTTCATGCGGGTTCTCCTTCCAATGCCGGGCCGCAACAGATGCGTCCGCCGCGGCCCGCGCACAAGGCCGCGAACCGCCGGCAGCGTCAGTTGCCCTTCGGCGCGGCCGAGACGTTGCCGCCGGCGTCGCCCTTGAACCACATCCAGGCACCGTCGGACATGCGCTTGAAGAAGCCGCCCTCGGCGCCCTCCTCGAGAGCGACCAATGGGCGCTCGAGCAGGACCTTGTCGTCGAGCGTGACCTTCAGGCTGCCGACCTTCGCGCCCTTCGCGATCGGCGCGACCAGGCGCGACGGCATCTCGAGCGCGGCCTTGAGGTCGTTGTAGCGACCGCGCGGGAACGTGATCAGCACGTCCTCGGCGACGCCGAGCGGCAGGTTGGCGACCGCGCCCTTCCACAGTTCCGGCGTCGCCAGCGGCTTGCTCGCGTCGTACAGCTTGTGCGTCTCGAAGAAACGGAAGCCGTAGGCGAGCAGCGCCTGGTTGTCGTCGGCGCGCATCTTCTCGCTCGGCGCGCCCATCACCACCGCGATCAGGCGCTGGTCACCGCGCAGCGCCGAGGTGGCGAGGCAGAAACCGGCTTCGGAGGTGTGCCCGGTCTTGATGCCGTCGACGGTCGAGTCGCGCCACAACAGCGTGTTGCGGTTGTGCTGCTTGATGCCGTTCCACTCGAAGTCCTTGACCGCGTAGATCTTGTATTCCTCGGGAAAGTCGTGGATCAGCGCGCGCGAGAGCAGCGCGATGTCGTGCGCGGTGGTGTAGTGGTTCGGGTTCGGCAGGCCGCTGGCATCCATGTAATTGGTGCCGCTCATGCCGAGCTGCGCCGCGTACTGGTTCATCAAGGTCGCGAAGGTTTCCTCGGAACCGGCCACGTGTTCGGCCAGCGCGATCGCCGCGTCGTTGCCGGACTGGATGATCATGCCGTACAGCAGGTCCTTGAGGTCGACCTGGCTGTTGAGCTGCAGGAAGCTGGTCGAGCCGTCCGTGCCGGCGCCACCCGAGCGCCATGCGCGCTCGCTGATGGTCACCTTGTCGTTCATGTGGATCTTGCCGTGCGCAAGCTCGGCCGACACCACGTACGAGGTCATCACCTTGGTGATCGACGCCGGCGCGACGCGCATGTCCATGTTGCTTTCGGCGAGCACCTGGCCGCTGGTGTAGTCCATCAGCACCCAGCTCTTGGCGTCGATCGTCGGCGGCGGCGGCACCGGGCCGGAGCCGGGCGCGCCGGGTTGCGGCACGGGCACCGCCTTCGCGACCGGCTGCGGTGTCGGCAGGTTCGGATTCGCGGGAGCTGCGGCTTCGACAGGCGCTGCCGGCGCGGGCGCAGGCGCCGATTGCTCCTGTGCCGGCGCCGGCTTCGGATGCGACTTGGTGCGCGCCTCGATGCTGGCGCTGGCGAACACAAGGGCGGCGAGGACGACGAGGGACGACAGCTTCATTTCGGTGCGGATCCTGCGCTTGGTGCAAAGACGGAATTGTCGCAGAGCATGCCGGTCAAAACACCCTGCGCGCGACGCGCGTATGCCTCGCGTTCATGGCCTGGCGGCACGTCACGGCTCGATCGCCACGCGCGGCGCGCCGAGACCGAGCCGTTCGATGCGCGCCGTCAGCGCATCGGCGGCGTCGACATCGGCGAGCGGACCGACGCGCACGCGATGCACGGTGCGCCCGGACACCGCGACGGACTCGATGCCGACGCGGTCGATGCCGGCGCGCTTCGCGCTCGCTGCGGCACGCTCGGCATTGTCGCGCTCGCCGAATGCGCCGAGTTGCAGGTAGATGCGCGTGCCCGCCGCGGCCGGCGGCGACGACGCGGGGTGCGCGGCCGGCGCCGCGGCAAGCACGCGTGGCGGCGCGGCCGCGGGTGGCGCCGCGGCCGTGCGCGAAGGCGGCAGGTCCGGATGCCCGGGATCGATCGCGCGCACCTCGACCACGCCGGTGCCCTTCGGCCAGACCCCGATCTTCACCGCCGCCGCATACGAAAGATCGATGATGCGGTTCTCGTGGAACGGGCCGCGGTCGTTGATGCGCACGACCACGCTCTTGCCGTTGTCGAGGTTGGTCACGCGCGCGTAGCTCGGCAGCGGCAGCGT
>Ga0153956_1000432_pt1 | contig 48444 bp, 42 predicted proteins | sample TSFL040MetaG_FD_104704 | JGI IMG/M metagenome (GOLD analysis project Ga0153956, IMG submission 104704) | Attine ant fungus gardens microbial communities from Florida, USA - TSFL040 MetaG | ecosystem: Host-associated > Fungi > Mycelium > Unclassified | place: USA: Florida, Wekiwa Springs... | reverse complement strand
TCCGGTCGACCATCCCGAGCGGGATCGTCGAGATGTCCACCGCCTGGCGCGACGCGCTGTAGGACAGGCGATGACCATTGAGCAGTGTCAGCGTGGCGTCGCTGCCCAGGCCACGCAGGTTGATCGAGGCGCCCCCCCCGACATTGACGCCATTCCCGGCCGGGACGTTGTTACCGATGCCCGGATTCTGCCCGCCGCCGAAATTCTGCGGGATCGCCGCCGCTGCCGCGGCAACCGTCGATTGGCCGGCGTCGCGGATCGCCCTGGCATCGAGCCGGATGACCGGCGAGGCGACCGGAGCGCCCCGGATCCGCGACCCGGTGATCACGATATCGCTGCCGGGCGCGTCGTCGGCATCCGCCGCTGTGTCGCGCGAGAGGACCAGGCTATCGCCCATCGCGACGGCATGCAGACCCGACCCCGCAAGCAACTGGGCAAGCGCTTCAGCCACGCTCATCCGCCCCTTAATCGCCGGCGCGGTCTTGCCATCGACGAGCGCGGCGTCGGCAAGCACGCTGCGGCCCGAGCGCCGGGCAATCTCCCGGATCGCGGTACCGAGCGGCTGCGCGGGGAGATCGAAATCGTATCGCGCCGCCTCGCGCGCCGATGCCGGTGGCGCAACGGCCACGACCGCAAAAGCGATCGCCGACGCCGATGCGTAGTGTCTGAATGTCATCATCGTATCTCCTCCCCGGGGCGTCACAGCGCGCCGTTCGAGGGCAGAGACGTCGAGTTCGGGGATCACCCCCCAAAAAAGTTCAGCGGGACGGCGGCGTCGCGGTCAGGACGAGATTGCCCTTGGGATCGCCGCGGCGATCGAGGCCGAGCGCCGTCGCCGCAGCAGCGGTGAAACCCGCGGGATCGTGTATGCGGAACGCGCCGGTTACGCGGCGATCGGCAAGGCCATGGCCCTCCAGCACGATCTGGCGGCGGTTGGTGCGGTTGAACGCGGCGACCGCGTCGCCGAGCCGCGTCCCGTCGAACGACAGCATGCCCTCGGCCCAGAGCAAATCGCCGCGCGCGATGGCGGCGGGCGCCGTCGCATCGCCGGTCGCGGACACGCTGACTCGCCGCCCGACGGGCAGCGTCAACAAGGTCTTGCTGCCGGGGCGCATGATCGCGAGCCGGCCGCGCAGCAACGCGATCTCGACCGCACCCGGCTTGAGCTGGAGATCGAATACTGACTGGTCGCCGCTCAACGACAAGCCGCCGGCCGCAACCGCAAAGCGCGCCGGCCGCGTACCGGCAAAGTCGAACCGCGCGCGGCCGCGCTCGAGCACGAAGGCCGGAGAGTCGCCGCCCGGAACGCGCACCGCGCTGGCACTGTCGAGCGTCACGTGCGTGCCATCGGCCAGGGTGACGGACCGGATCTCGGTGTCACGGCTGACGAGGCGCTGGATCGCGGCGGGCGGTGCCTGCCGGTGCAACATTGTATAGCCGCCGAGCGACAGCACCGCGGCGACGGCGGCAACGGCCGCGACGTGCCGGCGATCGGCCCACCGGGAGCGCGCCCGCGACAAATCGCGCTCGCGGACCATCGTGCTGCCGGCGAGGAACGCGGTCTGGTCCCATCGCCGGACCAGGCGGTCATAAGTTTCGGCGTGGCGCGGATCGGCGGCATACCAGGCCTCGAACGCGGCGCGGTCGGCGTCGCCATCCGCCGCGCGGAGCCGCGCGAACCAGTCAGCCGCCTCAAGCGACACGGGGTCGGGCAAATCCCCGACCGAATCGGCGCTCATCGCGGTCCGAGCAGATGATCGAGTTGCGCGATGGCGCGGCTCATCTGCTTCTCGACGCCCTTCACGCTGAGCCCGGTGCGCGCGGCGATCTCGGCATAGCTGTATCCATCGATCCGGTGCGCCAAGAAAATCTCCCGAGTCCGCGGCTTCAATCGCAGCATAGCGGCTTCGATGCGATTGAGCATATCCCTGGCCTCGAGAACGGCGACCGGATCGGTCGGCGCGGGATGATCGTCGGGATCGCCGATCCGCTCGGGGTAACGCCCGGTCCGGCGAGCATCGTCGCACAGCGCGTTGGTTGCGGCCCGGCGGAAATAGGAATGCGGCGCCGTGATGATGGACGCCGGCATGTCGCTCTGCGCGAGCCTGACGAAGATCTGCTGGACCATGTCCTCGGCGCGATCGGGGTCGGTGCGGCGGCGCAGCCATCCAAGCAACCGCGGCCGGTGGTCGCGATACCGGTCGGCAAGCGCGTGGCGCTGGTCGGCCACGACACGATCGTCGGGCGGCAAGGGATCGCCATCGGCGAGCGCCAGGCGGTCGGCGGCGCAGGCGCGGATCAGCGTCATGCCGATGCCCCCTTGCCAGCGCCTGCCATTCCCACTGCCCTTGCCATCGGCCTCGCTCCTCAACGAGGCGATGCCGGCACCTTGCCGGTGATCGAGAACGCAGCCGAGCATGACGACCGCCCGCGGATGAACGCGAACGCGACACGGCGATACCTGCCCGAGCTGGCGGCACCGATGCAGCAGCGAGGTTCTCACGCCTCGGCGCCGGAATTGGCCGGCACGCGCTTAGCCTAGACCAGGCGAATCAAACTGCAATAGGGCCACGCGATGCGCGGGATGCCGGGCGTTGAGAACACGCTGCACGCGCGTCAGCGCCTTTGGCCGCGAACGACTTGGACATGCGCGCTGACCGCCCGGCGGCCCCTGTTTACGGCGAGTTGGCGTGAGCGTCCAACCCGGTGGCATCCGCGATGCCCGACCCAGAGATCGTCGCGACACGGCAGTCGGGAGCGAAGGTCCGGATCGGATCATATTTTGACGACTCATCAATAATGATACGCAAGAAACCCTTGACGGAACCCAGGTCAGGCGGACGCAGTCATTCCTCAAGTCAGTCAGTCAGAGATTACACATAATATGCTGATATAACGCTATATTATTGCATTCAGCGTCCTAGATTTGTCTAGGAGAAATAATCCGCAATCCGCGAATTATCTTTCGATTCCGGCTATCCATCGAAATTGACGTTCCGTCAAAACCTGGAATAGTTTTGACGTCTAGAAAGCGAGTCGGATCATAATCCGAGAGGCGAAACAGCCTCCGGCCGATCATCGCCCGAGGGAGGATCTATGAAAGCAACCGCGTCTTTTGCGATTCCAGGCATCGGGCATCTGCTGATGTCCGGAACGGCGTTAAGCCTGGTGATCAGCGTCCCCGCGACCGCGCAGACAAATGACGCCACAGCACCGAGCCCAAAGCCGACGCCCGCCCCCTCGCCAGCTCCCTCCAGCCAGACCGCGGGGCTCGAGGATATCGTCGTCACCGCACAGCGGCGCCCTCAGGAAATCAGCCAGGTACCGATCTCGGTACAGGCTATCGGCGAAGCGCAGCTCGCCCGGGCTGGCGGACGGGATACGTCGGCCCTGCTCGCGCTGAGCCCGTCGGTCACGTACCGTCAGGGCGCGTCGGCGACGGCCTCGGCATTCAATATCAGAGGCGTCGACTCCACCGCACGCTCGGGCGGCGGCATCCAGCCCAGCACGGCATTGGTGATCGATGGCGTACCGGTCTTCCGGCAGTCCGAATTCGTGTCGGAACTGTTCGACATTTCGCAGATCGAAGTGCTGCGTGGGCCGCAGGGCACGCTGTTCGGCAAGAATGCCAGCGCCGGCGTGATCAACGTCATCAGCCGCAAGCCGACCGACAAGCTCGAAGGATCGGTCGAGATCGGCGGCACCAATGACGAGGAATGGATGGCGCGCGGCCTGATCAACCTGCCGCTGTCGGACAGCGTCGCGACCCGCTTTACCGGCGCCTATCGCTATCAAACCCCGATCATCCACAATGTCGGCCCTGGTCCGGACGCGGGCGGTGCCGAAGTCTATGCCTTTTCGGGCAAGATCCTCGCCAATGTCACGCCGGACACCGACATCCTGCTGAGCGCCTCGATCGCGCGGCGCCAGGACAGCTACGGTCAATATGTCGTCATCAAGCCGATCGCCGGGGCGCTCGGCGATCTGCAGCGTGCCATCTCGCTGACCGATCTCAGCTACGGCAACGACAAGATCAGCACGGACAGCCCGGCGATCAACGTCATCAAGACCGCGAGTATCATCCTCGAAGCCAATTGGCATGCGACCGACAAGCTGACGGTGACGTCGATTTCCGGGCTGCGCTGGCTGAAGACCAACAGCCAGCTGGACGTCGATGCGACGCCGACCGGCCTGTCCTTTTCGGGCTTCAGTCCGAACCCCCTCAACTACCCGATCAACTATATCAACCGCGGGCTGATCAAACCGGAGGACACCAAATATTTCTCGCAGGAGCTGCGGGTCAATTACGAAGGCGAGCGAGTCAATCTCGTCGCCGGCGCCTTCTATCAGCGCGTGCGGACCAACGCGACCAACACCGCGCCGCTCATCTTCGACGGCTCGTTCATCGGCAAGTCCGCCGGACAGAAATTCATCAACGAGACGCCGGTCTTCTATCGCATCAAGGACGATACCGCGGCGGTCTTTGCCGACGTCACCTACAAGATCTTCCCGAAACTCTCGGTCTTCGCCGGCCTGCGCTACACGACCGAGGACCTGTTCCTCGACTACCGGCGCCGCAACTATAACAACGTCCCGATCGCCTCGCTCGACCCGGCGACGCTGATCAGCAGCGGCCCTTTCAGCACCACCGCCTTCACCGCGACGCGCACTGAGAACAACCTGTCGGGCCGCGCCGGCGTGCAGTGGCGCCCGACCGGCGGCCAGAACTACTATTTCTCGTACAACCGGGGATATAAGGGACCCGCCGCGGATGTCGGCACCACCGCGCTCGCCACCGCCGCGTTCACCAAGCCGGAGATCGCCGAGGCATGGGAGATCGGCACCAAGCAGAAGATGTTCGACAAGAGGCTCAGCTTCAGCCTCGCCTTGTTCGACCAGACCATCAAGAACATCCAGCAGACCGCGGTCATTCCTGGCACGATCGGCAACGCGCTGATCAATTCCGGCGATCTGAAAACCAAAGGCGTGGAGTTCGAGTTTCAGTTCGCCGCGACCTCCAACCTGCGCCTCTCGGGCGGCTTGTCCTATATCGATGGCAGCTATCGGGGCGGGCAATATGCCTGCAATCCCTACCAACTGGCCGGACTTCAGGCCGGCTGCACGATCGACGCCAATCATGACGGCAAGAACGAAACCCAGAGCCTGACCGGGCACCAGGCCGTCGCGTCGCCGAGATGGCGTTACGTCCTGGGCGCAGAACATCATCGCGACCTCGCGTTCATTCCCGCCTCGGCGGTGTTCAGCGTCGATTGGAACTGGAGTTCCAAAACACCTTATTCGGTCGATCTCAATCCCGACATCGTCGAACCCAGTCACGGCTTTCTCGGCGCGTCGGTCACGCTGACATCCCAAGACAAGCACTGGGAGTTCCAGATCTACGGCCGGAACCTGACGAACGAATTCTATTATTCGACCGTATCAGGGCCGACCGGATCGGTCGGACAGACCTATGGTTACCTTGCCCGCGACTTCAAAGCTTATGGCGGCGCATCGCTCAAATTCAAATTCTGATACCAAACATTGATGGAGACTTTATGTCGGACGACGTTATCGAATTGCTGGCCGTGGGCGACGTACAGGTCCGGCGCCGGGGAGATCCCAAGGAGGGCTTCCTCCTCGCCCGCGACATCATGCGTGACGCCGACATCATGTTCGGCAATTGCGAGGCAGTCTATGCCGAGGACAAGCATGGGCGAACCATTTCGCTGCGCGGGCAAGGCGCGCGCGCCGATCCGCACAATCTGGAAGCCGTGGTCGATGCCGGCTTCGACGTCATGTCGTTCGCCAACAATCACAGCCTCGACGCCGGGTTCGGCGGCTTCTTCGAATGCCTCGACCGGCTGAAGGCTGCCGGGATCGCGACCTGCGGGGCCGGCGCCGATATCGAGGAAGCCCGCAAGCCGGCGATCATCGAGCGCGATGGCACCAAGGTGGCGTTTCTCGGCTACAACGCCATCAACTTCCAGGGCTATGCCGCCGCCAGGGGAAAGCCAGGCGTCGCGCCGCTGACGATCTATACCTATTACGAGCAGATCGAGCACGAGCAGCCCGGATCGCGTCCGCGGATCCGCAGTTTCTGCAAGCCCGAAGATTTGAAAGCGTTGAAGGAAGACATCCGCAAGGCCCGCGAACAGGCCGATCTGGTAGTCTTCACGCCGCATTGGGGAATCCATTTCACCCCGATCGAACTGACCGAATATGAGCGCACGCTGGCGCACGAGGCGATCGATGCCGGCGCCGACATCGTGCTCGGCCACCACCAGCATATCCTGAAAGCGGTCGAGGTCTATAAGGGCAAGCCGATCTTCTACGGCCTCGGCAACTTCGTGATCGACGTCTATATCGGCGCGCACAAGCATGCACCGGCGACCGCCAACAGCGAAGCGATCGCCGAAATGGTCGGCAACCATGGCGAATATGGAGTCGCCTACCGCCCGGAGACGCCGACCTATCCGTTCCATCCCGACGCGCGCAACACGCTGATCGCCCGCATCGAGATCGCCGACAAACAGATCAAGCAGTCCTCCTTCCTGCCCTGCTATCATTCCGAACTTGGCCAGCCCGAGCCGCTCAAGGCCGGGACCGCCCAGTTCGACAGCACGCTCGATTATGTGAAGCACATCACGCGCGCGGCCGGGTTCGACACGCAGTTCGAGGTGCATGGCGACGAAGTCGTCATTTCCTGATGGCCGGTAGTGGAGACAATCAATGAAGCTGCTCGACGGCAAGGTCGCCATCGTGACCGGTGGCGGACGGGGCGTGGGCCGCGCCGAGGCGCTCTCGCTCGCCGCGCACGGCGCGCGGGTCGTGGTGAACGCAACGTCGGGCAGCGCGGACGAGGTGGCGAATGAAATTGTCGACCAGGGCGGCGAGGCGATCGCCGTGCGCGCTTCGGTGGCCGATTATGACGATGCCGGCCGCCTCGTCGACGCCGCGCTGCGCCATTTCGGGCGGCTCGACATCCTGGTCAACAATGCCGGCACGAGCCTGCAAAAGCTGCTGCACGAGATCGAGCCCGCCGAGTGGCAGGCGCTGATGGCGATCAACCTCAATGGCCATTTCTTCACCACCCAGCATGCAGCCAAGCCGATGATGGCGCAGCGCAGCGGCCGTATCATCAATACCTGCGCGGGATCCTGGCGGAACCCAACCGGCAACCTTGCTTATGGGGTTTCGAAAGCCGGCATCGTCACCTTCACCTGGGGCGTGGCGTGGGAGCTGCGGGGCTATGGGATCACCTGCAATGCCATCGCGCCGTTCGGCAAGACGCAGCTCACCGAACGAAGCGCGCAGGCTTATGAACGGCTGATCGAGGCCGGCGTCGTGCCCGCGGGCAAGAACGCGCATCTCGCCGATTTTCCGGGACCGGAATTCGCCGCGCCGATCGTGACCTATCTGGCAAGCGATCGCGCCGCCGACATCACCGGCCTGGTCATTCGAACGGGAGGCGGGAAACTGTCCGTCTATACGCATCCCGAGGAACGCAACCTCATCCTCAAGCCGGTCGTCGAAGGCGCCTGGACGATGGAGGAGCTGATCGAGCGCGTGCCGTCGGATCTGCTGCGCGGCGTCACCCCCTGGTGGAGCGAAGACACCTACTAAAAGGAGCGCTTTCGCGTGGTCAGAATCGTGCCAATTCACCCCACTATCGGCGTCGAGATCCACGGACTGGACCTGTCGGGTGACCTGACAGAAGACGAGCGCGCGCTCGTCAACGCCGCGCTCCGGCAGTGGAAGGCGGTATTCTTTCGCGAGCAGAAGATCGACAGCGACGCTTTCGTCGCCTTCGCGTCGAGCTTCGGTCCGTTGCTGGTCGACGATCATCTGCCGCAGGACGGCCGCCGGGCGACCCAGCTCGCGTACAAGCAAGGCGACGACAAGTCGCCGCGTACCGATATCTGGCACAGCGATCGCAGCTACACCTCGCAGAATATCGCGAAATTCATCGCGCTCCGCGCGGTGGCACTGCCTGCCACGGGCGGCGATACCCTGTTTGCCGACATGGAGAAGGCCTATGCCGGCCTGAGCCCGGCGATGCGGTCGATGCTCGCCGACCTTCATTGCATCCATGACGGCTTTCCGATCTCGAGCCCGCGCATACCGGTCGAGCGCTGGGCCGAGCGAAAGGACACGATGCGCAGCGCGTTCCCGATCGTGCGCGCCGGGCCGTCGCGCGAGCACGCGCTCATCTATGTCAACGCCGCCTTCACAACGCGTATCCTCGAACTCAATCCGGACGAAAGCACGGTGTTGCTGAACTTCCTGTTCGATCTGCCCAAACGCCCCGAGAATCATTGCCGGTTCAGATGGGATGAAGGGTCGATCGCGCTCTGGGACAACCGGCGGACCCAGCATTATCTGTCGCACGATTTCTGGCCGGAACCACGCGTCATGGAACGTTGCATGATCGCCGGCGAGTGGAACGACTAGATCGACACGGGCCAGTCTCCCGGGTCGACCGAACGCGACGCCCCGGGCCACGGCTCAATCATGGAGAGGGCGCGATGCTCAAGGCTGTTTCCACCTCGCTGCCCGCCGACGCGCTGCGGCCGCCGGCTGCCCGTTGGTATGCCCTGACCATCCTGATGCTGATCTTCGCGCTGCACTATGTCGACCGCGCGGTGCTGGCGGTGCTGATCGAACCGATCAAGACCGAATTCCGGCTCAGCGATTCCGCGATGGGATTTCTCAGCACCACCATCCACTCGACAGCGCAAGCCGTCTTCCTGCTCCCCTTGGGCTGGCTGGTCGATCGCTCCAATCGCGTCCGACTCCTCACGCTTTTCGTCATCCTGTGGAGCAGCCTGACGGCCCTGTGTGCGCTGGCGGGTAGCTATGCGCTGTTGCTGGTTATCCGGTTCACGGTCGGCGCCGCGGAATCCGGGGCGCCGCTCGCGAGCGTTTCGCTGATCGCCGATCTGTTCAAGCCGAAGGAACGCCCGACGGCGATGGGAATCTATTATTGCGGTCTCGGGCTGGGAACGGGGCTGACCTTCCTGATCGGCGGCTATCTCGCCCATCTCTATGGATGGCGAACGGTCTTCCTGATCGCCGGGGTACCGGGCATCCTCCTTGCGCTGCTGTTCCTGGCGACGGTGCGCGAACCGGCGCGCTTGTCCGAAGACGGCGGCGCGCCCGACCAACGCGAGTCCTCGGGGATGTCGCTGATCCAGATCGCCCTTCATCCACCGATATTGCTGATCACCTGTGCCGGTTGCCTTGCCGCCATCGCGATGAACACGGTCTGGATCTGGCTGGCCTCGTTCCTGATCCGCGCCCATGGCTTCGACCTCGCCCAGGCCGGCATGGTCATCGCGGCGGCGGGCGTGATCGGCAAGGGCCTCGGGTCGCTGACGTCCGGGCCCATCACGCGCTATCTCTCGAACGATCGGCCCGAAGCCTTCTGGCGCTTTCCCAGCGCCGCGCTGACCGCCTCGGCCATTGTCGGTTGGTTGATGGTGACCTCAAGCGGTTCTGCCACGGTCGTCATGCTGGCCGTTTTGCTCGGCGCCACACTCGGCTCCTGGCCGGCCCAGGCGACCAACATCCTGGTTGCCGCCGCGCCGAAGGGAGCGCGCGCCACGGCCTTCAGCTTCTATCAGCTTGCGACGACGCTGATCGGCGGGGTCGGCCCCTTCCTGGCGGGTGCGCTGAGCGATGGCCTTGGCGGCGGGATGCATATCGGGGCCGCTATTGCCAGCATGCTGTGCCTCAATATCGGTGCCGCTATCCTGTTCCTGGCATCGTGCCGGACCCTTGGATCGTCGTCGGCGGCGCGGACGGCCCTGTCATGAGCGATCGCCCCGTCAGGACAGGTCAAGAAGGAGTGGCTGCGATGCGCGTTGGCTTTGTCGGGCTCGGCCAAATGGGCGAAGGCATGGCGCTGCGGATCGCCGGCGCCGGTCATGCCCTGAGCGTCAGCGACCTGCGTCCCGAGCCAGTCGCGCGGCTCGAACAGGCCGGCGCGCGCCGCGTGACGGACAATGCCGAGCTCGGGGCCGTCTCGGAGGTCGTATGCATCGCGGTCTATGGCGAGCAAACTGCACGCGATGTGTGCTTGCCGCCGGATGGCGTGCTCTCCGGTATGCGGCCGGGATCGATTCTGATCGTCCATTGCACGCTTCCCTCCGACACCATGGTGGCCATCAGCGCGGCGGCGGCGGAAAATGGTGTCGCCATGCTGGAGGCGACGCTTTCGGGCGGCGGCGAGCAAGCCGCCCGGCTGGGCGAATTGACGATGATGATCGGGGGATCCGACGCGCTGCTCGAACGAGTCAGGCCGCTCCTCTCGGCGATGGCGACGAACATCTTTCATATCGGCCCGATCGGTGCGGCGTCGAACGCGAAATTCATCAACAATTTCGTCGTGGTGACCGAGATGGCCGCCATCCGCGAAGCGCTCGAGGTCGCGGCCTCGATAGGCATCGACGAAGAGACGATGCTCGGCATTTTCAACGCGGGCCGCATGGCGACCAGCTGGAAAACCCAGAACTGGCAAGCGGTGCGCGAGATGGAGAAAGCGCATGACGGCGGCAATATGGCGGGGAGTGCGCGCAAGGACATGGAAGTGATGGCGCAACTGGCGAGCGCAGGCGGCACGATCGCCCCGCTCGCCGGGTTCATGGAGCAACTCCTCCCCTCGCTGCGTAATGGTTTGACGCGATGAGGGCGATGCCAGCAACAGCCGATCTTGCGCCGACGGACCATTCCGTGTGCAATCGGGGCACGTTTGGCGCGCCTGTCCGATGCTGCCCGGCCATGCCCGCGGCCGGATTGCCGCACGGCCGGCGCTTTTCTCGCGGCCTTGCAAATGCCAAGCATGCTGCGGCCGACATAAAGGTGGTAGAACAGGTTTGAGGACGACCAGAACAAGGGGGACGCCTCCGCGGGCCAGCGCGCGCGAGGGAACAGCGGATCGGGAGTCGATGGGCGTTCCGGTCCGCGGCCGCGCCAACAACACGCGATCCAAATTGGCGAAATCGGAAGCGACCAGGCAGCGCTTGTGCGAAGCCACCGAAGCGCTCCTCGAACAAAAGCCGCTCCGGCTGCTCAAGGTGACCGATATCACGGTCGCGGCGTCGGTATCGCCGGCAACCTTCTATGTCTATTTCGCCGACGTGGAGGAAGCCGTCCTCGCCGTGCTCGACGCCATCCAGACCGACATGCCGGACTTCGGCCAGTATCTCGCGAATGTCGGCCCGGACCGCCTCGAATCCTCGATCCGGGCGATGGTCGTGGCCTATCTGTCCTTTTCGGAACGGCACTATGCCGTGTTGCGCGTGCGCAATCTCGCCGCCGATGAAGGGCAGATCAAGTTTCGAGAAGCGCGCAGGAAGATGCTGCACGGCCTCCAGGACAGTCTCCAGGCCAAGATCGAAGAATGTCGCGGACACACGGTGGGGAAAGACAAGGCTCCGGCCGCCGCGATCACGATCGTGCTGATGGGCGCGCTCGAACGGCTCGCGGCGTTCGCGCGGACTCAGCTTGGCGGACGTGACATAACCCGGCGGAAGCTGATCGATGCGACCGTCGTCGTCATCTCGGCAACGCTACGCGGCGAGATGTAGGACGCGGTCAGTCACGCGGTGGCGAACAAGGGGGTCAGCCGGGCGCGGACTCGGTCCAGCACCGTCGCTCCTTCGAGGTCCGGCTCGAAGGAGATGCCAGTGATCGTCTCGAACGCCTCGGCGTAGATCGCCGCGGTGCCGAGGATGAGCTCCTCGGGAATTGGTGGGATGGCGTCCTTATAAGGGTCGCAGCGCGCCGCCACCCAGGAGCGCACGATGTCCTTGTCGAAACTGTCGGGGCGTTCGCCGGCATCAAACCGCGCTTCATACGTCGCCTTTCGCCAATATCGGCTGCTGTCCGGGGTATGGATTTCGTCGGCCAGGACGATCTTGCCCTCACCATCGACCCCGAACTCATATTTGGTGTCCGCCAATATCAGACCGCGCTGGTCGGCAAGCGCCCGACCGCGCGCGAACAGCGCCAGCGCCGTGGCGCTCAGCTCCTCCCATTGCGCCGCGCTGAGCAATCCGCGATCGAGGATCTCGGCCGGCGTCAGCGGTTCGTCATGGCCCCCATCCATCGCCTTGCTGGTGGGCGTCAGGATCGGCGCGGCCAATCGCTCATTGTCCCGCAGTCCGTCGGGCAAGGTCACGCCGTACATCGTCCGCTGACCGGCCTTGTAGCGCGTGAGGATCGAGGTGTCGGTCGCCCCCGCGAGATAGTCGCGAACCACGATCTCGACCGGAAGGATATCCAGCCGGCGGCAGAGGAGGACGTTGGGATCGGGATAGTCCAGCACATGATTGGCGCAGATCGCCGCGGTCTGCTCGAACCAGAACCGCGCGGTCTGCGTCAGGATCTGCCCCTTGAAGGGGACGACGCACAAAATCCGGTCGAAGGCGCTCAGGCGATCCGAGGCGATGATCACGCGGCGGCCATCGCGCAGGTCGTAATTATCGCGGACCTTGCCGCGATAGTGATTGGGAAGCTCGGGAATCACCGCCTCGCCGAGCGTCCGCGAAGCATAAGGGGCGAAGTCGTGAGATGGCATGCGCTTATCCTGAACGGGCGTATTTGTCGGCGTCGTAGCCTCGGTCCCCGCTTCTGTCAGGAACCTAAAACAAACCGGTAGTCGAACGATCCAGGCCCGCGGACCGGTGGCAACCCGATGCTCGCTGCCCCCGGATAGCCGGGCGTCGAGGAGCATGTCTTGAGACATGTGCCGAAACCTTTAGCCCGAACGGGCCTGGACATGCGCCTCGGCTACCCGGCGCGATGACGCATGTTCGCTGGCGCCATCGCCGGCAACAGCCGAAAATATGCCTATTATAGAAAGGTATCCCATCATCTCTTGATGGATAAGCCCGTTCCTTTGCCCCCCGTCCTGCCCGGACTATTCCGAACCACGCCGCATGCCGGGCGGGCCAAGCCCGGCCTCATCTTCTCGCTCGCGCTGCCGCGTCCTGCAACATCGCAGCCCCTCGTCCGGCCAGGTCGATCGGCGGCACCGGGAGAATGACCGCACCGGTTTCGCGCGACGGCAGGATGACGGTCGCCGAGCCGGGTGCGGTCACTTCGCCGCGCTGATTAGTGCCGGCAAGCTCGAGATCGACGACCCGGTGCGGCCCTTCCTCGCGCTTGGCGATCACCTTGCCCGAACAGATCGTCGTGTCGCCCATATAGTTGAACGCCTTGGAGCGGCATTCGAGCTTCCACAGCCAGGCGTCGTCGCCCATCCAGTCGGTCACCAAATGGATCAACCAGCTGGTGCGCATCTGGCCATAATCGTACGAGGTCGGCAGGCCGAGCGCTTGCGCGCGGGCATGATCCCAATGGACGCGCTGGACGACGTCGGGCACGCCATAATCGTCCTCGACGAAGAAGCCGGGCATCTTCTGCCGTTGCCGCCAATTGTAGCGGAGCGGACCGATGCCGCTCGATGACAGGCCGAAGCCCATATGGAAGGCGATGACCTCGACCATCGTCAGCGGCCCCTTGGCGAGCGGAATCAGCTCGTCGCCGACCGCGACATCTTCCCAATAGCGGGTTTCGGCACCGCGCCGTTGTTCGGCGGCATAGACTTCGTCGATCTTGGCGATGTCGTCGGGTGTATAGGTCTGGCGCGTGATGCCGGCATAGCGGCCCGCTTTCTTGGTGCCTTCGCGCTCGGCGCTGAGATAGGCTTCCTCGCGCTTGCCGACCGGCGAGCCCGCGCGGTCGACATAGAGGTCACGATAGATTTCGGTGACCGTCCGGCCGCCCGAGAAGCGGGAATTCTCGCGCACCACGACATCCGAAGTCACGCGCTCATAGAGCAGCCGCTCGTCGGGATAGACCGGCCGCCACCAGGTCCATTCGACCCCGGTGTAATATTTACCGACCCCCCGGAAGAGTCCCTTGAACAGCGCCTTGGTCTCGGCATCGGGCTTCGGCGTCAGGTTGGTGCCGGTCGAGTGGAGGAACAAGGGAGGCCCGATCTGATCGCGCCAGCGTGTACCGGCACCATAATCGCGGCTGTGGTAGAGCGGATTGTCGTCGCCATAAGCGAAAGCGAAATGACTGAGGATGTCGGGACTGGCGACCGCGTTGTACGGCTTGTTGAACGCAAATTTGGGCACGCCGATCTGGCGCTTGGCGCGTTCGATATCCTCGTCGGTGATCTTGCCGCTTTCGGTCTGCGGCGTGTCGGCTTCAGCCATGTTGGTCATCCAGCATCATCGTTGCGAAAATAGTCGGGCGTCCGCTTCTCGCGGAACGCGGCGATCGCTTCCTTGGCCTCGCCGGTCCGCGCGCACCGCGCCATGGCATAGGCTTCGGCATCGATGACCTGATCGAGCGAGGAATAGGCCGCGAGAACGAGATTGCGCTTGATATGGCGCTGAGCAATGGGCGGCCCGGCCGCGAGCTCGGCGGCGAGCCTCGCCACCTCCGCTTCGAACGCCGCTGGTTCGGCAAGCGTGCCCACCAGCCCGATCCTCTGCGCTTCGGCCGCATCGATCTTGCGGTCGAACAGCATCAGTTCGCGAGCCTTGGTGGGGCCGACGAGATGGTGCAGGAAATAGCTGATCCCGAGATCGCCCGAGAGCGCGATATTGCGATACGATGCCCGGAAGGCCGCGTCGGCCGACGCGATCCGGAAATCGCAGGCGAGCGCGAGCGCCATCCCCGCGCCGGCCGCGATGCCGTTCACCGCTGCAATCGTCGGTTTGGGCATGGTGTGCAGCAATTGCGCGCTGCGGCCGTGATGGCGCAGCCGGTCGGCATGCTTTTCCATGCCGCCGCCAGAGCGGGGCTTTTGGGCAGCATCGGTCGACGGTTTCTTGCCGCCGCCGACATCGCCGCCGGCGCAAAAGCCGCGCCCAGAGCCCGTCAACACGACCGCCCCGACGCTTTCATCGCCCGCGGCTGCCTCAAGCGCGTGAAGGAGCTGGTCGTGAAGCTCCGGCGTCAACGCGTTCAACCGGTCGGGCCGGTTGAGCACGAGTCTCAGCACCCTGCCCTCGCGATGCTCGAGCAGCGGCATGTCGGCGGCCATCAGCGCAGCACCCACTTGCCGCTTGCCATCTTGTCGAGCTCGACATTGGTGGCGATGGCCTTGCCGACCTGAACATATTTGAGCGCATTCGACACCGCCTGCTGTCGGGGCAGGCTCTGCGCTTCCCACAGGGCCTTTACCGATCCCTGGACCGCGACCGGATGCCGGGACGCGATCTGCGAGGCAAGCTCACGGGCGCGACCATGAAGATCGTCCCGGCCGGTGATCTCGGTGACCAGACTGATCCTGAACGCGGTCTGGGCGCCGATCCGCTCGGCATCGGCAAGCAGCACCATCCGCGAGATTTCCTGGAACGGCATGCGGCCAAGCGCGCCGATCGGCTCCACGGCGGAGATCTTGCCGAACTTCAGATGCGGATCGAAGAAGGTGGCGTCATCCGAGCAGATGACGATATCGGCCTCGTTGAGCCAGTAGAACGCCCCTCCCGCGCAGATGCCGTGCACGGCGACGATCAGCGGCTTCCACAATTTGTGGCTCTTGGGCCCCAACCACTCGCCGGGATCCTCCTGGTCGAACGGCCGCTGGCTGTCGTCGGTCTGCCGCCAGCCCTCGCGGACATCGACACCGCTGGAGAAGGCGCGGCCCTCGGCCGCCTGCAACACGACCGCCCGGATATCCTCGTCCTCGCGCAGGTCGAGCCATAGCGCGCGGAAGTCCTCGGTCATCTGGCGGTTGAAGCAATTGAGCTTGTCGGGCCGGTTGAGGGTCACGGTGCAGATATGGTCGCTTTTCTCGACCAGGATGGTGGCATAGGCACGGGTCATGGCGCTAAGCGTGTCGCGCCCCAACGGGCGGCGCCACGTCGAATTTGGGCGGTTTATGGACTGGCCCGCCCTGATCGCCTCCTCAATGGTCGATTTTTGGCATGAGCCTCCCGCATCGCCGATCGGCAAAGTCGCCGGGTGGCCGGCCCAGTCTGGCGCGCCGGACGGGTTGGGTGTCGATCCGAAACAGCCTCGTTCGGGCCGCGACCAGCAGAGGCCCGGCCATATCCACTGGCTTCAACCTGAAAGTACGACAATGCGCGCGCTCTCGGCCTCGCTCGATCCCGCCGGCTCCGTCGAAATCCTGCTTGGCGGCGCGCATCTCGCCGGACCGATGCAATATGGCGCGCGCCGGGTAAGCGCCATTGCCGGGGGTTGGTTCAAGGGGCGCGATTTCTCCGGCACCGTCATGCCCGGCGGGTCGGATTGGCAACTCATCCGCGCAGATGGCGTGACCGAGATCGGGGCCCGCTTCCTGGTCGAACTCGAGGGTGGCGGTTTTCTCTCGGTCATCAACCGGGGCTATCGGCATGGCCTCGAGGCGGTGATGCGCAAGCTGGGCGCGGGCGAGAGCGTCGATCCCGCCGATTATTATTTTGGGTCGACCCTGACGATCGAAGTCGGCCCCGGCCCGCTTTCCTGGATGACGCGCACGCAACTCGTCGCCAATGGCGCGCGCGAAGGCGACAGGGTACGGCTCGCCGTTTTCGCCTTGACCCGCTGAAGTCGCGATGTGAACCGATCAAGCTTCCCGGCAGTGCGTCGGTAATCGCCAGGATCGTTCCGATCGCCGCCGCCCCGGAATGCCCGCTTGTGGGCCTTTGCGGTCCGGCAGCTTTGCCATGGACAAGCATAGAAAGTTGACATTGCGGCGAAGTCAGCTCCTGTGAAAAGGCCAACTGGAAACTGACGCTTTAGGTGTTTTTGTGATCCTTGGGGTGATGATCGTCCTCCCCCGAGTACGGCCGATCGAGTCATGCTATCAACTCTGCCAAGGTGACCGGGGTCCGCCAGGTCATATTGAATCCGGGATGAGGTTCTGAAGGATGACTTCCTCAATAAACTATGGAGCACGACGATCAGGTCGCTCGGCGATCAGAAGGGCTGAGCTGATCGGAGCGATCGACGTGGCTGCCGTTTGAAGATCGGCTGGGCGATCTGTGATAGACCGTGACAATGGGTCCTTCGCTCGTCTTCGACAAATCATTTCTGCAGAGCCTCTCGGTCGACGAGGCGGTCATGCTCGACCAGATGTTCACTTGCATCGTTACACCGGTGTTTATGGTCGAGACCCTCGCTGACCTTGCCAAGGAGACGGGGACGGACAAGTCGGCAGCCAACGCGGTGGCCGGACTCGCCGAGCGCACGCCGGTCGCTCACGGCTACATGAACACCTTCCACCAGCACGTCGCCGAATCCGATCTGCTCGGCGACCGCGCGGCCATGGACCACCGCCCCGCGGTCGCGGGCGGCATACCCGTCCGGGTCGAGGGCAAGTCAGGCGTCGTCTTCGAGAAGTCGCCGGAGGCGGAAGCCTTCGAGCGTTGGCAGGCCGGCGCCTTCCTTGACGTCGAGCGACGCTTCGCCTCCCAGTGGCGCAAGGAGCTCGGCGAGTTCGATCTAAAGGCGGTCGCTGACGGCTACCGGTCGATCATCCGCAAGGAGGACCGCCCGAAGAGCCATGCAGACGCACGGCGCCTTGCCGCCCAGATCGTCGATGCACCGGGCCAGTCGTTCAGGGCACTGCGGATGTCGCACGATCTGCTCGACCTTCCGGTCGAGGCGATGCGCGCCATCGCCACGGCGTGGAAGGCAGCGGGTTCACCGTCACTGCGGGAATACGCCCCGTTCGCCGCGCACTGCCTAGAGATCGACCTGTATTTCGTCCTGGCGATGACTAACGGGATTATCTCCGACCAGCGGCCAAGCAACCGCATCGACGTATCCTATCTCTGTTATCTGCCGTTCGCCCACGTCTTCGTCTCCCAAGACCGGCTGCACCGCGCAGCCGCGCCGCTGTTCATGACCGACCGCCAGCGCTTTGTGTGGGGCCTTGATCTCAAGGCCGACTTGAAGCGCCTTAACGAGCACTTCTCGGGTCTTCCCGAAGAGGAGAAGGCAAAAGGTCTCTTTCTGTTGGCCTCAAACCCGCCAACTGACGACCAAGGTCTCTGTGCTAAGCTGTGGGACGCCGCCAGGCCCGGATGGCGCGAGCCGCGACCAGCCGCGCCGCCGCTTACGCGCGAGCAACACGACGAGATCATCCGCCAATCTAAGGGGATACGGGCAGCGGCCCTTGCGGGACCACCGTCCAGCCTGCCGAGAGGCGGCGAGGAGATCCAGCATCTCAGCATCGCCCGCTTCATTCCGAAGGCGCGCGGCAGCTGGCGCATGTTCTCCGTCGAAGCCGAGGCGGCCAGCGACGAGGAGCGACGCGTCGAGCGCGAGGCGCGCCGCAGACAGGAATAGATATGCAGGCGCCGGGTGGAAGCGGAGTGCCGGTTCAGCGCTTCCTCTCGGGCTGGTGCAGCCCGGTCGCGAGACTTCCGATGCGGCAATTGCCGAAGTGCTTCCGGATGAACGGCTCCTGAGTCCGGTCGGCAGCGATCACCACTTCCTTCGCGCGCTCCACCATCAGCCTGTTGACGGCCCGGACGGTCCTGCGCGGCGGTGACTTCTCGATGCTCCGGACCAGATGGACGTGCTCCGACGCGACGAAGAGGCGCTCGGGTCCGATCGGGATTGCGAGATGACCGTCGGACGTCTGCAACGGCACGAGCACGACGGGATTGTCGCCGACCATCAGCCCGTGGTCTGCGTCCGAGACGTCGACCACCGCCCAATGCAGATTGACGATGTAGGGACCGGCCTTCGGATTGCTGATCAAGTCCATGATCGACCTCAGCATGCTGCGCTCGATCGCATGCGGACTCCGCCGCACCTCCCATTCGCGGAAGGTCGGGGGATCGCCCGGGCCCTTGAGTTCGGCATAGCGCTCCTCGACCTCGGGCATCAGTTCGGCATTCAGCTCGGCGAGCTTGCTCAATGTCGCCGTCAGATGCTCCGGCGTCCGATGGAGGAAGGCCAGGACGAACATCGCCCATGCGGTCCGGTCTTCGCCGCTGCGCGGCACCTGCCCGGTGTCGATCATCGCACGCATGATCGGCGCGGCCGCAGCGTCGAGCGGGGCGAAGAACTCGGTTTCGACCCGCTGCGCCTCCCAGGCGTCCTTCTCGCCCGGTATGTCGTAGAGCCCGGCCGCCCAGCCAACGCCGGCCGGCGCGAGACGGCGGGCCATGAGCCTGTCCGCGTGCCCCATCCAGAACCTCTCGACCTTGCCGTCGTCACCTGCCCAGAGGCGCTGATAGCACTCGGGGAGGTAGTGGTGGCGCCTCGCCGGGTTGGACCGCTTCGTAGCGGTCACGTCTCTTTCGGCACCCGACGGCGCGGCATGAGCGAAGTCACTTCCGCTTGGCCGCCGGGCATCGCACCCACGTGTTTGCGGGTTTGATATCGGGTTCGCCATCGTCCTTGAGCGCGTATCGGATCAGAAGGTTGGGCGTCTCCATCTCCATCCGCACGTTCATCTCGCCGAGAAGCTGGGTCTCGCTGCGCCCCGTGAACCGGCCGTTGAACAATGGAATCGACTTCCCCGACTTCGTCGAAGCCCCGGAGAACTTGATGCCGATGAGCAGGTAGTCGTCGCCCTCGTAATAGTGGATCCCGTCGGCCGCAACTTCGATGAGCTCGACCCCGTCAGGGTCGGCACAGTCGGCTAGCTTGGGCGCGAACGTGCCACGGAACTCCGGCGGTATGGGATCATGCAGCGGCTGCGAGACCGCCATCGAGGGAAGGACGGCCATCCAAAGCGCCCCCACCGTCCTCATCATCCCACTCTCCCACTTCACGTCCGACATCGGCCAGCATTGCACTCCATCCGGGGTGGCGACAATCGTCCCTTCTCCCGTTTGCGCAAATGTGCACAATGACGCCTAGAGGGGGAGTTTCACGATGGGGCTACGGTTCCGGCAGTCTTTTCAATTGTTTCCCGGCGTCCGGCTGAACCTCAGCGGCAGCGGCGTCAGCGCGACGATCGGCATGCCGGGCGCGTCCGTGAACGTTGGCGGACGCGGCGTTCGCAGTACCGTCGGCATTCCCGGAAGCGGTCTCTCCTACACCTCCGACCTTACCCCCCGATCCACGCCATCGCCGGCCTACCGTCCGGGCTCGGCTCCGCCCATCAACCCTTCGGTCGCCTACTGGCAGTCTCAGCAGATGCGCGAGATCAACAGCGCCGCCGTGGAAGGCCTGACGAGCCACGGGCTTATCGAGGTCCGCGACCTGATCGCACAGGCAAGGACCCAGCGCGCCGAGATCGCCGCCGACCTGACGGAGGCGCAGGGCGTGCGGGACCTGGACGCCGCCGAACTCGACCGCCGCAGCCGCAGCCTGTTCCGCTTTCTATACAAGCGCCGGATCGCCGAACTCGAAGACTCGGTTCCCAAAGCGGAGCAGGAGATTCACAGGCTCACCGAATGGCAGCAGTCGACACACGTCGACGTCAGCTTCGAGACCTCGCCCACGGCGCAGAAGGCCTACGGAGCCCTGGTCCGTGCCTTTGAGTCGCTCCGACAGTGCGCTCGCATCTGGGACATCACGTCGGACCGCACAGGAAACCGGGTGGTCGAGCGCTCCTACGCGTCGAGAACGATCACGCGAACGCCCGTGACGCTTGGATACGCTGACTCCGATCTCATTCGCTTCGAAGGCCGGTCGATGCGGTTCCAGAACGTGAATGGCGAGGACATCCTCATCTATCCGGGCATCGCGCTCATGCCGCGCGAAGACGGCGCGTTCGCCCTGATCGATCTCAGGGACATCGACCTGGCGTTCACGTCGATGCAGTTCGTCGAGGAAGCGGCCGTGCCCGGCGACACGCAGGTGGTCGGTCGCACCTGGGCGAAGGTCAACAAGAACGGCACGCCGGATCTGCGCTTTCGTGACAACTATCAGATACCCCTGTGCCTATACGGCCGCATGGTCTTCACCACGTCCGGAGGCGTGGAGGAGGAATACCAGTTCTCGAACGCGGCGGCCGCCGGCGAGTTCGCAAGGGCGTTCGGCGCCTATCGCTCCGCGCTGGCTGCGAACCCTGCAGCCGGCGCCGAATAGTAGTAGGACCGAGCACCGTGACTCCCATCGAAGGGATCTACTTCCGCTCGCGCATCATCCACGGCGACCTAGTCGCCGCGCGCGACAGCAGCGGCGATCAACTCGATCCATCGGGCAGATGGGTGACCGCAGCTGCAACGGTCTGACCGCGCATATTTCGCCAGAGCAGCGGACGGACGGTGGCCCGCTAAATCTCGCGCTGCCCGCTGAATGAACGACCGCTTTTATGTTCACATCAGACCAAGCCGAACGACCGGGATTGGGGCGCATTGCGGGCGTCTAGCAGCAGCCTTTCAGGGGCTTTGCCCATCAGCTACATTCGCGCAAACCCATATCTCTCGAGCAATGACTTCAAGCACAGCTTCGGCTGCGCGCGTTAATCTCCGGGTGCGCGCGGTAAAAACGTCGATCGACGCTCGCGCGAGCGGCCCATCCTCGATCGGTATTGCGCGCAGCTTTCCGTCGGCCACATCCTGAGCAACGAACTCGGGCGGCAGGATGGTTGCCGAGTGACCGGCAATGGCAAGGCTTCTCGCCATGTCGAGCGAGTTGGTCTCGACCAGGGGCGAGGTGGCAATTCCCACCTCGCCGGCGGCTCGCTCGATCAAGCTTCGCGTGCCGGTGGTGCGGTCGGGAAGCGAATGCGGCACGGCGAGCACCGCCGACAATGGCAGAGTGGCGCAGTCGGCCAGCGCATGGGCGGGATGGACCACCGCCTGTAACGGCTGCGGCCAGCGCGTCCGCAACTTCAGTTCGCTTCGAAACGGCGGATCGAGGGCGATCCCGATTTGCGCTTCCTGTTGAAGGACGGATTCGGCGACTGTGTGCGTGCCGCCGATCCTGATCTGCAGGGTGACCCCGGGGTGGTCGCCCTGGAATTGCGCCAGGCAATTCGGCAAGAGGCGACCTGCGGCAGCATCGACGGCTGCAATGCTGACATGACCGCGGCGCAAGCCGCTCAGGTCACCGATCTCTCCACGCAACCGATCGAGATCGCCGCCGGCCTTGTCGGTGAACGCCACGAGCAGCCGTCCTTGTTCGGTAAGCTCGACACCATTCCGGCTCCTGAAGAACAGGGGCGCCCCAAGCTCCCGCTCGAGCAGTTGGATCTGGCGACTGACGGCGCTCGACGCCACATGAAGTCGATCCGCAGCCTGGCGTATGGACCCGCAGCGCGCAACTTCTGTGAAGTAGAGGAGCGCCGGCGTCAGCATACCGCGACCTTCCCTCATCGGATCGCCTCATCGTGCCGGGAACGTCCGCCACGAGGCATTGGATCGGTGAATCCGATTAACTGTGGCCCGAGAAAAGCGTCATCGTCTGGCCAGCAACCCATACCTGCCCACCTTCGTCCTGCCGGACATCGACCCGTCCCTTTCGGCCAAGTCGCGTGCCCTGTGATGCCAGATATCTGCCATGCGCACGTCCGGTAGCGAAGAGCCATTGGCCGAGCGATGCGTTGAGGCTGCCGGTCACGGGATCCTCGATGATGCTTCCGCCCGGTGCGGTGAAGAGCGCACGCACTTCGAAATCCGCTTCGCTGCCCGGTGCGTAGGGGCCGACGATCCCGACGTCGATGCGCTGCGTGAAATGCCGCATGGGCTCGACCGCCAACACCGCCTCGGCGGACGCAAGCATGATGCCGAGCCAGCCCGGGCCGTTGTCGACCCATCGCGCATCCATCACGGCGTGGCGGTCGATCTGGAGGAGCTCGACTGCTGCGGCTATTTCCGCCTCGCTCGGTTCACCGCTGCGAAGAATGGCCGGTGCGGCGAAGGCGAGCCGGTCACCGTCCCGACGAACCTTGACCAGACCGGCACCGCACTCCTGCACGATCTCATTGGCGCGCTTCGGCCGTCCGCCGGCCTCGAGCCAGGCATGGCAGGTGCCGAGCGTTGGATGACCGGCAAAGGGAAGCTCATGCGCAAGGGTGAAGATCCGCACGTGATAGTCCGCGTCGGCGACGGTCGGCGGTAACAAGAAAGTCGTTTCCGAGAGATTCAGCCACCTGGTGATCTGCTGCATCTCCTCGGACGAAAGGCCTTCGGCATCGGCGATCACCGCCACCGGATTGCCAGTGAAGCTGTCGGTTCCGAAGACATCGATGAGCCTGAACGGACGCACCATTTCGGTATTCCTTCATCGAGCTGGGCCAAGAAGGCCCATGCGCGTTTGCGCGTCAGCCTGTGATCTCGTCCAACTTTCCGCGCATCGCGATCGCCGGATCGATTTCTGCGTCGGTGAAGCCGTAGCGCCCCATCATCGTCCGGTGTTCAGGCGTGCCCAAATAGCTTGCCATGGCTGCGTTGAAATCGGCAACCAGGTCATTATCGCCCTTGGCAAACGAGAATGCGCCGAACCCGGCGGAGGGGTGACCACTGTGCGTTGGGGGCCGGAAACCCTCGGCGATCCCAAGGTCGCCGTTGCCGGGCAGCGCGACAAAGGTGCGATTGCCCAGGGCCGTGGCCGAAAATGCATGGATTCGACCGTCGCGGATCGCCTCGATCGCATCTTCCTGGCTGCCGAATTCGATTACGCGATCGTGAGGGATACCCTCCAGTTTGGCTTCGTCGATCTGTTTGGTGCCCTTCACTGCGCCGAGCTTCGTGTCGGGATTGCCGGCGATCAATGAATAGGTCGAGATACTGTGGGGATTGCCGCTCAGCACGATCAGGCCATCGGGCAGCGCCCAGATCGGATCGCTGAAGGCAACTTTCGACGTGCGCTCCGCGGTAATGAATAACGCCGTGTTCATGTGCCAGCGCCCCGCGATGACGCCCGGCAGCAAATCCGCGAACTCGACCTTGCGCAGCTTGACGGACTTCACACCCATGAGGGCGAGGATCACCCTCGCAAGATCGACATCAGCGCCTCCGACGATACCGCCGCGCTCTGTTGCAAACGGAGGTTCTTCGAGAAAGGCGAATGTGAACTCCGACCTGTTCCAAGATTTGCTAGTCATAACGTGCTCCTGGTTCGAGCGACGTAAATCGGGGCATCGGCCGGTTCACGAAAGCAGGGAATCTGGCAGGCTGCGCTCTCAAAATTAGCGCACTGGATGGATGGCAGGCATTGGGCTGAAAATGTCTGGCTTGAACGGCGGCATTTGGGGCGCTTCACAGCACCGATATCGCGACGCTCCGAAACTTCACGACGCCGCCGGCATATTGCAACGCGATCGGGCCTTCGGCGTGTGCATCATTGCGGACGGAATCAACCGTCTTTCGACCGTTCAATGCGACAGAGAAGACGTCTCCGCGCGCGCTGATTTCCATGACGTTCCACCGATCGCCAGCTTTGGGCATCGGGGAGACCCTCGCCACATCGACAATCGCGCCGGTCCCGTAGGCGGGGTCGGGACGAGTGTCGAAGATGTTGACCTCATAGGCGCTCATGGGACTGATACGGGCGCGGTCCGAGCAGCGGATGAAAATGCCCGAATTAGCGTCGTGGCTCACCCAGAATTCAGCGCGCAAGTTGAAATCGCGGTAACTCTCCGCCGATACCAGCGAGCTGAAGCCCCCCTTGTCCGCGCAGATCATACCGTCCTTCACGGCCCAGTTGGCGTCGCCGACCGGAGTCCAGCCATCAAGATTGTGGCCGTTGAACAGAGGCGTAAACCGGCCTTTGGCGTAGGTCGGTGGTACAAGCGACACGGCGGCGACGCCGATAAGGAAGGTGCGGCGGGAAGTGGTGAGCACGGCTCAGGCCTCGACAGCGAAAAGGTGCCGACTGGCACGGGATGCGGTCTGCTCAGGATATAGCCCGTTTTGCTGCGCGAAGAGGCGGGTAAGAGCGGTCAGCGCGTCCAGCATCGGCGTTTCGATGCCCAGCTTTCCCGCGATTTCTCGCGGCGCCGAAAGCAGCTGATCGATCTCCAGCGGCCTCCCCGCCTCGACGTCCTGCAGCATCGACGTCTTGAATGCTCCAAGCTGACGCGTGACCGCGTTACGGTCCACGCCGCGTTCGGTAATCGCGCACCCGATGCGCGCGCCGATCATCTGGGCTTCCGCCATCACCTGCAGCACCAATCCCGCGACCAGCGGATCGTCCAGGATCTTGTCGCAAGTCGCCCCCGTCATCGCCGAAATGGGGTTCATCGTCATGTTGCCCCATAATTTGTACCAGATATCGTAGCGGATCCGCTCGCTGCGCTCCGTTACGAACCCCGCGTCCTCGAACGCGGTGCAGAGCTGATCGAGCCGCGTCGTCAGCCGTCCACTTGGCTCGCCGAAGATAAGACGATTGCCGGCCTTGTGAACGACATGGCCCGGCGCTTGGACGCCCGCGGCGGCATGGACGACATTGCCGATAATCTGACCGTAAGGTAGCGCTGCGGCGATCGCGCCGTCCGGATCCACCGAGCGTAGCTGGGTTGGGGGGAGTTCGCCCCCGCCACCCTGATGAAACCACCAAGGCACACCGTTCATCATCGGCACCACAAGTGTCGTCGGCCCGATCATCGGCACAATCAGCGGCGCAAGGGCCGGCAAGGCAGGTCCCTTCACCGTGATGAGCACAACGTCCTGCATGCCAAGATCGGCTGCGTCGTCCGACGCGGTTACCCTGGCGGACAAGGTCTCGCCGTCGATATCGAGGCGCCAGCCACGCTCCTTCAGCGCATCGAGGGTCTGCCCGCGTGCGAGCACGCTGACTTCATGCCTGCGCCGTGCCAGCCGCACGCCGAGCCATCCACCGATCGCCCCCGCCCCGACAATCCCGATCCGCATCCCGTCTTCCTCTCACTAACGCTGGTTTGCGCACGGCGGCGCAGGCACCGCCGCTCTGCCCCGCGCGAGCGCCTCGCTCGATCGCGCGAGAAGGGACACATCGGTCCCGACCGCGATAAAAGTGCAGCCGGCGGCTTCCGCGCGCTCGAAACCGGCCTCGTCCATCGCAAGCGTGCCCACCGGCTTGCCCGCCGCGCGGATGGTCCGGATCATTGTGGATATGGTCTCGATCATCGCGGGATGATCGGCTTGGCCGCGATAGCCAAGCGCAGCCGACAGGTCGGCCGGTCCGACAAAGACGGCATCGACCGCCTCGATCGCGGCGATTGCCTCGATCTCGCGCAGGCCCGCGTCGCTTTCTATCTGGACGATCAGGCATATTTCAGCGTCTGCGGTTTCGAGATAGTCCGCGACGCGGTTCCAGCGCGCCGCGCGCGACAGCCCGACGCCGATCCCGCGAACGCCGGCGGGCGGATAGCGAGTCGCCCGCACCAGGTCGCGCGCCTGCTCCGCGCTTTCGACGAACGGGATCAGCAAGGTCTGGAAGCCGATATCGAGATATTGTTTCACGAGCACCGCATCCCCCACCGGAGGGCGCGCAATCGGATGCACCGCATAGGGCGCCACGGCCTGCAATTGCGCGAGCAACGTCGGGATATCGTTGGGGGCGTGCTCGCCGTCGAACAGCAGCCAGTCGAACCCGGCACCCGCGCAGATCTCCGCAGTATAGGGATTGGCCAGCGCCTGCCACAGCCCGATTTGCCGCTGTCCCCGCGCCAGCGCCTGCTTGAAGGTGTTCGCCATCGCCATCACACGAACCTTGTGGCGATCGAGCCCAGCGGGCCGTAATCGACGTGAAAGGTATCGCCCCGCGCGATCGGGACCGGCGCGGTGAACGAGCCGCTCAGGACGATCTCGCCAGCCGCCAACGAAGCGCCGAACGGCTCCAGCTTGTTGGCGAGCCAAGCGACGCCCTGGGCGGGGTGATTGAGGACGGCTGCGGCAACACCTGATTCCTCAATGACAGCATTGCGGTAGATAAGCGCGGACACCCAGCGCAGGTCGACCGCGTCGACCCTGACCGGGCGGCCGCCCATGATGATGGCGGCGTTAGCCGCATTGTCGGCGATCGTATCGATCACCTTGCGCGTCCGACCGCTCTCCGGATCGATTCGCCGAATCCTCGCATCGATGACCTCCAGGGTCGGTACGACCCAATCGGCGGCGGCGAGCACATCGACGATGCCAACGGCGGGGCCGGTCAGCGGCCGCCCCAGGATGAACGACAGCTCCACTTCGATCCGCGGCTCGATGAACCGGTCGAACGACACGTCCTGGCTTTCCGGCAACAGCATATCGTCGAGCAGCGTGCCGTAATCGGGTTCGTCGATATTGCCGGCACGCTGCATCGCCCTGCTGGTCAGTCCGATCTTGTGCCCGATCGGCGCGCGCCCATCGGCAATCTTCATGGCCACCCAGGCGGACTGGACGGCATAGGCATCCTCGATCGTCATGTCGGGATATTGGCACGAAACGTGATCGATCTGCTGGCGGCTTTGCTCCGCGAGGTCGAGCGCCGAAGCCAGGCGCGCAATGGTATCCGGTTCAAGCGGCATCATCGCCTCCCGCCGATATAGTCGACTTCCGACAAGTGAACGGATTGCGGAGCGCCATCATGCCAGCACCTTGCCCGGATTGAGAATGCCTCGCGGATCGAGCGCCCGCTTCACCGCCGCCATCATCGCCATCTCGACCGGTGATTTGAGGCGCTTTGCCTCATCGCGGCGCAGCACGCCCAGACCGTGCTCGGCGGAAAAAGTCCCGCCGTGACGCGCGACGATGTCATGCACCAAATGATTGAGCTCGTCCTGCGCGGCGATGAAGCGCTGCTGATCAGCACCGGCTCGCGGCGAGAAATTGAAATGCAGGTTGCCGTCGCCGAGATGGCCGAACGTGACCGCGATCATCTCCGCCGTCACGTCCAGCAGCGCCGCGCCGGCATCATCCAGAAAGGCCGGGATGGCGGAACGCGGCAGCGCGATATCGTGTTTGATCGTCTTGCCGATGGCGCCTTGCGCCTCCGAGATACTCTCGCGCAGCCGCCAGAATGCCTTCCGCTGCGCTTCCGACGCGGCGATGGCGGCGTCGGATATGATCTCATCCTCGAAAGCGTCGGCAAGCGCTGCGTCGAAGTCGGCTTGATCGATGGGGCTGCCGGGCATCGACGACAACTCGACAAGAACATACCAGGCTGCCGCCGTCTTGAGCGGCCGACGCGTGCCGTGCACATGGGCGATGACCAAGTCGAGGCAGGTCGACGACATGATCTCGAACGCAGTGAGCGCGTGGCCGAAACGTGCCGCAATGCTACGAAAGAACAGTAGCGCGGCTGCCGGATCCGGCAGCGCCGCGAACGCGGTCTGATATGCCGCGGGCGCCGGAAAGAGCTTGAGAACGGCGCCGGTGATGATCCCAAGCGTTCCTTCCGAGCCGATGATCAGATCGCGCAGGCCGTAGCCGCTATTGTCCTTGCGCAACGCGCGCATGCCGTCCCACAATTCGCCCTCGGCGGTAACCACCTCAATGCCGAGACAGAGATCGCGCGCATTGCCGTAGCGCAGCACGGCGGTGCCGCCGGCATTGGTCGCGAGATTGCCGCCGATCGTACACGATCCCTCGGCGCCAAGGCTCAGGGGGAAGAAGCGCCCCGCGACGCAGGCCGCATCCTGGACGGCTGCAAGCACGCACCCTGCATCGACGCTGATCGTGTCGTTGGCGGTGTCGATCGCCCGGATCCGGTTGAGCCGGGTCAAGGACAGCACCATCGCCTCCCCGCTCGTATCGGGGGTCGCACCACCCGACATGCCGGTATTGCCGCCCTGGGGGATGAGCGGGATCCCACGCTCCGCGCACCATCGCACGACCGCCGCCACATCCTGGGGCGTATCCGGCTGCGCCACGGCCCGAGCGCGGCCATGCCACAGCCCCCGCCAATCGGCGAGGAACGGCGCGGTATCGACCGGGTCGGTCAGTAACCGCCCCGAAAACCGCATGGCCAGATCCGACAGATCGCTCATCATCCGTTTCGCGCCGCGACGCGGTAATTGGCCCTGAGATCGGCCCGCACCCGCTCGTCGAACCCCAGCGCCACGCGGCGCACTTCGGGCGTGTCCAGCGGCGGGTGGCCGATCCCCGCTGCACGCGGCACCGAGCCCGCCACCACCCGATTCCGGAGCCGGCCGATATTGGTGATCTCGACCTCGATCGTGTCGCCGGGATCCAGCGACCGCGAGTGCGCCGGCGTGCCGGTGCAGATGATGTCGCCGGGCAACAACGTGATGTAGCGCGCGATATCGGCGATCATATAGTCCGGTCCCCAGATCAGCTCCTTGCCGATCGCCGCTTCCTGGACGAGCAACCCGTTGCGATAGGTCCGGAGCGTCTCCCGTCGCGGATCGACACCCGACACCACCCCCGGTCCGATCGGGCAGAAACCGTCCATGCCCTTCACACGCAGCATCGATCCCTGGTCGGTATCGCGGAAATCCTGTGCGCCCATATCGAGCACCGGTGCAAAGCCGGCGATATGGTCCCAGGCTTCTTCCGGCAGGATATTGCGCGTCACCTTGCCGATGATCGCGGCAAACTCGCCCTCATAATTGAGGTAACGGATATCCGCCGGCTTGATGAGTTCGCCGTTATGGCCGTTCAGCGACGTGACCGGTTTGGTGAAATAGGTCGGCGTTTCGGTGGGCTGCGGGTTGTTGCGCGATTCGACGCCCCGCGACGCGTAGCTCAAATGCACCGCGATGATCTTGCTGGGCGGCACCGCACAGGGCGGGAGATGAACGAGGTCGGTAGGGTCGACCAGCCGCCCGTCGTCCAGCTGCAGCGCCTGGTCCCCCTCCAAGGTTCCCCAGCAGGCGCTGCCACCCAGCAAGACTTTGCGCCGCTCGAGCCGCGGCCCGTCCAGCACGCTCATGCCGCTATTCCCGCGACCTGATCGACGACATCGAACCAGATATGGATGTTACCGGTGCCGCGCGCATTCTCATATTCCGACAACGGCTCGCCCCTGGCGTGGCAGTCCGCCCCGCCGAGCGCGCCGATCATCTGCAGATAATGCCCACCCAACCCCTCCCAGGGGATTCGGGCATATTCGGCCGGGAAGCGGTCGAGGATGAGGTCGTGCCGCCCCTGCTCGAACAGCGCAATCGCTTCGAGGTCGCTCCGGCGGTTTGCCTCGCTTGAGACATTGGCCGGATCGAAAATCCGTTCGTGCCGCTGCTCGACCTCGATATCGTTGAACTTGTGGCTCAAGGCGCCACTCGCCAGCAGGACGACGCGCGCATCGGATCGCCGGATCGCTTCGCCGACCACCCTGCCCATGCGCAGGTAATGATCCCATTTGCAGTTCTGGCAATTGCTCGCGGTAAGGATCCGCTCCTTCGCCCTGAGCCGGTTCACGACGTTGATCGTGGCATAGTGACGCGGAAGGTCGGGCGCATCGATGGCGAGTGCGGGGAAATTGGTTTCCTCGGCGACACTCTGGATCAGGTGCGCCAGTTCGGGGGCGCCTCGATAGTCATATTGCTGTCCGTACAGGTACCAGGGCATCTCGTCGGAGATGTAACTACCCGCATAATGCGCCCCGGCATCGACCAGATGGTAGCCCGTGGTGAACCAATGCGTGTCGAAGATCATCAGCACATCGGGCGCGACGGCATCGATCTTGGTCCGCAGACGGTCGAACCCTGCGATCAGGTCGGAATCGCGCCCGGCACCGACTTCAAGACGGAAATCGTCGGACTGCATCAGTCCGGGATGATGCGAGACCAGCGCTGCTCCGACGATCTGTCCCATGATCCTCTCCTCCGATGACGCGTTCAGCGGTGGCTGAAGCTAGGTTTGAAGGGCTGTTTGGGCACGACGACATCCTTGATGTCGCTGAAGAACTCGAAGCTCCACTCGCCGCCTTCGCGACCGATGCCGCTGTCGCGACAGCCACCAAACGGTGCCGCGAGATCGCGTATTCCGAAGCTGTTGACCCAGATGAAGCCGGTGCGGACACGATCGGCGACCGCCTTGGCGTGATCGGTTTCGCCGAAGCACACGCCGCCCAGCCCGTAGCGGCTGTCATTGGCGAGCGCGATCGCCTCGTCATCGCAGGCAAAGCTCTGGAGCACCAAAACCGGCCCGAACACTTCGGCTTGTACGATCTCGGAATCCTGGGCGACCCCCGTCAGCATGGTGGGCTGGTAGTAAAGATCGCCGAAGTCATCGCGCCCGCCACCCCACAGCAGCTCGGCCCCGGTCTGCTGTGCGCGCTCGACGAACCCGGTGACGCGCTCGATCTGCCGAGGGTGGATGATCGGGCCCACCTCGGTCATCGGATCGCGCGGGTCGCCGATCACCAACTGTGCGACGAGGGCGCGCATCTTCTCGACAAATGCCCCCAGGATGCTTTCATGGACCAGGAAGCGCGTGCCCGCTAGGCAGACCTGGGTGGCGTTGCGGTACATCAACGCCCCGGTCGCGGCGGCCGCATCGAGATCGGCATCGGCCAGCACGATGAAGGGTGATTTCCCACCAAGCTCGAGGCTGCACGGCGTGAGATTGGCGCCGGCGACCTGGGCGATCGTCCGCGCCGTCTCGACCGAGCCAGTGAACGAGATTCGTGCCACGCGCCGGTCGGCGACAAGCGCCGCGCCGGTAATCGCGCCCGTCCCTTGGACGACGTTGAACACACCGGGCGGGAGTTCGGCAGCGGCAGCCGCATCGGCGAGCAATGAGCAGGTCAGCGGCGCCCATTCGGGCGGCTTGATGATGACGGTGTTTCCCGCCGCCAGCGCGGGTCCGGCTTTCCACGTCGACAGCATCAGCGGCGCATTCCACGGCGTGATGATCGCACAGACGCCCGCCGGATCGTGGCGAACATGATGCGTCGCCTGCGCCGTCTCGATCACCTTGTCTTGCAGGGTCAGCGCAGCTTCGGCGAAGAAGGTGATGTTGAGCATCGCGCGGGGCACGATGCCGTGCTGCATGCGCGATAGCAGCACCCCCGCGTCGGTGGCCTCGGCCAAGCAAAGCGCCTCGGCGCGGTTGCCAATCTCCTCAGCGAAGCGCTTGAGATAGGGCAGTCGCCCTTCGGCACCGAGTCCTGCCCAAGCCGGAAAAGCGCGCGCAGCCGCGGTCACCGCCAGATCGACCTCGTCCGCTCCGCCCAACGCGACAGTCCCCAGGGAGCGCAGGTCGATCGGCGAGAACAGATCGAAATGGCCCGCCGAACCGATCCGGCGTCCGTCGATATAATGGAGGCCCGACACCTCCCACTCGCCGATCGTGATGGTGTTGGCCATCCGTCTCTCCCGCTCCGTGAGGGGATCAGCTAGCGCGCCGCTTTATTGATTATAAGCGAATTATCATATGGACTTTTTCAGTTTTCTTGTATAATATCAATCGATGTCGCCCCGCTTTTCGACCCGCCAGATCGATGCCTTCATCGCGGCTGCTCAGCTGGCCAATTTCACGCTTGCCGCCCGGCGGCTCGGCCTAACGCCATCGGCCATCAGCAACCTGATCGGCGACCTTGAAGCGTCGTTTGGTTTCGCGCTGTTCGAGCGCACGACGCGCAAGGTCGCATTGACCCCGGAAGGGCGTGAATTCCTGCCGTCCGCGCTCGCGGTGCAGCGCCAGATCGGCAGGGCATCGCTCGCCGCCGCCGATATCGGCAACCGCGCAGTCGACACCGTGCGCATCGCGGCACCGATGGCGGTTGCCGCCCTGCTCATTCCTCCGATAATCGCGGACTATCTTGCGGTGCAGCCGCGGACCGTCGTGCGCATCGTCGATACGGGCGTCGAATGGCTCGCCGACCGCGTGCAGATTGGCGAGGCCGACATCGCGCTCGGCCCCGATCGCGCGGTAGCAGCGGATATCTCCAAGATCGCGATATTCCCGACTGAATGGGTCGTCTGGTGCCGGCCCGATCACCCGCTCGCACTTGCCGGCGCGACCATTGCCTGGCGGGACCTGCGCGACGTCGAAGTCTATGCTGCCGGCCGCGATCACGAGCATAGTGTCCTACCGCAATTGCCGCCCGAATCCGGCGCCGCCAGGGTGCGCCCGATCCAGATCGTCGACAATCTTTCGACCGCACTGGGTATTGCCGCCGCCGGCCTGGGCGTTTCCTTCTCACCCGATTATGTTGCGCCGTTGGCCCAGGCGCTGGGACTCGTAAAACGGATGCTTGTCGCACCCCGCGTCGTCCGCCAAGTGACGCTCTATCGCCCTGCTGAGCGCGCGATATCGGCAGCGGCCGTCATGTTCGGTGATTACCTGGTCGCCTCGCTGCGTACGAAAAAGGCTGGGGAAGCACTCGTTATCGCTGCGCCAGCAGTTGAGGCGGTCTGACCGGCAAGGCCCACGGCATTCCTTTTTCCACGGCAAACCGGGAGCCACGGACGCGCCGCAGCTCCCGATCGCCCTTGGACGGTGCAGAATGGGCCTGGTCCGATCCCGGCTCCTACATTTTGTAGGACAAGCGCAGGCCAATGGTCCGCACCGAATTGAAATCGAACACTTGGTTGTAACTCTGAATTCTCGTCCCGGCATCCAGTGGAACCGACGAGATATTCACCGGGAATACCCTGTTCGTGCAATTCTTGCAGAAGATCGACGCGCTCCAGGCGTCGCCATGCACGCCGATACTCGCGCCGAGGATACCCATCGGCCCGACCGCCGCGCCGGGCGCGTGGTTGGCCTGGAAATAGACCTTCGAACGATAATAATAATTGCCCTCGACAAAGCCGGTCACGCCGGGAAACAATTGGTGTTCGTAGGTCGCGTCCCAGCTGGTTGCGAATTTTGGCGCGAGCGGCGCGGTCAAGCCGGCCCCGTTGAAGGTGCCGGTCGCCGCACAGCCCGGATCGGACTGGCCGACATAACATTGCGCGCCGAGATATTGCTTGAACCTGGCATCGAGAATGGTCGCCTGGCCATTGATCGTCAGATTTCGAGTGGGCCGGCCGACAAACCCGAGCTCGATGCCCTTGCTGACGAGGCTCGCGGCGTTCTGGACGATATATGATCTTGTGGCGATGTTGAACGATTGCGCCTGGTAGTTGTTGAAGTCCGTTCGGAATAGGGAGACGTTGAAAGTGATCTTCTTGTTCAGGAACTGGGATTTCACTCCAGCCTCCCAGCTCTTGGTCGTCTCGGGATAGACGGTGAGATTGGACGTCGGGCTGTCGGGCGCCGCATTGAAGCCGGGACCCTTATAGCCCTGCCCATAGTTGACATAGGCCATGATGGTCGGCGTGATCTGATATTGGGGGCCAACCTTGAAGCTGAAATTGGTGTCGGAATATCTTTGGTTATAGAGGCCCGACGCGCCAAGCCGAACGAAGTAAGGCAGTTGATTGGCGAGCAGGTCGATGGAGACGCGGTCGCCGGTCACGCGCCCCCCGGCAGTCAGGGTGAGACTATCGACGATGCGATAGCTGAGCTGGCCGAAGGCAGCCATGCTCTCGGTGTGCATCGTGAAAATTCGGTCGAGGCCGATGAACGCGATATTGTCGACCGAACAGTTCGGCGGCCCGCCGGCGGTTACCGTCGCCCCTACGCAGAAGGGAAATCCGGGCAGCGCCGCGGCGGGCGTGAACGAGTTGCCGCGAAGCTGGATGTTTTCGCGAACCACTGAGCGGAAATAATAGAGGCCGAACTGGCCAGTGAGTCGATTCTCCTGGGGCAAGGTCAGCCGGAGCTCATCGCTGAACTGATTGTACGATGCCTTGTCCGAGTTCACATTGAGCCCGTTACCCGGAGCAAAATCCGCATCGTTGTTCTGGCTCAGATCGTAGAACCTCCAGGCAGCGATATTGCTCAGCGCCATACCGTTGCCGAAGGGGTGCGAGAGCGTGCCTTGCACGCCGCCGGTCTTGAGATTGCGATAGAAAGGCGCATCCCCTGCCGTGAGAAAATTCTCCGATCCGGGGACGATACCGACCGAAGCAATCGGCCCCGCTTCCGGACTCCCGGTGCCGAGCGATTTGTAGGTCAAGTCGAACGAACCGGCGATCCCGGTCGAGCGATTGTAGTCGGCAATCAGGTAGAGGGTGGTGTTTCCGGGCGCGTTCCACAGATATTTCACGCGAACGCCATATTGCCGCAGATCGAGATCCGACCCTGGCGGCGGTGCCCCGACAAAGCGCGTGACCGGCTGCTGGTAGGAATAGATCCCGGCGAAACGCAGGGCGGAATTGTCGGTCACCGGCAGATTCAACGAAAAGCGCGCAATGGCACCTTGGGCATTCTCGCCCGGACGCTCTCGTGATGTCAGTTCGGCGTCGAAGCTGGCACCGAGCTGATTGAGCTGCGGCCCCGTCGTCGTCACGTTCAATAGGCCGGCCGACGCGTTCTTGCCGAACAACAGACCCTGCGGGCCGTTCAGCACTTCGACCTGGGCAAGGTCGTAGAAGGGAAAGGAACTGAGCAGCGGCCTGCCCAAATTAACGTCGTCGAGGGAGATCGCGACGCTGGTGTCCAAGGCGGTCGCCAATGCCAGCGTCCCGATTCCCCGCACCGAGAAATTGTTGTTGTTGGTGATCTGAAGGCTGGGCGCGGCGAGCGATATCTGCGTGAGATCGTTCAGGCCGCGCGTCTTCAGGTCCTGCGCGTTGAGCGCCGTCACACTGACCGGAACGGACTGGATGCTCTCCGACCTGCGTTGGGCGGTGACGATGATATCGCCGGCATCGGGGTTGCTCGGGGCACTCGATTCCGCCGGGGCAGATTGATCGGGGGCCTTCGATTCCGGCGTAGCGACAGCGGAATCAGCATTGCCGGCTGGTTGGGCGACGACTTGACCGAAAGCTGGCGAGGACAATGCGCTCATCGCCGCCAGCATGCCGGCATTCGAAACCAGAAATACGCGGAACTTCATGGGCAATCCTTCTCCAAAATGTTCGTTATCTTCGAGAGGGAGAAGGGGATGGGCGGGTGCGCCTCCAAAGAGCGGCACGCCAGCCACTCCCCCTTCGAAGGCCTTTGGGAAGCCGCTGGGTGCCGAAAACGTCCACTCTGCGATCAGGTCGTTTGAGGGCGGGCTTTCCTAAAACCGAGCCACTGCGAGGCAATTGAAGGTTGCGGTCATGGAACGCGTCCCCTGATCGCGCCCTTTCCCGTCTTGGTACTCGCGGAAGGCGAGCGGCATCGGGTCGACGACGAACAATGGTCGCGTCATGCGCCCAAGGCGCGAGCGGCACCCGGCGCAATGGGAAGGATCTCGAAGCGGAGCGTGACGCGAATCCCGTCCCGGCCCGCACCGGAGATATCCGGCCACTTCCACATCGGGCAGCGGCCGTGGTTGAATATGAAAGCGATCGGAAGGAGAGTTTGATGCGGACCAAGACCGGGCGGCCTGTTCGCACGATGCTGCTTTGTCTTTGCGCGGCCCTTATCGAAGGCTTCGATCTGCAAGCTGCGGGCGTAGTCGCACCCGGCATCCGTTCGGATCTCGGCATTTCGGCCGGTCAACTCGCCCTCTTCTTCAGCGCTGCCACGATCGGGCTGATTTTCGGCGCCCTGCTTGGCGGACGAATCGCCGACCGCTTTGGCCGCAAGGCGGGCTTGCTCGTCTCGCCACTTCTGTTCGGTATCTCCTCGGTCGGCACCGGCATGGCGCACGACTTTGCTGCGCTGGCGCTGCTCCGCTTTCTCACCGGGGTCGGGTTGGGCGGCGCCCTTCCCAATCTCATCGCGATCGCGGCTGAGTCCGTTGCCCGCAACCGGGGCACCGCCGTCTCTGTCATGTTCGCGGGAATTCCACTGGGAGGGGCATTGGCGGGGCTGTTCACGCTGGCCGGGACCCACGCCCATGACAGCTGGCGCAATGTCTTCATCGCGGGCGGGCTCGCGCCCCTGCTGCTCGTCCCGATGCTCGCTTGGGGATTGCCGCCCTTTTTCGTCCGCACATCACCACAGGCGAGCGCGAAGAAGTCATCGGTCTGGCGCGAGCTTTTCGGGCACGGTCAGCTTGCCGCCACTCTCCTGTTGTGGGCCGCTTTCTTTCTTTCCCTGCTGATCCTCTATCTCATCCTGAACTGGTTGCCGACGCTGCTCATCGCCCGGGATTTCTCGCCGTTCCAGGCTGGCATGGTACAACTAGTCTTCAATCTGGTAGGATCGATCGCGAGCGTCGTCGTGGGACGATTCATGGACGGCCGCCACGCGTTGACGACGATCCTGATCGCTTATGCGCTGTTGATCCTCGCTTTGATCAGCCTCGCCTTTCTTCCACCGGATATCACCCTGGCGCTTTGTGCGGGCGCCCTGCTCGGCTGCGGCCTGCTAGGTGCGCAAGCGCTGCTCTATGGCCTGTCACCACAATGTTATCCGATGTGGGCACGCGGCACCGGCGTGGGTGCGTCGGTTGCCGCAGGACGGTTCGGATCTGTTGCGGGCCCGATCTTCGCGGGCGTGATGATCGCCGCCGGCAGGCCGACCGCTGAACTGCTGATGCTCCTCGTGCCGCTGGCGTTCGTCGCGGGAGCTGCCGCTTGGCTGCTCACCTATATCCTGCGCCGCCGCCCACCTCTTCAGGATCCGCCCGGCACCGCTGATCGCTAGACTGTTATCCCCAGAAGCTTGCGCAATTCGGGCCGCGCGACCTTGAGTGACGCCGTGCGCGGCAGCGCATCGACGAAGTGGAAAGCGACCGGGACCATATAGGCAACCATATGCTGACGGACGTGATCGGCGAGCGCCTTGGGATCGGGTGCCTCTGTCCCGGGAACGAGCTCGATCGCGGCGACCGGGACTTGGCCGAGCCGGGCGTCGCGCTGGCCGACCACGGCAGCATCGCGGACCCCGGGAAAGCGACGCAGTACCGCGGCCACGTCCTCGGGCAGGATCTTAAAGCCGCCGCGATTGATCGCATCGTCGGCGCGGCCGCGCAGGAACAGGAAGCCATCGGCATCGACCGCCGCAAGATCAGTGGTGCGAAACCAGCCCTCGCCCCAACGCTCGGAGGCAATTTCGAGCAGGCCCGTCTCGCCAGCCGGCAATTCGGCGCCGCCTTCAGGATCGACAATGCGCAGCCGAACATCCTTGCGCGCACGGCCGACGCTACCGGCCTTGGTCTCGCCGAACGCCTTATAGTCCTTGAGCGACCAACCGGCGACGCCGCCGATGAATTCGGCTGCACCATAGTCGATCAGTACCGGGATGCCGAACCGCGTCTCGAATTCACGCTGTGCGGCGGGATCGAGCGGTGCGGTGCTCGAGCGCACCGCGATCAGGCTTCTGAGCCGCTCCGGATCGATCCCGGCCTCCAGGATCATCTGGATCATCGCGGGAACCAGGTTGGCGGTCTTGGGCTTGAACCGCTCGACCGCTGCCGCCCAGTCATCGACCGCGAACTTCTCGAACAAGATGATGGGCCGCGCCTGATAGAGCGCCATCAGCAGCGCGAACAAGCCGCCGGCATGACCGAATGGCTTGAACAACATCGTCGGCGAGGTCTTGACGGTTAGCTCGGTATCGGCGGCGTTGCCGCTCGATCCCTCCTCGGCCGAGCGCAGCGACGGGATCAGCATATCTTCGCCGACCGCGATCCGCTTGGGCGCGCCGGTGGTGCCACTGGTCAGTCGCTCCATGACGATACCCGGCATGGCGGGACGGAACGGCCCCTTGCCGCGCCTGCCGAGCCCGTCGATCAGTCGCGCATGGATTGCCGTCGTGCCGGAAACGGCGATGGCGACGGTGCCCAAATCCTGCGCGGCCTCCAGGACGCGCGGATCCTGCCAGTCCTCGGGATCGGCAATGACCGCTTGCAGCGCCTGACGGCCCAGTTCCTCTGCCTGGGCATCGCGCGACAGGCCGGGGCGCAATGGAATGACAGGGTGACCGTTGACGACCAGAGCGATGAATGCGGCAACCATGGACGGGCGGTTGCGCGCCATCCAGCCCACCGGCGCCCCAGGTTCGACGCCGGCATCGCGAAGCAGCGCCGCGACCCGCGACGCGCCGGTCGCGAGGCTGGCCCAGGTCATAGTGCCGCCCTGGAATTCGATACATTTCGCCTCGGGCGCGAGAGTGAGCACCCGCTGGAGACGATCACTGAGTCGCTCGGGACCCGCGGAGACTTGCGACGATGCGTTCATCGGCCGACCGTGTCGCAGCGCATAGCACCGCGCCACGTCGAATTTGCGCATTTTAAGGTCGTGCCCGCCCTGATCCGCTCCTCAATTCGTGATAATTGACATAGGCGCCGCGTCCAGCGCCAAGCCATAAGGGCACATGGCCGGACCCGTGATCATCTCGATGAACTCGCTGCTCGCCACCTTGCGGCCGGGCATGCGGGTGTTCGTTCCTGGGTCGTCCGGCGAACCTCGTTCGTTCCTGGCCGCCTTGGCAAATGCCGACGAGAGCATCGCCGGGATCGAACTCGTCACCAATTTTCTGCCTGGTATCAACAGGTTAGATCCATCCCTACATAGCGCGGGCATACGCACGACCGCCTTTTTCGGGCTGCCTGGGCTCGGTCCGGATGATACGATTTTACCACTGAGCTATCGCGAGATCGACGATTACTTGCGCAACAACCCGGTCGACCTGGCAGTCGTCCAGCTCTCTCCTCCCGACGCCCACGGCAATTGCTCGTTCGGCCCCTGTGTCGAATTCAGCCGGACCGCGCTTCTGACCGCGCATCGAACGGTCGGCCTGATCAATCCTCGGCTCATTCCGCATAACAACGGGCCTTTCTTCCCGTTCGCAGACCTCGCCTCGGTCGTCCATGTCGACCAGGAGCCGCTCGCCATCGCCGAGCCCGCCGGCGACGATGTGGCGCGGTCGATCGCCGGCAACGTTGCCGCGTTGATTGCCGACGGCGCGACCTTGCAACTCGGTATTGGCAAGATTCCGGGCCAGATCCTTCGTGCCCTTACCAACCACCGGGACCTGCGCATACGGTCGGGCATCGTGATGCCGGGCTTGCGGCTGCTCGCGGAGAGTGGCGCGCTGGCCGATGCCGAGATTGTCGCCGCCTCGGCAGGCGGTGACGCCGATTTCTATCGTTGGGTGGCGGAAAATCCCGCAATCCGGCTAGCCGGAGTCACCGAAACCCACGACCTCACGGCAATAGCAGCCATATCCGGCTTTACCGCCATCAACTCGGCGATAGAGATCGATCTTCTCGGCCAGTGCAACGCCGAAACTCTAAGCGGGCGCGTCGTTAGCGGCCCAGGTGGTCTTCCCCAGTTTACCGCGGGCGCCCGTCAGGCGCCGAAGGGCTGCAGCATCGTGGCGCTGCCCGCTACCGACAGCAGCGGATCGGTCTCGCGGATAGTGGCCGCGATGCGCCCGGGCGCACCGGTGTCGGTACCCGCGCACGGTGTTGATTTCATCGTGACCGAATTCGGCGCTGCCGATCTGCGCTGCAAGCCGCGTGCGGCCCGTGCACTGGAGATTGCCGGCATCGCGGCGCCCGATTTCAGACAATCGCTGAAACGAGCCGCGCTCAAGCTCGCTTAGGTATCATCCCCGTCGTCGTCGCCGCCGTTGCGGCCGGCCAGGGGCAACGGTCCGGCACTGTTGAGCGCGCAGCCGATGAAGAAAGCGGCCGCTTCGATCAAATGCTTGCGCGAGCGGCGGCGGCGATAAGGCCGCCGAGTGATGACGGGAATGCGCTCCATCATCATCAACATCACATGGCTGATCGACACCGCGTCGGTTTTGGGATGAACTGCGGCGATGCGCTCTTGTAAATATGTGGTCAGCTTGAGCGTTGCATCGTGCCGCGCCTTCATGAACCGACGATCGCCCTCGTCGGCGGCGAGATTGCGAGTCCGCAGCACCCAGAAATGCTTGTCCCAGAACGCGCAATAGGCCTCCACGAGGTCCTTTGCGTTCTGGTAACTCGTCTCCGGCGTCCAATCCCGGGCGAAAATCTCTTCCATCTCATCCGAGGTGCGCTCGGTCTCGTTGACGGCGGCCAACACCGCCTCGGTCACGTCGGTGAAATAGGCATAAAAGGTAGTGGGTGCCGCGGCAGCCTCATGGGCGATCTCGGCGACGGTGAGGTCGCGCAACGTGCGCCGTTCCAGCAGCTGCTCGGTCGCCCGGATATATTGAGCGCGAGTCCGCATGCCCTTCGCACCCATCTTCTGTCCGTAGAGATTCTGGGCAGGTCGAGCGCGTGTTGTTTTGGCGACTACGGTCTGGGTCAAAATGGAGAGCCACTCTATAATTGCGGAGACGATACCTTGTGTCGGACCTACCCGCCGCGTCAAGCAGCAATGAAACCGGTATCAACCGGCCTAGGCTGCCTCGAACAGCGCGGCGATTCCCTGTCCTCCCCCGATGCACATCGTTTCGAGCGCACGCTTGCCGCCACGCCGGCGGAGTTCGTACAACATCGATGCCATGATGCGCGCGCCCGTCGCCCCGATCGGATGGCCGAGTGAGATGCCCGAACCGTTGACGTTGATCCGGCTTTGATCATCGAAGTCCCAGCCTTTGAACACCGCGAGCACCTGCGCGGCGAATGCTTCATTGATCTCGACCAAGTCGATATCGTCCCATCGGAAACCCGTCCGGGCAAACAACCGCTTGACCGCCGGGACCGGTCCGATGCCCATGCGCGCGGGATCGCATCCCGCCGCGGCCCAACCGACCACGAACGCGAGGGGATCGAGGTTCAGTTCGGCCAGCTTATTTTCAGCGACCACCAGACAGACTGACGCCGCATCGTTTTGCTGGCTCGAATTGCCGGCGGTCACTGTTCCGCCTTTCACAAGCGGCTTGAGTGCGGCGAGCGACTCTGCCGTCGTGTCGCCACGAATGCCCTCGTCGCGGCTGAACAGGACCGGATCGCCCTTGCGCTGTGGCACCGGAACGGGAACGACCTCGTCGTCGAAGCGGCCCGCTTCCCAGGCAACGGCGGCGCGGCGCTGGCTTTCGGCGGCGAACGCGTCGGCGGCTTCGCGCGTGATGGCATAATCGGTGGCGAGATTCTCGGCAGTCTCGATCATCCCCGAGATGACCCCGAACCGCTCGACCGGCTGCGATCGTTCGCGGCCCCGATCCAGGCGATCATAGAGTTGCACGCTGCCCGCACGCGCACCGCCGCGCATCGCTGTCGTATAATATTCGATATTGCTCATGCTTTCGACGCCGCCAGCGATCACCACATCGGCAGCGCCCGATTGCACCATCATCGCGGCGTTGACGATGGCTTGAAGCCCACCCCCGCAACGGCGATCGACCTGACAACCCGGCACCTCGATCGGCAGCCCTGCGGCAAGGCCAGCCCAACGCCCGATACAGGGCGCTTCGCTATTGGCGTAGCTCTGCGCGAGCACCACGTCGTCGATCCGTTCGGGGTCGATACCGCTGCGCTCTACCAGCGCGCGGATGACGTGCTCGGCCAGCCGCTCGGCGGGAAGCGGAGCGAGGCTCCCCAGGAAGCGACCAATGGGTGTACGGAGCGGGGCAACGATGGCGGCGCGGCGCATGGTTCTTCCCTTCAGACCGGATCGTATGAAAAGACCGACTGGCTGACGCCGAGATCGGTAAAGGCGGGGGCGAGCGCAGGAACCGCCTGGTCGAGGATCGAGCGCGGCGTCCAACCTTCGGCCCGGGTCAGCGACCGCACCGGACGCGGCTGGCTGAACAGGACGATCTCGTTGCCGCGCGCAGCGAAAATTTGACCCGACACCAGTCCCGCCGCCGGCGAGGCAAGCGCAACCGCGAGTTGGGCGACCTGGTCCGCCCTCATCCCCATCCGCATCCGCTCGACACGTTGCGCCGATGCCTCGTCCTTGACCGGGATGCTGGCGACCATGCGGGTAAAGGCGAAAGGCGCGATGAGATTGGACCGGATATTCTTGGTCGCCCCTTCGATGGCGACGATCCGCGACAGGCCGGCGACGCCCATTTTGGCAGCCGCGTAATTGGCTTGGCCGAGATTGCCGATCAGGCCCGAGGTCGAGCCGAAATGGACGTAGCTGCCTTCCTGTTGGTCGCGGAAATGCTCAACCGTCGCGCGCGTGATGTTATAGGCGCCGCGCAAGTGGACATCGATTACCGCATCCCAATCCTGGTCGGCCATCTTGTGAAACATGCCGTCGCGCAGGATGCCTGCGGGGTTGATGACGGCATGGAGCCCGCCAAAGATGTCGAGCGCTTGCGCCACCATTGTGCGCACATCGGCCATCGACGCCACGCTACCGAAATTGGCGACAGCGTCGCCGCCGGCCGCTCTGATCTCGTCGACCACGATCGCGGCGGATGCGCTCGAACCCTGGTCGTTGCCCTTGAGATCGCTCCCCAGATCATTGACGACCACGCTCGCTCCTTCGCGCGCGGCCAATAAAGCGCATTCCTTGCCGATTCCGTTGCCGGCGCCGGTGACGATCACGGTCTTGCCGTCAAGCACACCCATCCGCGTCCTCCCTATCTGCTCTTGAATTGCGGTTGCCGCTTCTCGGCGAATGCCGCGACGCCTTCGGCATAATCCTCACTATAACCCAGGCACTGCTGCTGATCGCGCTCGAGGTCGAGTTGCTGCTCGAGCGTGAGGTCGAAAGCCCCTCGCATCGACCGCTTGATCGCGGCCAAGGAAAGGCCGGGCAGCGACGTCAGGCGATCGACGGTGCGCGCCACTTCCGCCTCGAAGGAATCCGACGGCACGGCCTTCCAGATCATTCCCCATTCGGCGGCAGTCGTGGCGGTGATCGGCTCGCCCAGCATCGCGAACCCCAAGGCGCGCGGCAATCCGGCGAGACGTGGCATGAGCCAAGTCCCGCCCGCATCGGGGGCCAAACCGATATTCACGAACGCCTGGAGGAATTTCACCTCCTCGCGCGCGATCGTGACATCGCAAGCGAAAGCGAGGTTCGCACCGGCACCTGCCGCGACGCCATTGACCGCGCAGACGATCGGCTTGGGCATGCGGGTCATGCGCCGGATCAACGGTCCCCAGCGCATCTCAAGGCCCACCGCGAGGTCGAACGGCGGATCGCCGGGCGCGCGCTTACGCTCGCTCAGGTCCTGGCCGGCGCAGAACCCACGGCCGGCCCCGGTCAGCAGGACAACGCGAACGTCAGGGTCATCGCGGGCTTCATCGAGGGCCTGGGCCAATTCCTCATGCATCGGGATCGTGAACGAATTGAGGCTGTCAGGCCGATTGAGCGTGACGCGGCAGAACTTTTCCTGCCGCTCGACCAAGATGGTTTCATATCCCATCGCCTGACCTCAATAATTGCTGTCCGGCCGATCCTCGATCGCGTGACCGCGCGCAGGGATCAACGCCGAACGTTCGAAGGTGCAGACGATCGTACCGTCCTGGTTGCGGCCGGTGGTACGAACCGTGACGATGCCCTGGCCGGGCCGCGATTTGGATTCGCGGATCGAGAGCACTTCGCTCTCGGCGTAGAGCGTGTCGCCGGCGAAGACCGGAGCGGTGAACTTGACGTCGGTCATGCCGAGATTGGCGATCGTCTTTTGCGACACGTCGCTCACGCTCATCCCAATCAGCAGCGAGAGCGTATAGGGGCTGACGACCAAGTTGCGCTTGAATTCGGTTCGCTTGGCATATTCGGCATCGAAGTGAAGCGGATGCTGGTTCAGCGTCAGCAGCGTGAAGAGGTGGTTGTCATATTCGGTGACGGTCTTGCCAGGCCGATGTTCGTAGACGTCGCCGACCGTGAATTCCTCCAGATAGCGTCCGAAGGTTTCGCGATAGCGATTGGGCCCGACTTGTTTGATGCTCTTGACCATGACTGCCTCAATACGACCGTGGCAGATCGAGCGCGTTCTGCGCCAGGAACGCCAGGATGAGGTTCGTCGAAATCGGCGCAACCTGATAAAGCCGGGTTTCCCGATATTTGCGCTCGATATCGAATTCCTCGGCAAAGCCGAAGCCGCCATGTGTCTGGATGCAGGCCTCACCAGCCGCCCAGGCAGCCTCGGATGCGAGCATCTTGGCGATATTGGCTTCCTCGCCGGCGCTGAGCCCCTGATCGAAACGATCGGCTGCGCGCTCGACCATCAGCGACGCCGCGCGATATTGCGCGTATGCGCGGGCGATCGGAAACTGGACGCCCTGGTTGGCGCCGATCGCGCGGCCGAACACGCGACGGTCGCGGGCATAGCTCGACGCCTTCTCGATAAACCAGCGGGCATCACCCAGGCACTCAGCCGCGATCAGCGTGCGCTCGGCGTTCATGCCGTCCAGGATATAGCGGAAGCCCCTGCCTTCCTCGCCGATCAGGTTGGCGGCCGGGATGCGGACATTGTCGAAGAACAGCTCAGTGGTCGCATGATTCATCATCGTGCGGATCGGCCGGATCGTCAGGCCGGCCTTCTTCGCCTCGCGCATATCGACGAGGAAGACCGAAAGCCCTTCACCCTTCTTCTTCACTTCCGCGGCCGGCGTCGTGCGGGCCAGCAGTACCATGAAGTCGCTGTGCTCGGCGCGGCTGATCCAGATTTTCTGGCCGTTGATGACATAGTCATCGCCATCCCGCAGCGCAGTCGTGCGTAGCGCGAGCGTTTCGGAACCCGAGGTCGGTTCGGTAACCCCGAACGCCTGGAGTCGGACCGCGCCAGACGCGACCTCGGGCAACAACGCCCGCTTCTGCGCCTCCGACCCGTGCTTGAGGACGGTGCCCATGACGTACATCTGGGCATGGATCGCGCCCGCATTGCAGCCGTTGCGATGGACTTCCTCGAGAATCGCGCAGGCCGCGCGCAATGGCAAACCGGCGCCGCCATATTCTTCGGGAATGAGCGCGCCGAGGAAGCCCGATTGAGTCATCGCTTCGACGAAAGCGGTTGGATAAGCGCGCTCGCGGTCAAGCTCGCGCCAATATTCGCCCGGGAAATCGGCGCAAAGGGCGCTGACCGAACCCCGTATCGCTTCGAGATCGTCCTCGTTCATCATTCCCCTGGTCCCGTCATAGCGTCGAAGGCATGTCGAGCAGCCGCTCGCGCTGCTGGCGCAAGTCGCCGCCAAGCTGATCGAGCAGATGCGCGCGCTTGAGATAGTGATGCGCATCGGCCTCCGAGGTAAAGCCGATCGCGCCATGGACCTGGATGTTGGATGCGCCATTCTTGAGCGCGGCATCGGTCGCGACGATCTTCGCAGACGTTGCCATGAAGGCCGCATCCTCGCGGCCCAATGCGTAGGTCAGAGACGCGAAGGCGGTGAGGCTCCAGGCTGCTTCGGTCCGGATCGCCATCTCGGCGCAACGATGCTTGACCGCTTGGAACGTGCCGATCGGCTTGCCGAACTGTTCGCGAACCTTGGCGTAGTCGACGGCCATGTCGCGCGCACCCTCGGCTGTGCCGACCGCCATTGCGGCGATCATCAGCCTGGCACGGTCATGAATCGAGTCGTGCTTGGCGGCGAGATAGGCGAGCGGCTGTGCGCCGGACAGGGTCCCGCGCTCCAGCGATACCAGGGCATCGGTCGACCGCACCGGCTCGATGGTAAAATCATCGCGCCGGAACAACGCGGCGCCATCTTCATCCCATGCGACGATCAGCTCGGCTCCTTGGGCCTCGATCAGATGGAAAGTGCCGGTACCTGCGCGGAGATCGGCCGGACCGCGCCGGTTGGCGAGCCCTACCCGCATCGTACCGGCAAGCAGTTCCGGCGTTGCGAGAAGTCCCGATGCGGCGGCAATCCGCGCAGCCAGCGCCAGTGCGAGGATCGCGGGCGACAGCAAATGCCGCCCATATTCGCGGAACGTCAGCACTTCCTCGGCAGCGGTGAGCCCCGCGCCTCCTTGGTCCTCGGCGATGCCCAGGCCCAGGAAGCCCAGCTCACCCAGCCTTGGCCACAAGGCGCTGTCGGGATTGCCGATTTCTCCGTGCGCACGCAGCCGGTCGACCGGCGCCTCGCCAGCGAGAAACTCCTTCACGGCATCGACGATTGCCGTCTGCTCGTCATTAGGTAGCAAATCCATCGCCGTCAGCCCCGCGGTAGCCCGAGCACGCGCTCGCCGATAATGTTGCGCTGCACTTCCGCGGTGCCCGCGGCGATCGTGATCGAATAGGAGCGCAGATAATAGAAGACGCGATCGTCATCTTCCGGGTTCTCGAGCGCATCGGGTCCGATGATGTCGAGCGCCAGGCGCCGCGCGCGCTGCTGCACCTCGCCCACCATCGCCCGCATCAGCGATGCTTCCGATCCCTGAATCCCGGCCTGCGCTCGCGATACGACCATGTAGGTCATGGCGCGCGCCGCCGCCATGTCGGCCCGCAACTGCGCCAACCGCGCCCCAATCTCGTCCTTGGATAAAGGCGAGTTGCCGCCGAACTTCTCTCTCGCCTCTTCGATCATGCGCTCGACCAGCACGGCGTAGCGGATCTGGTCCTTGATCTGCGCGGTGCCGCGCTCGAAACCGAGCGTCGACATCGCGACCTTCCAGCCATCGTTGATCTCGCCGACCACATTGGACAGTGGAATGCGGACATCGTCGTAGAAGACCTGGACGAAATGCTGGTGATGCGGCGCGGTCATGATGTTGATCGGCCGGAGATCCATGCCAGGTGTGCGCATGTCGCAGATCACCCAGCTGATTCCCTTATGCTTCGGCGCGTCCGGATCGGTACGGACGAGCAATTCCTGGAAATCGGCCAAGTGCCCATGGCTAGTCCAGATTTTCGACCCGTTGACGACGAGATGATCCCCGTCGATCTCCGCCTTGGTGCGCAGACTACCCAGGTCCGAACCGGCATTGGGCTCGGAAAATCCCTGACACCACACCGTCTCGCCCTTGAGCAGGCGCGGCAGATGATAGGCTTTCTGCTCCTCGGTTCCCTTGGCGATCAGCGTCGGACCCGCATGATTGAGGCCGACGAAGCAAAGGTGATTGTCGGGTGCCTCGGCGCGCGCATACTCTTCGAACCAGATGAGTTGTCGGGTCAGCGACAAGCCTAACCCGCCATATTCGACCGGCCAGGAAACGCCGGCCCAGCCGCCCTCATATTGCTTGCGCTGCCAGGCGAGGTCGTATTCCCGCAGCTCCTCGCCTTCGTGTGGACGCAGTTCGTGCGTCACATTGGCCATCAGCCAAGCGCGGGCTTCTTCGCGAAATTGCCGGTCTTCGGCAGTGAAATCGAGATCCATCGCCCCGTTCTTTTTAATGCGGCGAAATCGCCTGATGGCATGGTCTAGACAGCGGGCGACCAGCCGAACAAAGTCGCTTTCGCGAAGCTTTTAGCCCCAGTCCTCCAGAATGCCGCGCGAACGGCTGACACCGTGCCGTGTCGCAGCGCGCCCTTACGCTACGGCAACGTCGCGAAAAGGCCCCCGCCCTTAGAGATAGGGAATGGGCGCGAGCTTGAAGTTCTGAAACGCCTCTGGGTCGTGCGAGTAGAAAATCTCGGCATCACGGGCGAGTGCCAGATCGCGCAACCGACCAAGCGAATCATAGGCCTGGCGCGGGTTCACGTGCGAGCTCGAGATCGCCATGTGATCCAGACTGCGCTTGGCATAGCAGGCGTCGCCGCTGAACAGCATCGGCCGCCGGCCAGCAAGCTCAACCAGCAAGCTGTAATGGCCCGGCGTGTGGCCCGGGGTTTCGATCAGATGCACGCCCTTGGCGATTTCCTGGTCGCCGCGCAGCAGTTCGAAGCTGGCGGTGAAGATGTCGTCGCCGGCATCGTCATAATTGGGCGCGCC